>WBZQ01002358.1_pt1 | contig 12184 bp, 9 predicted proteins | sample 5204251 | NCBI WGS metagenome assembly WBZQ01 (sample SAMN12412402, study PRJNA552823) | activated sludge metagenome | isolation source: activated sludge from nitrification reactor of wastewater treatment plant... | place: USA: Virginia | collected 2017-09 | reverse complement strand
ACACACGACCTGCCATCAATGCGTATTCGACCTCGGTCGCCATATTATTTCCCCTTGAATAAGGTGTGACATGGACAATCTTGCAAGCTAACTTTTTCTCGAGAGCACTTTTTCAAACAAGCCTCCAAGGAAGGTTGACTCGAGAACCAATCCATCCCGAGCCAGCCCCCATCTTCTGTACGAACCAAGATTCCCGAGTTGTCGCGCGGCTTCCAATGATCAAGAGGGGTGCGGACAATGGTGTTGTATTCTGGCTGCGTTAAACTATCGTTCAGCTTCTTGACTGCCTCCGAGGAGACCACGCCCCAACCGTTAAGTTTTTTCCCATGAGCTATTGTATTTATGACCAGATTAACGTTTCTGAACTCCGCAGGAAATTCTTCAATCGGAATGCGCTGCCAGGCTGTGCCGTCGTATTTGAATAACACATATGGCGGGTTTGGCCGCCCCCATTTGTTGTATGACAGGATTAAATTCGGCTCAGCAACGATGTACGGTGTGCCATTAAGAACATGTAACGCCAGAAGTTTGAAGTTCGTGCGCCCGAGGCTATCGTCGTATTCGCTGGTCCACGTTACAGTTTTGTTAGTCTCGGGCAATGTGAAAGTAATGGTGTGATCCTTGATCGGCGAGGGCTGCCCAATTTCGTGCCGGCCTCCGTACGTCTGCGAGCGCGTGACGATCAGCTTGCGGCCGTCATGCAACCGCACTTCTTCGTGCCAGCTATCCCCACCAAACGGCAGAGCTCTCCCCACTGCGCACGCACTCATCTCGGTTACAACGATCAGCGCGGTTAGACAGAAGAACCACCGCCACCCATGTGTTTTTGTCATGCCGCTATCCTTTCTCGAACGTCTGCTCTCCCGAACTGCCCGCTTTCAGAATCCTCATTGACAGTCAGGATCGGCGTGCCGCTCAACTTGACGACCAAATCCGTCCCCGACATCACATACTTGAGAGTGCCATCCGCACTGATCCAATCCGTATGTCCTGCTTTTTTCACCCCGCCTGCGAGGGTTTTGCCATTGACGATGATCACGCCGCTCGCATCGGAATCCTCGATCCGGTCATGCCCATCCCCCGTGTTCCAGACATAGGTGTCGAAGCCCGTACCACCCCATAGTTCGTCGTTACCTGTTCCGCCGGTCAGGGTATCGTTGCCGGCACTCCCTTCGAAATAATCGGCCCCGTCTTGTCCTATCAGCGCATCATGGCCGTCCCCTCCGTACAAACGATCGTCCGCGCTGTTACCCGTGAGCGTCTCCGAATGGACCGACCCGAACAGAAACTCTCGTGGGGTGGTCACAACTTGTGCAAATAATCCTGCGGGGATGTCATACCCGCTCTGATAATCCTTGAAATGCACGTCGTTGAAGAGCCCCGTCAGGCCGGTCAGCAGCCCTCCGTCGGTCCTATTGATTTCCATTTTCTTGGCCAGGAACTCAGCACGATCGGTGACATATTCTGCCGTTAATTCACCGGTTCCTGTACTGGCGTCAAACAGATTCAGCTCACCATGTTGGTTGTGGGGAAGATACACCGCTGGATCACCAGCGATCACGAACGGATTCAGCTCGCGGAGGGCGTAGCGGGCCGCCAGCCCCAGCGTGGAATCAACCTGCGCCATGGTCTGAAGATCACTGGCCGACTCGTGCACGAGACTGATCACCACCTTGCTCCCATTGACCTGGGCATGACTTGCCAAGGTTTGAAGCGCGTTATATAGCGCGTCCTGATCGCCCGTTGGCAGCGTACGGGGTTGGGTGGGGTCGAGCAATCTCTGAAGCGCCACGACGGCCTGCTCCAGGCTATTCGCAGGGACAGCCGACATCGCGTTGAGGATATCGGTGATAGGTTGAACTTGCGCTTGTGCATCGAGCTTACCGAACAAGTCATAAACCGCCAGCGCATCGGTGAGGGTTGTAATGGAGTGATTGTTCAACGGAGTTCCGGCTTCGATGAACACCGGCAAGGTTTCCCCAATATGCTGTCCCAGCCCGGCGATGGGCGAGAGCCCATTGGAGGCCACAAGGTTGGTGACCTTACCGACCGGCACGCTTCCGACAAGGGGATTGCTGATACCTAAGGCATTGAGGAGGTCCGTAACCGGTCCACCAAAGCCGGGACCGTTGTAGGTGTACACCTTTGAAACAGAGTCCGAGACCTCGGAATCAGCAACCAGAGCTTGAGCCAAAAATCCACCTAATGAATGACCAGTCACCGTAAAGGTTTTCCCGAAAAGGAGGCCATTCTCTGCCGTTAAGCTCTGAACATATTCTTTCAGCTTTGCATACTGGGGGTTCAAATTTTCTGAGCCCAGGATGCCGATGCTCACCGCATCAATGAGAATGTCTGCCGCGTCATCCGTACCGCGGATGGCCAGCGTGTACTCTCCTGTACCTCGATCATTGCGCACATCCCATCTCTCAAACACTTGGGCGAAAAACCCAAATTCTTGCTGTTGAATAGAAGGCACAGAAACGACTCGGTAGTTGGTAGTGAAGTGGTCTGCAAGCAAGCTAGAGAATCCCGCCCCTTGCAGCGCTCCCAGATTTGGTATGCCGAGAGGCAAGTTGGCATAGGCTGCCATTGAGAACTGGGCAAAATCGAAATAGGTCTTGAGCGTGTCAGTCATGGGGCGAGTCCTCCGTTGTATCAACCTCAATCATCATAATCATTCAGGTCAGGGCAAAAGTTTCTGCTTTTGTATGCAGAAGTCTGCTGATCTTTGATACCGTGTTGTTTCAGGAGACCTCGCCCGATACCGAGCATTGCACTCGATTTCTCGTAAGGATTCTGTTGTTGCCGCGCCCAGGCTAGGCCAGCTTCTGCCTTCCCGGCATAAACATACGCGACCCCCAGCCTGCGGAAGCTGTCGGTGAAGGGACGCCTTTCGTCTTTCAAGCTGGAAGCAATCTGTGTCGCAATAAGGAGATCGCGTCTGCCTATGAGGATTTTTATGATATTTTCATAAGCCACACTTTGTTGAGATTCGGACACGATTCTTTTGACGGTTTTTGTCGCTGCGGCCACATCGCCAGCCGCAGCTTGAATTTCTGCGATGTTCGCATACATCACGCCTGTTTTGCTGTCGCTTTCAGGTGGGCGATGGTCAAGTACGGGCGATGCTTCGTCCGCAAGCTTCTTAAACAGTTCAGGTGTTCCGAAAGGATCTCCGCTTTTCACCAGGGTGCCAGCAATGTAGTTAAGCCATGCGGCCTTGCTTGCATCATCTGATGCTGCAATTGCCAGGTCATAGGCCAACTTCCAATTCCTGGCAGTTCCCGCCATTGAGATAACATTCGGTGCTTCTATGCGGCGTGCCCTTTCAACCGTTTCTAGAGCCCCCTCACGATCTCCAATTTCCAATTGCCATGGTACGAGGTCGCTCAAGGCTCGTCGCTGCTCCTCAAGTGGCAGTTTCGCTGCATCCTCGATGGCCAGTTTGAAACTCTGCAACGCGGCGTCGCGCTGACCTGTTACGGCCTGCGCCCAGGCCAGACAGGTCAGATCACGCGGCCCAGTCCGCAGTTCTATCGCCCGCTGGAATGTCTGTTCACTGGCCGCTCGATCACCAGTCTCGGCTTGCGCTTTGGCAATGACCATGAGCGCACTCGATGGCTTCCGGTCCTTTCGCTTGATGGCCAAGGCGTCGATGGCCTGCTTGAAGGTCTCGGCGCTCGCCTGCTTCTCGCCCAAGGCTGCCTGAGCACGCCCGAGATAAAGCAAGGCATGGATGTACTCAGTGGTATGCGCAAACTTGGACGTCGGACCTTCCCTGACAGCACGGTCCAGCGTGTCACGAGCGTTGAGATCCCCGGCTTTGTGTTGTGCCTCGGCAATGTAGGAATAAACCGTGGCGGCCGCCTTTTGGCGGTAGAGTTCCACGCCTTCTTTGGGCACCTGCATGTCGGCAACCCTGATGGCCGCCGGAATATCTCCCGACTGAACCAGCGCTTCAACCAGCACCAGCAGACTCTCTTGCGTCACCGTCTCACTCGAGACGGTTTGCACTGCCTCGTCGGTGAAACCATACCTGGCCTGCGTCTGGGCGAGACTCCGCTTAAAGCCGATTCTACTTTCGCCAGTAAGCGTTGACGTAATCGTCACATCACCAGCCTGTAATTGAGCCTCTTCGATCCGATTGAGCAGACTGTTTTTGATCCGCTCCAATCCTTTGCGCCGATGCCGATCACTGAGTAAAGGTGAAGGGGGTTGAATGCCTTCCGCCACCTGCCTCGCCTCCCGCAGAATCTTCCGCACCTCGACCAGCGCGGATTCTTTCTCCGGTGTGAGCCAGACCGGTTTGATCGACGGCTTAGATATCGCTTGTACCGGCGGGGCCGTTTGCGCTGGTACCTCCGTCTCCATCATTGCGGCGCACCCCGCCCCTCCGAACGCCTCAACCAAGGCCAGCGAAAGACACACCAGCCTCAACAGTTGTTTCATGCCGCCATCCTTTCTTCCTTCTCCACACGCCGCCGAGTCCCGAACTGCCCGCTCTGAAAATCCTCGTTGACGGTTAGGATCTGCACACCGTTCAACTGCACAATCAAATCCGTGCCTGACATTAGATATTTTATGGTTCCGTCCGGGCTGGTCCAGTCTGTATGTCCTGCTTTTTTCACCCCGCCTGCGAGGGTCTTTCCATTGACGATGATCACGCCGCTCGCATCGGAATCCTCGATCCGATCGTGCCCATCACCGGTGGTATAGAGATAGGTATCGAAGCCGGCGCCGCCTTCGAGGAGATCGTCGTCTCCAGTGCCGCCCTGAAGCGTATCGTTCCCAGCGCCCCCTCTGAGCAGATCGGCATCGGCACCCCCAGAGAGCGTATCAACGCCATCCCCGCCATAGAGCACATCGGTCCCGGCTCCCCCGGTGAGGACATCAGTCCCCTGCTCACCGAACAGGAGATCTCCATTCGCGGTGCCTACGAGCGTATCACCCCGCCCCAGATCGTTTTGACCGACCAACACTTCATCGATTGAGCGACCTTCGCCATAGACTGTAATCAACTTCTCCTTTGCACCGAGGAGCTGACTGGTAATGGTGTTGCTGCCAGTGGGCGCGAATGGACCCGAAAATTTGGTTTCATAGGCCTGGATCTCAGTCCGGTGGACCGTGTACATTCGCAGCACTTCTTTGGCTTCCGCCTCACTGACTCCTTGCCCGGGATTGTCGTAAAGACTAAAGAGGTTGGATTCGGCAATGCGGCGAGGGGCATGTTTCCCATCACTATTAGACTGGTACCGAATCTGGTACCAGGCTTCGGCACGATTGTCGTTGTCCAAGGCTGCTCGCAACAGGGGCCCAATAAGTCCGGCGCCACCATTGTAAACTACGGATAGTAACGCGGCTCTTTCCTTTGACTCAGTGAGATGGTAGCCGAGTTATACTCGAAACTTGTGTATGAGGGGATAAAGAGGGTGGCGTATTCTTGATGATTCTTCGGGTCATCAACCTTTTTGCAAAGGAGTGAATACGCCGTGAGTACCACTACAGTAATTGGGTTCGAGAATCCAGGGGTGGCCGCACCAGTGGCGGATGCGTTGACCGAGGTCTTGCGGACGGGGGCGCGACAGTTGCTGGCGCAGGCGGTCGAGGCGGAGGTGACAGAGTTTCTGGCACAACATCGTCAGGTACTGGCCGATGGACGCAGTCGTGTGGTGCGCAACGGGTACCTGCCGGAGCGGAAGATTCAAACCGGCATCGGGCCAGTTGCGGTCATGGCACCACGGGTGCGGGATCGCGCCGGCGACATCAGATTTACGTCGGCCCTCCTGCCGCCGTATGTGCGGCGGAGCCGTAGCATCGAAACGTTGCTGCCGTGGCTGTATCTCAAGGGGCTCTCGACCGGGGACTTTGGCGAAGCCCTGGTGGCCTTGCTCGGGAAGGATGCCCCCGGCCTGTCGGCCTCAACGATCAGTCGGTTAAAAGAAGTCTGGAAGGACGAGCAGACCCGCTGGCGTCAGCGAGACCTGTCGAACAAGCGGTACGTGTATCTGTGGGTCGATGGCGTGCATTTTGGCGTACGCCTGGAAGACGCGAGTCAATGTGTGCTGGTGGTGATGGGCGCCACGGCGGAAGGCAAGAAGGAACTGGTCGCGCTCTCGGATGGCTACCGCGAGAGTGAGGAGTCCTGGCGGGAATTGCTGCTGGGTCTCAAGACACGCGGCATGGCAGTCGAACCGGCGTTGGCCATCGGTGATGGGGCGTTGGGGTTTTGGAAGGCGTTGCCACAGGTGTTCGGACACACACGCTCGCAACGGTGCTGGGTCCACAAGACGGCCAATGTGCTGAACAAGTTACCAAAGAGTCTGCACGCGAAAGCCAAGGCGGGGTTGCATGACATCTGGATGGCCCCGAGTCGGGAAGACGCGAGTCGCCACTTCGATCATTTCGAAAAGGCATACACGCAGAAATACCCCAAGGCGGCCGCGTGTCTGGCCAAGGATCGGGAGACGTTACTGGCCTTGTATGACTTCCCTGCCGAGCACTGGGTGCATATTCGCACGACCAACCCGATTGAGTCGACCTTCGCCACGGTTCGGCTGCGAACGGCCAAGACCCGCGGGTGTGTTTCACGGGACAGTATTCTGGCCATGGTGTTTAAACTGGCCACCAGCGCCGAGCAGGGGTGGCGTCGGCTCAACGGGCCTGAGCGGCTCGCTGACATCATCACCGGCGTGCAGTTCAAAGACGGAGTCAAAGTGGAGGATCAGAAAATCGCCGCCTGATTACCCATACACAACATTTGACTTTAACTCGATGGTAGCCAAGAACTTGATCCAAGGCTGTTTCAGATTTTTGCTCTAGATAGAGCCCCATCAAGTTCGAAGCAGTGATTTCATTGCCGAGCGTAAATGAGAGGTTTGCCTGCAACGCGGCCGGAGACAGCGAGTTTCGAATGGTGAGCCATCCAATATCCGCTTGGCTGAGAGTCACCCCAATCTGCCCAAGAAAATTGACAATATCGCTGAGCGAATTCTTGTAGAGATCAAACCCATATCCCATCGCGAGGGAAAATCGACCACTGCCAAGATCATCGAGATATGGCTGAAGCCCTAACTCTATAGACTTCACACTATTAAAGACGAACGTCTCCCCTTGCAGACCTTTCGTAACCTGTCCATACAACGGCTTATTTTCCTCTCGCTTTATTACGTCATTGCGGTCAGCAAAATAGGAACCAAGTGTCCAGTTGGTATGCAAGTTGGAGAGCGCCATATTCCATTTCCCTTCTTTTCGTTGCGGGCTAGCGTTTCCGTCGATCCACGTAGCAGACGTCCTCAAGCTTCTCGCCGATCTTCCCTGGTCGTTTATATCGCGCAATGACATGCATCCCGCTTAGTCCATGCAAGTTCAAATATGTTTGTCCGCCGAACATAAAAGGATAAATCCATACCTTGCCACCAATCCCATGTAACTGAGAGTGACCACGGTCATCCTTGAATGGCGGGAGCTTCCTGAGTTCATACCATTGGCCCGTATAGTTGATTTGCCCAAGCAATCGCTCCCGATTCACTTTCCCCTGTGTGCTATCCCATGGGGCGCGGTCTAGAAGTGTTTCAGAAATGCCCTCGCGCGGTTCATCGCTTCGAAAAATGTACACATGGTCACTACGAATCCCCCCGAGGCATGCACTCCATTTGATAACCAACTCGGCTTGCCCATCATTGTCAATATCGAACATGGCCCAGCGATAGATACTGCAATGATCGTCATTAAATTGCGGCTCCTCCCGAAATTGCTCATTGAGGCCACTCAGAGGCTCCCACTTCACGAACCACTCATGACGCGGTGGGTCCTGAATTCCGATAGCGCTATATTCCGTTGACAACACTTCAGAAATCGCGGGGCACAGGTTCTTGTCCTGACTCATCACTAACTTAAAGTCGTATGCATCACCTACTGCCCCAGTAGGTACCGCGAGTGCAACTACGAGCAGGAACAGAATTTGACAGATCGCATTCTTCATGCCGCTATCCTTTCCGGTTATTGCCTTGTGGGGTGTCACTCAGGCGAGTCGCGTCTTCGCGGCATCCCACGATGTACGCTCATTCGCCCACATCCAACAACCCAGAAGAAGTATTGGGACCCTTGTCTAAAGTTGGGTGCTCTCTTGGCCACACTCCTGGTTATCCAACTGTCCCGCTGCCCATGTTCGTTGACGGCTCGCTGACGATGTACAGAAGCCTATCCAACTGGTCGACGAAAACTGTGCCCCCTTAGCTCATCCGGTCCAGCATGCCGGTGGCGCGCGCATAATTCACCCGAGCTGCATTGAGCTCGAAGAGCGCGTTCACCAGATTGTCGCGGGCTCGCCCAATCGCGGTAATGGCACTGATCACGTCGAACTGACTTGCGGAGGTGAGGTGAGCATACCGCTCCCGCGCAAATTCGGATTCTTTCATTGCGGCCTGCAAGCCAACTTGAGCCAGAATGGCCTTTTCTTTGGCTGCGCTCACGGCGATACGGGCATCATTCACCTCACTACGGACTTGATTGAGCACCACCTGCATCCGCAGCGCCTCCTGGCGTAATTGGCTTCGAGCCGTGCTGATCCGACCTTCCCGTTGGCCTCCATCAAAGAGCGGAATTTGAAGCACGAGCGCCATGTTGTAGGTCTCAAGGCTATTGTTCCATCGATTGCCGATCAAGCCCGTATCTCCCTGCGCCACCAATGCCGGAAGACGCTCACCGGTAATAGACGAATAGGTGAGTTCCGCCGCGCGGACGCGCTTGGTTTGTGCCTGGACTTCGGTTCGGTTTGAGACGGCTCGCTCCCAGGCGGCCCGACCGTCTTCCACGTCGGGGAGATCGAGCGTGAACTGATCGGTCAGCGTCAGCCGGACTGCACTGGAGAACCCCAGAAGATTGGCCAGTGTGTTTTTGGCTCGCTCCAGATCGGCTTGCGCCACGACCAACTGCTGTTGTTCGTTCGCGAGTTGACCTTCCAATCGAGCCACATCCAGTCCAGTTGCGGCTCCTTCTTTTCGCCTCGTCTTAGTCATGTTCAGCAGGTCTTGAATCATCTGTTGATTCGCCTGCCGCATGCTCATGGCGGCCGCGGCTTTGAGGCCTTCGGTATACGTCAGCCCTGCGCCAGCCATCGTATCGAATCGGCTGCTTTCGGCGTCGAACTCGGCCACATGCAGCGCTTCCCGCGAGGCGCGCCATCGCTGAATGAGGCTCAGGCTGAAAATATTCTGAGAGGCCGAGATGCGGGCATCAAAAATGCTGAACGGGGCGGTCCTCACCGGCGAGAGGCCAAAGGTCCCGAGAAACTGTGTCTGCCGGCTTTCGCGAACGTTCGAGGACAGGTTGGGGAGCATGGCCCCTAATTGTGTGGTGACATCGCCTTTCGCCGCTTCAATCCGTTCCTTCGACAGTAAGACCGACGGATTGTGCTGCGCGGCCACCGCCATGGCCTCCCGCAAGCTCAGCGACACGTCCTGAGTGGGAAGTGGCATGTCTCGTTCTGAATTCGCCGCGCTCACGAAGCTGGCAGGTATCAGTGCCAGCGCCAGTGCGACGGCGCCGATGACACGTGCGGACAACGGCCGCAGGCGGGCTCGTCGGAACGTCCTCCCCATCTACCGTTCCCTCATACTTTCCTTCGCCGACTTGAGCAACGGACTTAACAGATATTCAATGACACGGCGCTGGCCAGTCTTAATCTCGACCGTCACCGCCATCCCCGGTGAGAGATGCACCAGCTTGCCTTCCACCGGAATAGAGGCTCGTTCCATGCTCACCCGCGTGGCAAAGACAAGCTCATCCATGGACCTGCCCTTCTTTGCGTCGAGAGGCACGGCATCATCTGACACGGTGAGCACAGTGCCAGGGATCGTGCCATAGAGCGTGAAGGGAAAGGTTTCCACCTTGATTTCGGCCGAGTGGCCTTCTTTGACGAAGCCGACATCCTTGTTCTCGAGTTGCGCTTCCACCTCCACCGGGTGATCCTGAGGCACGACGATGAGCAACGGCTGAGCGGGTGTGACCACCCCGCCTACGGTATGTACGGCGAGCTGCTGCACGACGCCGTCAATCGGACTGACCAGCCGTTGCAGTTCCGCCTTCTGACCAGCTTTAGTGACCTCCTGCAGCAAGGAGGCAGCTTTCGTTTCCGTGACGGACAATTCTCCCTGCTTGGTCTGGTGAAACTCCGACACCAGCGCCCGCAGATTATTATCCGCTTCCTCCCATGCCGCGTGATCTTGCATCAGCCGTTTCTTCTGACCGGCCAACTCCTGAAGCTTATCGACTCGCTGCTGCTCCGCCTGAAGGTAATCCAACCTGGTCACGGCATCCCGTTCCAGCAATCGCTTGTAAGCCCCTGCGCGCTCGGTCTCCATCGGCACTGTCGTCTCCAGCCGCAGGATATTTTCTTTCGTTTGTGCCCATGCCGCTTTGCGCTGGCCAATCAGCTGCTGGGCGGCATCGACCCGTGCGTGAAATTCAGTCAACTGGTTCTTAAGCAACGCATGCTGCAGTAGGACATACTGAGGATCGGCGTCCGACGGCGGCTCAAACGTGGAGGACCCTGCGATGAGTGCGCGCAACCTGACGGTCTCCACGTTGGCGGCGCGATATTCATTGGCGGCGCGATCTCGATCTGCACGATTCTGAGTGGGATCGAGTTCCAACAGCACCTCCCCCTGCTTGACGCTCTGCCCGTCTTGGACATGAATGGCCGCGATAACACCCGTTTCGAACGGTTGAATCGTTTTTGAATAGCCACTCGGAATGATCTGGCCTGGCGCCACGGCTACCATATCGATCCAGCTCACGCTCGACCACACAAGCCCCGCTAGAATCACCATGACAATCGTCCACAGAATCGCTCTTCCCACCGGGGAAGGCGGGGCATCTTCGATCTCGAGGAGGGCAGGCAAAAACTCGACCACCTTGGCTCTTGGCACCACCGCAATCGGCTTCCGTGTTTCCATACGCCAGGCATCTCGCCAGACGGAGAAATGACGCGAGCAGGTGAGGAACACATTCATCATGCTGCGGCGGATCGCCCCTCCTGATGTCGATGCAAGCGGCTATACATCCCATTCCGATTCAGCAATTCATCATGGGAACCGTCCTCAATAATGACGCCCTTGTCTAGGACATAGATCCGATGCGCGGCCCGCACCGTACTCAATCGATGGGCGATGATCAGGACCGTCCGGCCGGTGCTGATCTGAGCCAGATTGCGCTGGATAATGGCCTCCGATTCGTAATCCAGCGCACTGGTCGCCTCATCAAAGATGAGGATGCGCGGATTCGCCACCAGCGCACGTGCAATGGCAATGCGTTGCTTCTGGCCACCCGATAGGGAACACCCATGCTCGCCGACACGGGTGTCGTATCCCTCGGGGAGTTCAACGATAAATTCGTGCGCGCCGGAGAGTGTGGCAGCCTGGATCACGTGCTCCATCGACAGACCTGGGTCGGTTAAGGCGATGTTCTCCCGTACAGACAGATTGAAGAGAAAGTTCTCTTGCAGCACGACCCCGACTTGACGGCGCAACCAGGCCGGGTCGACTTGCCCTACATCCACACCGTCCACGAGTATCCGGCCACGCTCCGACACATAGAGCCGTTGCAACAGTTTGGCGATCGTACTCTTGCCGGAACCAGACCGACCGACGATGCCGACGACCTGTCCGGGTGGAATGGCCAATCTCACATGATGCAACACGGGCGGACTGTCAGGACGATAGCGAAACGTGACTTCCTCGAAGATGATCTGTCCCGCGATCTGTGGCAAGGTGGTGCGGTTCGGAGAGGAGGACGGCTCTGGTTTGGTGTTCAGCACATCCCCGAGCCGCTGGAGCGAGATACCAACCTGCTGAAATTCCTGCCAGAGATTCACGAGTCGCAAGAGCGGTCCGGTGACCTGCCCCGACAGCATATTGAACGCGATCAATTGCCCGATACTGAGCTCCCCGTCAATGACGAGATAGGCGCCTGTCCACAGAATCGCAATCGTAGTGATCTTCTGAATGAAGCCGGCTATCTGCCCCGCAATCGTCATCACACTGGTGGCGCGGAAGCTCGCCGCCACATAGAGGGGGCTCCGGAAATTCGGACAGTGTGGTAAGTGGTAGCCTGGCTTCACCCACGCCACCAGCGGGTGGCTCACGAGAGGAGCGAGGCAATGAAGCGCACGAGACGGAATCACGGG
>WBZQ01002357.1_pt1 | contig 12188 bp, 14 predicted proteins | sample 5204251 | NCBI WGS metagenome assembly WBZQ01 (sample SAMN12412402, study PRJNA552823) | activated sludge metagenome | isolation source: activated sludge from nitrification reactor of wastewater treatment plant... | place: USA: Virginia | collected 2017-09 | reverse complement strand
TCCACCTCGCTGCCCTTTGATGTGCAGCTACAAATCGTGCGCTCCATGAAGGGTTTGGAGCAGGCCCACATCTTGCGGCCCGGCTACGCTATTGAGTACGACTATTTCGACCCGCGCGCCCTCAAAAGCTCCCTCGAAACCAAGAGCATTCAGGGCCTGTTTTTCGCCGGGCAAATCAACGGCACCACCGGCTACGAAGAAGCGGCCGCCCAGGGTTTGCTCGCCGGCATCAACGCCGCGCTGCAAGCGCAAGACCGTCCCGCCTGGAGCCCGCGCCGCGATCAGGCCTACCTCGGCGTGTTGGTCGACGATCTCATCACCCGCGGCGTGGCCGAGCCCTACCGCATGTTCACCAGCCGCGCCGAATACCGCCTGAGCCTGCGCGAAGACAACGCCGACCTGCGCCTGACCGAGATGGGCCGCGAACTGGGTTGCGTAGACGATGCCCGCTGGAGCGCCTTCAACCGCAAGCGCGACGCCGTGGCGCGCGAGCTGGAGCGCCTCAAATCCACCTGGGTCAACCCCCGCATCGTGACCGAAGCTGAAGCACAACGCGTGATGGGCAAAGGCATAGAGCGAGAGTACACGCTCGCTGACCTATTGCGTCGCCCCGACGTAACCTACCCCACACTGCTCACCCTGCGCAGCGCCGAGGGTGAACCCCTGGGCGGCCCGCCCGTCAGCGGCGCCGAGCACCCCGGGGTGGCCGAGCAAGTCGAGATCCAAACCAAATACTCCGGCTACATCGCGCGCCAGCAAGACGAAGTGCAGCGCCACGCCGCCAGCGAAACCACGCTCATCCCCGCCGCCATCGACTACGACCAAGTGCGCGGCCTCTCCAACGAAGTGCGGCAAAAACTCAAAGCCCACCGCCCCGAGACCGTGGGCCAAGCCTCGCGCATCTCCGGCGTGACCCCCGCCGCCATCTCGCTGCTCCTGGTGCATATCCGGCGCTTGAATCAAGAGGCGGCGTAGTCCGCCGAGTGGATAGGTGGGAAGCTCTGTTTGAACTTCAACGCCCACCACACCCAGTCATCCCCTTGCCATGCTTTTACGGAAAACTGTTGCTCAGCCCCTATTCACCTGCAGCGCTGACAAGCCCGATGGGTGGCATGGCACTATAAAAAAGTTGTGCGTGGCTCTTTGCGGCCCATGTCCCCAAGGGCAAACTGCACGCGGTTGAGTTTGACGATTGTGCGGCCATCACACTAAGGCTCGCCGCAAAAATACTTTCGATAAGTCGGAGTTTGGTATGAACGGTATTAATTGCATCAAAAATACAGAGCTAACAATGCACATTAGCGAGGCTCAGCAGCGTGTTGAATGGCATGGTAAATCAGCCAATCCTCGGTCGCACGTAGCGCCGCAGGCCACTCTGGATAGTGGGCCGGATGTGCCTGGATCTGCTCAATATCGAAACGCCCATGATGAAATCTGTCAACGACTTTCTGTCCTGACGAAAAAAATCACGCAGCCACTGCCGAAGGCTGCCATGCTCAGCCCACTTTTAGTCAATGGCAACCAACCCACCATGTTGGACGAACACTCCGGCAAAGACCTGATGCCGTTGATCGAGGCCACCATCTTCGTGGCCACTGGGGGCTTATCGTCAATACCCACCTTTCTCGCGATCACCGGCTGGAAGCGCTTGGGTAAAGAGCTGACTGGCAGCGTTCTTAATCTTTTTTCCCCAAATAAAAAAACCGATTTGGCCCGCGCGGCAAACGAGGCTAAGCCCCTTTCATTGATGACTGAAAAAGCAGTGCTCGAAACGGTGCATTCCCTTGAGGCGCTTTCGACTCAGATAGGTCACAAAGGAGCTAAACAATTAGAGGGCATTGAGACATTACTCACCCAATACAAGAACTTGGGCGAGTCCTTACCAGCAGGGAGTCGCTTCGTTCAGGACGTCAGTCGTTACATCGAGTCAATGGCGGACTTAGAGGCCGATCGCCGAAAGGCCTACTCATTGCTGAGCGCGGTTAGCCAATCGAGAGCCAGCGCGCCAGACGCGCTGGATTACGGCCGACAAGTGCTTCAGCAGGTGGACAACTCCGAATACAACTCAAGAATTTTTCTTACTGAGGCCATCAAGATGGCTAAGTCGGTTTTGGACAAACTTCCCAAGGAACATCTCGACAACCTCCCCAGAGACACTATCGAAATCCTCCGACAAGCCATCTCTCGCCTACCCCCCTCTCCCTGATAGGAGGGCGGCAATTGGTCCGCTCTGCGCGGCACACGGCCGGAATCATCTCTCCAATCGCGCACGAGATGGCCCGACCCCTGGCAGCGGCTACTGTTTCAGAAAACTCTTTGCTCCTCGCCGTGCTTAAACATTGCAGTGATGTAGGCCGCATAGCTCTACACTTTTTGCTTTTTTGAGGCCCATCGGGGCCAAGAAACTATGGACGCCATGGGCAACCGCATTGCCGAGCAGACGCGGGACGCCAGCGGCGCGCTGGTGCGCAATGTCACGCGCACCCTGGATGCGTTAAATCGCGTGCAAAGCGTGGTGGGGGAGTAGGGCGAGTAATGGTGCAACAGGGGGTGCAGCATGGCGTTTTGTCGCCGGAGCGCATTGCTGAGGCGGTGGCGCAGGTGCCTCTATTGCTCGAAGCGCACCAGGCGCAGCAATTGGCGGATTACGCCGCGTTGCTGGTGCGGTGGAACGCGACTTACAACCTGACGGCGCTGGCGGCGCCGGAACAGATCTTGACGCACCACTTGCTCGACAGCTTGGCGGTGATGCCGACGCTGCAAGGCCTTTTTCCGCGAGGCGCGGCCAAGGTGCTGGATGTGGGCAGCGGTGGTGGCCTGCCGGGGATGGTGCTGGCGGTGGTGTTGCCGCACTGGCACTTCACTTTGATTGACAAGGTGGGCAAGAAGACTGCGTTTCTCAACCAGGTGAGGGCGGAGTTGGGGCTCAAGAATGTGGAGGTTGTCCACGGCCGCGTCGAGAATCAGAGGGCGCACGACTACAACCTCATCATTTCGCGCGCGTTTGCTTCGGTGCTTGATTTTGTGCGGCTGACGCGCGCGGCGCTGGCGCCGGGGGGACGGTGGGTGGCCATGAAAGGCGCGTTGGAGACTGAAGACTCTGCGGCCATCGCGGCCGAGGTGCAGGTCGAGCAGATCGTTAAACTCCGCGTCCCGCGTCTGGACGCTGAACGTCATTTGTTGGTGCTGCGTCCGCGGTAAGCCCCTCCTCTTTGCCCCTTCCTTCCCGCTGACGCCGATGGCACAAATCTTCTGTATCGCCAACCAAAAGGGCGGCGTGGGCAAGACCACCACCGCAGTCAATCTGGCCGCCGGGTTGGCGCAGCATGGGCAGCGCGTGTTGCTGATTGACCTCGATCCCCAAGGCAACGCCACCATGGGCAGTGGCATCAACAAGCGCACCTTGGAGCGCAGCGTGTACCCGGTGCTGCTGGGCTTGGCCAGCGCCAAAGACGCCATCGTGCGCTCGGAGGCGGGGGGCTTTGATGTGCTGGGCGCCAATCGTGAATTGTCGGGCGCCGAGATTGAACTCGTGGACATCGACAACCGCGAAACGCGCCTCAAGAACGCATTGGCGCAAGTGCAGGGCGAGTACGACTTCATCCTGATCGACTGCCCGCCTTCGCTCTCGCTGCTGGCTTTGAACGGGCTGTGCGCGGCGCACGGCGTCATCATTCCCATGCAGTGCGAATACTTTGCGCTTGAAGGGCTGGCCGATCTGGTCAACACCATCAAGCGCGTGGCCGCCAACCTCAACCCCGAGCTGCGCATCATCGGGTTGCTGCGCGTGATGTTTGATTCACGCATGACGCTGCAGCAGCAGGTGTCCGAGCAGCTTGTCGAAAAGTTTGGCGACAAGGTGTTTGGCACCATCATTCCGCGCAACGTGAGGTTGGCTGAGGCCCCCAGCTATGGCGTCCCCGGTGTGACCTATGACCGCTCGTCGCGTGGCGCGCAGGCGTACATCAGCTTCGGCGCTGAAATGATTGAACGACTCAGAACATGACAACCACAAAACTCTCTATGAAAAAGAAAGGCGGCCTGGGCAGCGGTCTGGATCAGTTGCTGGGCAGCGAACCCGTATTGGTTCAGGAGTCCGGCGCACCGCAGACGCTGCCGGTGTCGCGGCTGCGTGCCGGCAAGTACCAACCCCGCACCCGCATGAGCCCCGAGTCGCTGGCCGAGCTGGCCGATTCGATCAAGGCGCAGGGCGTCATGCAGCCCATCCTGGTGCGCCCGGTCGAGGACAACCGCTACGAAATCATCGCCGGTGAGCGGCGTTTTCGTGCCTCACAACTGGCCGGGCTCACCGAAGTGCCGGTGCTGGTCAAAGACGTGCCCGATGAGGCCGCGCTGGCCATGGCGCTCATCGAAAACATCCAGCGCGAAAACCTTAACCCCCTCGAAGAAGCGCAGGGTGTGCAGCGCCTGATCCGCGAGTTCGATTTCACGCATGAACAAGCCGCACAGGCCATCGGCCGCTCGCGCAGCGCCACCAGCAACCTGTTGCGCCTGCTCAATCTGGCTGCACCCGTCCAAGACATGCTCATGGACGGCCAGCTCGACATGGGACACGCCCGCGCTTTGTTGGCGGTAGATGGCGCCACGCAGATTCAGCTGGGCCATCAGATCCAGGCCAAAGGTCTTTCGGTGCGCGAAGCCGAAGCCTTGGTGGCCCGTGCACATAAAGAAGCCGCGCGCGATGCAAGCAAACCCAAGGCCCGGCCCAATCGTGATGTGCAACGACTCGAAGAAGAGCTCTCCGACGCGCTAGGCGCCGTGGTGACCGTGGCCTGCGACGCCAAAGGCCGCGGCAAGGTGGAGATTCGTTTTTCCAGTCTCGATCAGCTCGACGGCATCGTGGCGCGGTTGCGGCAATAGAAAAAATGCTTTGCATTAAGTTGCATAAATCAACATAATGCAAAGCATGATTCACTTTAACGAAATAGGGTCCGCGCTGGAGAATTTGGGCGTGCGCCTGCGCCAGACGCGGATTAACAGTGGTCAGTCACAGGCCCTGTTTGCCGAACGCATCGGCGTGTCGATTCCCACCTTGCGCGCGATGGAGCAGGGCAAGCCCACTGCGGCGCTTGGCCACTGGGCCTTGGCGCTGTGGGCACTCAATGCGTTGGACGATTTGAACGCCGTCCTGCCCGAACGCCAGTCCCTGCTTGAGCAATTGGAGCGTCAGCGACCGGTGCGCGAACGCGCCAAGCGCCGTCCTGCAGCAAAGGCTTAACCCAGATATTTCATCAGGTCGCCCCCGTTTATGAATCTTTTCCCTCTCAGAACTCACAGTTTCATGGCACGTTGGGGCTACGCGGGCTTGCGCGGCGCAGGGGCGGCGGGCTTGCGCTCAAGTGCTCGCCAATGCCTACGGGCATTGGACTGCGCCCCTCTCGCGCAACCCCGCTCGCCCCTGCGCCGCGCAACTCCCGCGTCCCTGATGAAATATCCGGGTTAACGATGATTGCCTACGAAGTCGATCTCGTGACTCCCAGCGGGCAAACCGTCTACTGCGGCCGCCTTGCATTGGCCACGCCAGATTCACATGGCCGTTATCGCGCCGAATTTGCCTACGACCGCAGCTACCTTGAATGGCCCCAATGTTTTGCGCTCGACCCCATCTCCTTGCCACTGAACCCGGCGCCGACTCAAGCGCAGCAGCTCTATCCCCCTTTGGCCATCTTCGAAGATGCGCTGCCCGACCGCTGGGGCCGACGCTTGATGGATCAGTTGCATCGACTGCTATTGAAGCAGCGCAGTGAGCCGGTTTACCTGGGTTTGTTAGGTGACGCGGGTCTGGGCGCGTTGCGATTTCGTGGTTTGCAAAATGCGCCAGAGCCCATCATGTCCTTGGCGGGCAGTGCCACCCTGGATGAATTGTTGGAGGCGGCGGCGGCTTTCGAGCGCCATGAACTGTCCTCCACGCCCGCCTTGGAGCATCTGCTGCGCGCGGGCCGCACGCCGGGCGGTGCGCGGCCTGTCAACACCGATTGAAAACTGACACACTTTTCCTCAAGACACCGATTAAATATTGATACGCCTTAGGTTGTGGTTAATGCGTGGGCGCTGGCCTGTTGGAGGTCGGGCCGTAGGCCCGGCCGGAAACAGGCCAGCGCCCACGCATGTGCTCAGTCGGCTGTGGGCACCGCGGCCCGGGGGCGGGCCATGGGAGGCACTACGCCGGCTTGCCGCTGATGCCTGAGCCGGTAACTCTCACCCGCAATGGGCACCACGTGCGCGTGGTGCAGCAGCCGGTCGAGCAGCGCTGCGGCCAGCGTCGCATCTTGCGCAAACGTGCTGTCCCATTGCCCAAAGGGCAAATTGCTCGTCACCACCAACGCAATGTGCTCGTAGCAATGCGCAATCACCTGAAAGAACCCATGCGCCTGCTCGCGGTTCAAGGGCAAATAGCCGATCTCATCGATGATCAGCAGCCGATACGCCCCCACGGCTCGCCGCAGCGCGCTCTTGAGCTGCCCGCTGGCCTGGGCCACGGACAACACCATCATCAGATCGGCCGCGGTGTAAAAGCGCGTCTTGATTCCCGCTTGGGCGGCCCGATACCCCAGCGCAATGGCCAGGTGCGTCTTGCCCACCCCCGAGGCTCCCACCAGCACCACGTTCTCTTTACGTTGTACAAACGTGAGGCTGGCCAGTTCATCGAGCTGCGCTTTCTTCACCCCCGTGGCAAAGCCGTAATCAAAGTCCTCCAGTGTCTTGATGGCCGGAAAGCCCGCCATGCGGGTGAGCACGCTTTGCTTGCGACTGACTCGGCCCGCCCTCTCGGCGCGCAGCAGCTCTTCCAGATAGTCGCTGTACGAGCTCTCCTGTTGCGTGGCCTGGGCCGCCGCATGCGCATAGCCCTGCGCCACAAACGGCAAGTTCAGCTCTTCGCACAAGTCGGTCAGGCGTTCGTGTTGCAAGTTCATGCGGCCTCCAGCAGGCTTTGGTAGAGCGCCAACGGATGCTGCGCGGGAACCTCGGGCCGTGGTGGGGTGAGGGGCTTGGGCACGGCGCTCGGAGCGCTCGGATCACTGGGCGCGCTGGTGGGGCGCGCCCCAGTGATGTGGCCACGCCACGGCGGCGGCAGGGGCTGTAGATGCGCGCGCTCTTGATCCAGCTGTTGGCTGGGGCGCTGCCCCGTGGTGCCGTGGATGCGCTCATTGGCCACGCTCTGGAGCCAGAGGCTCACCCGGGCGTTGGCGCAGGCCGCATCCAGGCTCAGGCCCGCTGGCTTCAGTTGCGCCACGAGGGGCACGTAAAACGAGCGGCGCAGATAACCATTGAAGCGCTCGACCTTGCCCTTGGTCTTGGCTCGGTACGGTCGGCACAGCTTGATCACAAAGCCGCTGTGCTTGGCGTAGTCGAGAAAAGCAGGGTGGTAGCGGTGGATGCCAGCGCCATCGACATCGCGCTCGAGTACGACGGTCTTCATGTTGTCGTACAAAATCTGCTGGGGCACGCCACCGAGGGCCTCGAAGGCGCCTTGGTGACAGTCGATGAGGGTTTGCACCTTCATGTCGGTGACAAATCGCACGAAGCTGGCGCGGCTAAAGCCCAGGGTGGCGCAAAAGGCGTACAGCGGGTCGGTGCCTTTGCGAAATTCCACCCAATCGACTTGCATCTGTTGCCCGGGCGCGGTCTCAAAGCGCACCAACGGTTCGGGTGCTGGGGCCGGGCGCAGCCCTTGCAAGAAGCGGCGCAACTGGCTCACGCCACCACGGTAGCCAAGCGCTTGAATCTCGCGCAGCAATACCGTGGCGGGAATCCACTGCGGGTGCGCAGCCTCTTGCCGCTTACGCAAATAACCTTCGTGCGCCGCCAGCTTGGACACGCGCCCCACCCGGCGCTCGTATCGGGGCGACCCTTCAGAGGCCAAGTGCGCCCGCACCGTGTTGATCGAACACCCTACTTCCAACGCAATCCGCCTCAAACTCCAACCCTGCTTCCTCAAAACATGAATCTGCACATACACCTCCATCGTGATCAATCTCTCCTCCCGCCCAAAAAATCGGGAGACCATGACCACAACCCAAGGTGTGTCAAATTTCAATCGGTGGGGCGTATCAATTTACAAGTGGTGGTGACACGGCCCAAGGCATTGCTGCAAATTGGCACGCAGGCCTGGCTCGCCAAGTTTCCCAGCGCGGTACTCGATGAAGGCTATGACATTGTGGGTCTGGAGGCTGCCACCCTAACGGTGGCTCAGCGTGCGGGCCTCGAAGTGCCGGAGCATCGTCTGCAAACCTTGAGCACAGGCGCTCACCCAGACCGTGTTTTGCTGGTGCGGCGTTTTGATGTGCTTGGTGCGGATAGCGGAGGCCGGGCCCATATGGCCAGCTTGCGCACCCTGTGCCGCGAGCGGCCCGGCGCCGAGGCTCTTTCCTATGGCGAACTGGCCGCCGTGGTGCGCAAGACCAGCGCAACTCCGGCGCGCGATGTGGAAGCGCTCTTTCGCCACATGGTGTTCAATGCCGCGGTGGGTAACACCGACGATCACCTGAAAAATTTCTGGATGTTGCACACCGAAACGGGTTGGGCCTTGGCGCCTGCCATCGATTTGCTGCCCGATGTGGGCCAACGCCGCGAACATACGTTGTCATTCGATCAGTTCACGGTGCACCCGACACGGCGTGCCTTGTTGGACGCGGCCGCGCACTGGGGGGTCGGCGCCGCCGCAAGCCTGATCGATCAAGTGTGCGCAGCAGTGGCGCAGTGGTCGCGGGTGGCTGAATCGTTCCAGGTGCAACCCCACAGCATTGAAGTGTGTGGCCGCGATATTGCACGGCGTCTGGCGCTTCTTGCTTAGCCCGGATATTTCATCAGGGACGCGGGAGTTGCGCGGATGCAGGGGCGAGCGGGGTTGCGCGAGAGGGGCGCAGACGAATGCCATACCAAGGCTCTCTTTGGTGCATTCGCGAGCACGCCAAGAAAGTCTGTGTTCTGTGAGGCATACGGTTCATGAACGGGGGCGACCTGGTGAAATATCCGGGTTAGGCGTTGCCCTTATCCGCCAACGCCTGCGCCGCTTTGAAGTCCAGCGTGCCTTCGTAGAGCGAGCGGCCCAGCACCACGGCTTCGACGCCGTCGTTTTCTACGGCGAGCAGTTTTTCAATGTCGGTGAGATTGGCCACGCCGCCGCTGGCCATGATGGGGATGTTGACGGCGCGGGCCAGTTCGACGGTGGCTTCGATGTTCACGCCACTCATCATGCCGTCGCGGCCGATGTCGGTGTAGAGGATGGCGTCCACGCCGTAGTCCTCGTACTTCTTGGCCAGATCAATCACGTCGTGGCCGGTGAGCTTGCTCCAGCCATCGGTGGCCACTTTGCCGCCCTTGGCGTCGAGCGCCACGATCACGTGCCCGCCAAAGGCGCTGCACGCGTCTTGCAGGAACCCCGGGCTTTTGACGGCGGCGGTGCCGATGACCACGTAGCGCACGCCGTCGTCGATGTAGCGCTCGATTAAGTCGAGGTCGCGTAATCCGCCGCCCAATTGCACCGGCACTTCTTCGCCCACGGCGGCGACGATTTTTTTGATCATGGCTTCATTGACCGGCTTGCCCGAGGTGGCGCCGTTCAAATCCACCAGGTGCAGTCGGCGTGCGCCTTGCGCCACCCATTGCTTGGCCATGGCCACCGGGTCATCGCTGTACACCGTGGCTGCAGCCATGTCGCCTTGACGCAGCCGCACGCAGCGGCCGTCCTTCAGATCGATCGCGGGGATTAAAAGCATGGGATGAAAAGAAACGAGGAAGGGTGGGGAGGAAAAGGCGAGGGAGGAAAAACTACGGATTCCAGCGCGTGAAGTTTTCGTAAATGCGTAGGCCGGCGGCGGCGCTTTTTTCCGGGTGGAACTGAGTGGCAAAAATGTTATCCCGCGCCACGGCGCAGGTAAAGCGTCCGCCGTAATCGCTTTGCGCGGCAATGACTGCCGTGTCCACGGGGGCCACGTAGTAGCTGTGCACAAAGTAGAACCAGCTTTGGTCCGGCACGCCTTCCCACAGTGGGTGCGGGCGCGTTTGCTGCACCCGGTTCCAGCCCATGTGGGGCACCTTCAGGCGCGTGCCGTCGGGCTGGAGGCCATCGGCAAAGCGCACCACCTCGCCGCGCATTAACCCTAAGCACGGCGTATCGCCTTCGTGAGAAAGTTCAAAAAGCATTTGTTCGCCCACGCACACGGCCAGTAAGGGTTTGCTGGTGGCGGCGCGCAGCACGGCGTCCATGAGCCCCAGTTCGCGCAAAAAGCGCATGCAATCGGGCATGGCACCTTGACCGGGCAGCACCACGCGCTCGGCGGCATCAATCTGCGCAGCGCTGCTGGTGATGCGTAGGTCTTGCTGGGGCGCTACGTGCTCCAAGGCCTTCGCCACCGAGCGCAGGTTGCCCATGCCGTAATCGACGATGGCAATCATGGTGAGGCCGAAGGCTTAAAGGCTGCCCTTGGTGCTGGGCACTACGCCCGCACTGCGCGCGTCCGGTTCAATGGCCATGCGCAGGGCACGCGCAAAGGCTTTGAACACCGTTTCGCATTGATGGTGAGCGTTGTCGCCGCGCAGGTTGTCCACGTGCAGCGTGACGCCAGCGTGATTGACGAAGCCTTGGAAAAATTCATGCGCTAGATCGACATCAAATTCGCCGATGGCCGCGCGCGTAAAGGGCACGTGCCACTGCAGGCCGGGCCGACCCGATAGATCAACCACGACGCGCGACAGGGCTTCATCCAGAGGGACATAAGCCTGTCCGTAGCGACGAACTCCCGTTTTTTGGCCCAGGGCCTGCGCGAAGGCTTGGCCCAAGGTAATGCCCACGTCTTCCACGGTGTGGTGACCATCGATGTGCAGGTCGCCTTGTGCTTCGATGGTTAAATCAATCAGCCCATGGCGCGCAATCTGGTCGAGCATGTGATCAAAAAAACCAATGCCGGTAGCCAGGTGCGCCGTGCCCGTGCCATCGAGGTTGAGCGCGACACGAATTTGTGTTTCTTTGGTGTTGCGGGTGACATCGGCAGTGCGGGCGTTCATTGTTTTTTCTCGTCTCATCAAGAGGTGGCCAAGGTGTCGGTCAGTGCTGACAAAAAGGCGGCGTTTTCCTCGGGGGTGCCCACGGTGACACGCAGGCAGCCTCGCAGCAAGGGATGGGTGCGGGTGAGGTTTTTAATGAGTAGGCCGCGCTGCTTGAGTCCAGCGTAAGTGCGGTCAGGGTTGTCGACGCGAAAGAGAATGAAGTTGGCGGCCGAGTCGTAAGCCGTGACCTGGGGCATGGCGCGCAGCGCCGCCAGCAAAACGGCACGCTGCGCACGTATGGAAGCCGCTTGAACATCGAACAGATCGACAAAATCGAGGACAAATTCTGTGGTGGCCAACGTCAGCGCATTGACGTTGTAGGGGGGGCGCACCTTTTCAAGCTGCTCGATATAGGCCGGGTGTGCGGCCAAATAACCTAAGCGAATCCCGGCTAACCCCAGCTTGGACAGCGTGCGAAGTATCAGCAGGTTGTAGGCCGTTGATTGCTGCGGCATCCAGGTTTCAAGCGCGAAAGGCAGGTAGGCCTCGTCCAGGACGACCAATCCTGGGGCTGCGGCGTGAATCACTTCAGCGATGGCCGCGCGATCAAACAGATTGCCGGTGGGGTTGTTGGGGTAAGCGATAAAGGTCAGCGCAGGGCGCGTGGTTTGGATCGCCTCGAGCATGGCGGACGTGTCTAGGCTGAAGTCGTCACGTAGTGCAACCTGCATGAAGCGGCATCCATTCAGGCGTGCGCTGGTCTCGTACATGACGAAGCTGGGCCCAGGGGCTAACACGACGGCACCTGGCTTGGCGCAGGCTTGGATCAACAGATGAATGAGTTCGTCCGAGCCGTTGCCCAGCATTAATTTTGCGCAGGCCGGCACCCCCATCCGTGCGGCAAGTTTGTGCTTCAGCGGTTCAGGGTCTGTGGGCGGATAGCGGTTCAGCGCCACCTGGGCTAAGTGGCGACCCAGGGTTTGTGCCAATCCTTGAGGCAACGCGTAGGGGTTTTCCATCGCGTCGAGCTTGATCAGGCCCGTGGCGTCAGGGGCGAAGTACGCGTCCATGGCGCGCACGTCGTCGCGGATCACAGAGAGGTCAGGGCGGTCCATGCTGTCCATGGGGGTGGAATGCTTTAAGGGCAGGGCTCGGGGTTTGGGGCTCAGGACTCAGGA
>WBZQ01002356.1_pt1 | contig 12189 bp, 15 predicted proteins | sample 5204251 | NCBI WGS metagenome assembly WBZQ01 (sample SAMN12412402, study PRJNA552823) | activated sludge metagenome | isolation source: activated sludge from nitrification reactor of wastewater treatment plant... | place: USA: Virginia | collected 2017-09 | reverse complement strand
AAATGGCAGTGTTGATGGTAGCCGCGATCGTGTTGCTCGGGCTCGTGAATAAGATCCCTCCCTTACTCGGTGGTCTGGCGATGGGTGGTGGGGTGGGGGCACTGGGGTCGGGCGTGTCGTTAGTCTCAGCGATCGGTACTGCGGCGGCCATGGCCGCCGGGGTTGGACTCGCGGCGAACATGGCGCGGGCGGGAATCGCCGGTGGAGCTGCCGGGTCTCAAGCCCTGATGCAAGCCGTCTCGAACGGCAGTGGGAGTGCGCCTCCGCCCATAAATATGATCACGGGTCCAAGTGGAGCACCAGGCGGAAGTGGGCCGAGTGGGAGTCCAACAAGTACTCCTCCAAAAGGAAGTCCAAGCGGGAGCATGCCTTTGGCGGCAGCCATGGATGGCGTGAGTCCAGGCCCACAATTCCCCGGTCGATCCTATCCCAGTGTCACCACAAGCGATGCGAACACGGCATCGCCGTCACCGGAACCTACATTTGGCGGCGAGAGCTTGTCGAAGGGCAAGACCCATAACACGGCGTTTGATCCGAAAGAAGAAATTGCCGCGTTTCGTGATCGGAAAGAGCCGCCCACCGGGCCGAAAGGAGGAAAAGCATGACCGTCCAATCTATACGCGTGTTCGTAGTGGCGCTCAGTCTTTTGTGCTTCTGTCTCAGCACCTCAACGGTCCTGGCAGAAAGTCCAAGTGCTCCGCCACCGACCACACCCACCGTCCCAACGTCACCAGCGGCAACCCCCTTGCTCTCTGGGATGAGCCCGAACAGTGGCGCCTTGTCGCTGCTCACCGGGACCGCTCGTGACGCTTGCGAAGCCATGCTTTGTCTGTCCGCGATTGGGTCTGCTCCCGCCGAGTGCGCCTCGTCGCTAGCCAAATACCATGCGGCGCAGATGTTTGGCGGCGGCCCCGCCTTTCTCGCAGCCTGTCCGCTGGTGCGCTGAGGTCAGCGATGATTGCTGCGGATCTGCCACCCCAGGACCAGGAGCGAATCGTCTGCTCGATCACGGCTGCGGTGAAATACGAAGTCCCAGCCAATATCGTCCTGGCGGTCGCGGAGAAAGAAGGGGGCAAGCCGGGACAATGGGTGAGAAACACCAACGGCACCTATGATGTGGGTCCCATGCAGTTCAACACGTCCTATCTGCACCACTTGAAGCCATACGGCATTACGGCTGCGGATGTCGAGCAAGCAGGCTGCTATCCGTATGAATTGGCGGCCTGGCGGTTACGAACCCATATCCTCCATGACAAAGGGGACCTCTGGACCCGCGTCGCCAATTACCATTCACGCACCCCGACACGAAATACCCGCTATCGATCCAGTGTGATGCGCAAAGCGGCGAAGTGGGCCAATTGGCTTTCCGCGAGGTTTACGACTGTTCAGTTTATCGATCAATCCAGCAAGCAATAGGGGCATGAGCGAACACGGTCATGCCCCATGAATGATGATGGCGACAGGTTGGTGCGAGCCGCCTTGTATCCCAAAATCCTTCCTCGTTGAGAAGCAACGCGATGGCTCGATCCAGCTGCTCTCTGAATGTCTGTCATCGATCATGACAGGCACCCATTGTCGGCGAAGCTGTAATGGTCGGATTCGCCGATGATGACGTGGTCCAGCATCCTGATGCCGAGGATGTCGGCGGCCTGCTTCAGGCGGGTCGTGAGCTGCCGGTCCTCGCTGCTGGGCGTAGGATCCCCTGACGGGTGGTTGTGCGCGCAGATGAAACCGGCGGCATTCATGAGGATGAGGGGCTTACACACCTCGCGCGGGTGGACAATCGCCATATTGAGGGAGCCGATCGAGACGGTATTCATGCCGATGACGGCATTCTTCGCGTCCAGCCCGATGACGATGAAATGCTCCCGGTCGAGGTTCTGGAGCATGGGCCGCAGGAGCCGGTCGGCGTCCGCCGACGAGGAGAGCTTCTGCTCTGTGTAGGTTCCGCGGGTTTCGCGGACGAGCGAGATCCTGAAGCGGGGAATATAGGTGTTCCGGTGTTGCATCTTCCTCTCCTTTTTGAAGGTGGTTTGGCTCTGTCGCGGAGAGTTCAAGAGCAAAACCACCCCGAAGGAAAAAGGAGAGGAGAAGGCGGGCGTTGCCGGCGGAATACGACGCGGTGGGCATGACTGAGCGTTTCACCAGAAGGCATGACCAGTGCGGTCACGCCGGGGCGGGTTACGTCCGCCGGTGCAACACCGGAAACATGATCGATTGCCGGACGGGGCAGAGCGTCATCCCGCCTAGGGGTCTGCGCACGTGAGCATCATGAAGCATTCGTCCTCGACGCGCTGCTTTACGGCGGGTACAGACCATTGAGACACTCCTCCTTGCGGGTGTGACCGAAGCGGCAGCGGAGAAGCTTTCTCCCAGAAGGCAGAGGCGGCTTCAAGACAGCCGACGCACTGGGCGTCATAGCCTTCGGTGATTGTGTAGCAGGGCTTCAGGTCAGCCTGCGTGACGTAGGGGTATCCCTCAGGCGGGATTTCGACGATCGTGCCTTTGTAGTTGACGGTCATGCCATCTCAGGCGGGCATAGGACTGTGGGCCGGTAAATATGGATACGGTCGTATGCGGGTTAGAGACGTCCGGCTGCCTTCACGGAAAGGCCTGTGGAGACAATAATCTCATTCTGGAGCAAATCAGCGGAGAGAGAAGGATTAAGCATGTGCATGGAGCTATCTCCTATGCGTGTGCGGATACCGTATCGCGGCGGGGCTTGATGGCTTTCAGGGCCGAGCCCATATCATGCTGCGCCTGGTCGAGATCGTGCAGCGATTGCAGGTTCATCCAGAATTGCGCGGATGTCCCGAAGAAGCGGGCAAGGCGCAGGGCGGTATCGGCGGTGATATCGCGGGTGCCGTTGATGATCTGGGTGATGCGGTTGGTGGGCACGCCGAGCTGGCGCGCCAGCTCGGCGGCGCTGATGTCCATCTCTCTGAATTCTTCGGCGAGATGTTCGCCGGGATGTATCGGTGTACGCATGGTTCGATCTCCTTTCAATGGTCGTCCACGATTTCGACATTGTGCGGACCCGCCGCGCCTGGCGGCCATTCAAAGCATATCCGCCATTGGTCATTGATGCGGATGCAGTACTGGCCTTTGTGGTTGCTCTTCAGGGCCTCGAAACGGTTTCCGGTCAGCGCTGAGGGGAATCTATATTCCAATCCCGGACGTTTCTAGAGCATCTGCTGCCCCACGTGATTTAGAAGGCCTAACGGCCTTTGTACGCTAGGATTCACATTCAGTTACTCTCCATCGATGGGGATTTCTACCTGAACTTTGGAAGAGATTTGAATCTGCACTGGTGTATAGACATCAACCTCTTCGTTTGGTGTCTGGATTGTCACAACCAATGAATACCGAGCCTGTTTGTTCCACCGACCCAGATGATGGCGTTCTCTCCACCAGCCGACCACAGGATAAACTGCGATCATATTACGATTTGCTAAATCGGCAGCCGTCCCTTTCCACCAGTCAGAGTGAATCGACCCGAGATGGCGCAGTTGAGGACCTAATTCCCAATCTGCTGCATCACCTTGATACTCTTGGTTTTCATCATCTTCTTCCTCTCGTGCAGCGGAATTAACTCGCCTCCTAAAGTCCTTTTTTGTTTCAGTGGGCGTTTGTACTTCGAAGCGAAGGGCATGGGAGGCATACCGATATCTTCCTTTCCACCCTCTTCGCGCAGGATTCGGCTCGACGAAGTACGACAAGGTAACGCGTAGTTTCACTGGTGTCTGGCGAAGATCTCTTAGGACAGTAGTTGGCCAGGGTAAGCTATGGTAGTTGATAGCCTTCGTTTTGTAGGCACTTCCCTCTTTCTTGTATGGCTGAAAACTCTCCTGTGCGACCAAGGTAAGGTGATTTGTCGCACTCCAGCAGGCGCGGTTGAAATCCGGGTTTCCGTACCCACAGTACCGTAAAAGCTTCTCCTTTTGCTCTCGTGTATTCAATGGCTGAAAGTGCTTCTTCATAGCCTCGGTCCACTCAGCGGAGTGGACAAGCAATGCACGGATGGTTTCTGGCCAATAGTCGGGATAGCGGGCTTGCAAAATCGCCGCATGTCGTACAGCAAGAGCGGTGGCGGCGCTGGTCATGGCGGACCATGAGAACGCACGGACTGTTGGGGTACGATGAGTCGTCAAGAGAGACAATTCATCGACCGTACGTCCCTTGCCATCGACTGGATCGATTGCACAATTGCCACCCTCTACTACAATCTCAGGCTTCAACGGCCATGGGCGCTGCCAGCTAGAGGAGGTTCTACTAAAGGGGCTCACGTCACCCTTCGAGGCTACAGGCAGCCAATCTGGATATCGTTCAGCCGGTAAACTGGCGAATTGAGTCGACGCACCAATGGTTAAGGCATTCCAGGCCTGACCAGGGTCTTGGACGCTGGAGGACTGACAAATAGAAGGATGCTCGTGCCAATGATCATCCGGGGTATTGCCTGCAGAAATGAGCAATAACCTTCGTTTGTCGTCTTGATAGCCAGAAACTAGAGAATCAATAGCGGCAGACCACGTTGAAGGCTGTCCCTTCTCCTCGTCCCCCGCAGTCACAGCCATACCAATGGCCCGATGTCGATGCGGCGCAGCCTGCTCGGCAAGGTCAACACTTCGAATAGTTACTTCGCCATACAGGTGAGGAGGATTGGGGTCATCTTTGTTGTAGATCTTCACTGATTCAAGGCAATGCTCAAGTCGAATTGGATCACTCGTCGCTAGTAGTTCAACAAGATTTCCATACAACGAGAGCCCTGCCATCTCTGTGCCATGTCCGTGGGGGTCGTTACTTCCCCATTCCTCACGAACAGTTTGGCAGTCGCTAGGTTTTAATGCCGGCGCAAGGAGTGGATGACCTTGCGTTACCCCTGTATCAAGAATGCAAGCTGCAGCGGTAGGACTGTCGCTCATTGATACTCGCGCCAGCATGTCGGATGAAAGCTGGTATTGATCCCATGGCGATAGATCTAAAAAATCTGCTGCAGTGACTTTGGCGTGCCGAAGCTCAGCGACAGAATTGACAAAGCGCAAGGATCGGCTCATCTGGCGTTTAGTGCAATTCGCCGTTACGACTGTACGTTCGGGAAAACGCAGTCTTTCGTTGGTAAGGCTAAAGCCAGCAGCGTGAGCAGCTCCCTTTAACGTTTCGACTAAAACTTCGTCATCACCACGAACCCAAATTTCCCACCAGATTGATTCATCATCACTTGGTAAGGGAGCGCTATCTGTCCACAGGGCTTCAACCGCAGCGAGGTGGACAGCCTCAATGCTCTCCACCAGCGCTCTATGCTTCGGAGTACCTCGGTGCGTTTCCTGTGTCCGATATTCCTCTATACGGCTAATAAAATGCTCGAGCTTTCCGTCAGGAACGTAACAAACAGCTATTGTTTTGCCTTCTGATTGACGTAGGGAAAGCAATTCAATCCCTTGGGTGCGCAGATCAAGGCTCTCAAACTTCAGATCGAAATCTGGCGCGCTTTCAAACTGCAGTGCAAGGCCTGCGTGAGGATCGAAACCGAATTCGCCTCGTTCCTCAGAAAGAGTCTTATACTCTCGTTTAAGAGCGTTGAACTGTCTAAGAAGACGTTTCGCGTGAGATTGACGATTTCTCTGAGGCGCTCTGAATCTAGGCCCTTGCCCACGGGGCGTATACGGCTCCGTGCTCGCAGTTCCTTCTATCCTGATATGACGTAGTAGGTTCGGCTGACCTTCTGGCAAATTTAATACCCCTTGAAGGTACTATGATCGGCTTATTGATTTCCGTTCATGAAGTGACTCAAGCACATCTGCTTCGGTGAGATTGTCTTTGTTATTAATGACCATAGACTTAATGGCATCGTCACAAGCACGAACAATGTCCGCATAACTCATATCCGAGGACTCTCGTGCGAGTTTTGCCCACCCTTTCCACATCTTCTTGACCGAAGCCAAGCGATTTTGGAGAACCTCTCTCGCGGTCTCCTGTGTCGGCAGCTGATACTCAATCACGTCGTCAAAGCGACGGAACAGTGCATGGTCTAATAATTCTGGATGATTCGTGGCAGCTAAAATAAGACTTTGTGAATCATCTCCTTCGATGAACTGCAAAAAGCTGTTTAGAACCCTACGAATCTCTCCGACATCGTTCCTAAGCCCTCGCTCCGATCCAATGGAATCAAATTCATCGAAGAGGTAGACACCTCGAACGCTCGCAATGTTGTCAAAGATCAACCGAAGCTTCGCGGCTGTTTCTCCCATGAACTTTGTGATCATGCCCTCAAGGCGAACTACGAAAAGTGGGAGAGATAGTTCGCCGGCAAGTACTGCGGCTGAATATGTCTTACCTGTTCCTGGTGGTCCCACAAAAAGAATCTTACGACGTGGAGAGAGACCATAGGTACGAATTCGACCAACGTGTCTCTGTTCCTGAATAATTCTCATTAGTCGACGCCGCAGTGCAGGAGGAAGAATCATGTCTGAAAGCCGTTGTTTGGGATAGGCGACGCTCAATAATCCTACAAGCTCGCCTTTCGGTTGAGCTATAGGAATCGCCTTGGGCGCTCCGACGGTCTGAGCTCGACGCTTCGCAAGCGAAATTAGTTGCTCTAGTTCTTGGGAATATTTCGCATGCCCTGCACGGGCCTCGTGGGCAGCTACTTGTTCGACGACTGCCAGAAAATGGCTTTGATCCCCTTCAGCGTAAGCCTTTAGGAGCGCTTTCAACTGTTGGGCGCTCGCCATTGTGTAGCCTCCTTATGCGCCTATCAAACTTACCAAGCGGTTCATTATGACCCAAACCTGGCGCTCTTTAACAGTCTAATCACGTGCAATGATCGGACGGTCATTGCACAGCGAGACTGAAGAAATGGTGCTACGTGAAGTGGCCACCTGACATCAGGCAGCGCTTTTGGCCGGCCGTACCCGAACTTTCACCTCGACCCGAGACCCGAGACGGTTGAGAATCATCATCAGTCGATCAGCGGTGAAACGTCCGAGGTCGGCGTGGCGAATACGCGAAAAATCGGCCGCGGCGATACCGGTTCGCGCCTGCGCGGCCCGCACCGTCAGACGTTGCCGGTCCAGGGTTTTGATAATCTCAGTCGCAAGGATCGCCTTGAACTGATCGGCGTCTGCGTGGCTCCGGCCAAGATCTCGGAACACATTGCCGGTGCCCGAGACAACCTCCAGCTTGTCTTTCTGTTTCATATGAGCATCTCCTTGAGGCTCTGCAGTCGGTTCCTGATCAGATCAATTTCATGTTTCGGTGTCTTGACGCGAGTCGTGGATTTCTTCTGAAACGCGTGCACCACCCAAATGTCGTTTGCCAACTGCACCGCATAGACGACACGGAAGACATCGCCCCTGAACGGTAACGCGATTTCAAAGACACCAGAGCCGAGGCCCAGTAGCGGTTTTACGATATCCAACTTGCCGCCATCCGCCGCAATCGTCAGGGCCGCGAGGCAGATGGACTGAACGCCTTCGGAAAAGGCTCTGAATTCCTTGAGCGCCGCCTTGATCCACGAAACAGGGCGCGTCTTCCGGATTTCGGGCATCAGTGAACACTACAACCCATACGGGCCATATATTGTCATATTTGACAACTTACTTCAACAACCGGGAGTGATGCCAAATTGTGAAAAACGACGTCCGCGAACATTGGAAGAGAATTGTCCCAGTGTGGTGGAACCGTCCCAAGATACCACGAGACATGCCGTTGCGGAGGTGGGGGACCCCAACGCACTGATTAGCAGGAACTAGGTTTCCGACAGTTTCGGAGCGGGCGGGAAGCGCTCGGCCCGGATGAACCCACAAGTCTCATCACTCATCGCTTGGAGCTCATCGGGCGTCAGATCTGCAAACCTCTCACGGACTTCGTCAAGCACTCCCGCCCAATCCGCGTTCGCCTGAGCCGTCCCCTGATGAATCCAGAGCCCGTCGATTTTCGCCATCGTCGGTTGTGGAGCAGGTACCCGGAGCAACACTCCGTCGGCCTGCTCGTGCACCTCAAGTGCCATATTGGGTTTCAGCCCAAGTCGGTCGCGCAGCACTTTGGGGACAACGATTCGCCCAGACTTATCAAGTTTTACATCCATGGCATTGATCATGCCATATACCATAAGGAATGGAAAATGGAGTCGTTCGCCGGTCCTCCCGACTTACAAGGGGACCGTACAGTACGCCGAATCCACCTTTGGCTCAACACTATCAGAACCTACACGATTGAGCAGTAGGTGGATGAGGTAGCATGGGTGAAGCATGCTTTTAAAAACACGAGCCTTGTACCAAGATTCGCCGTTGTTCACGTTTCAACAGATCGTTGAGATATCCACTGCGATTGGTGCTGCCCATGGGTTCACCCTCGATTCATGTCGATCCCGTGTCGTCGAAGATCAACAGGCCGCTCATAGATTCAGTCCTCATACACCGTGCTCCGATGGGCCACCCGCACCACCAAGACCACCATTCTGTTATCTTCGATCCGGCAGATGGCTCGATAGTCACCGATCCGATATCGCCACAGACCCGCGAACGAGGCTTTCAAGGGTTTGCCAAACACGCGTGGATCTTCAGTGGGCGCAATTCGGTCATCGAAATAATCCAGAATGGCCAGTTGAGCCTGCCGGTCGAGCCGCTTCAGATCTTTGAGCACGCGCCGGTCATATTCAATGGTCCAGGCCAAGTTCCTGCCTCATCTCGTCGGAGCTGAGCCGGGGGGCTGGAGTTTCTAATCGCTGTTCCGCGATATAACGATCCTCCAACTCGTCGAGATGCTCTTCTAACAGGAGTCGGATGTAATAGGTCTTGGTCCGGCCTGTCCCTTCGGCAAGCTGTTCTAAGCGGTCTTCCAGTTTTTTCCCCAAGCGTAGGGAGACCATCGCACCTCCGTAATACATGTTGTACGTGTATGAAATGTATGACACCTAATAATCTGTGTCAACTATGATAATGAATGCATCCATATGATGTTGTTTTGCTTGACAGAATAAAAAGTAACAGTATGATAAAGGACATTATCATACTCCATTTCTCAGTAGGGGACGGACATGGGTATCACTTTGTAAAGTATCTAGCGTAGAACTTTGTATGCTATGTGGCGTACTCTTTGAGTATGACTCCCCTGGCTGGGCTTCCGGACGAGGCCCGAACGCTCGCCCTTGATCGGTTCCGTCTCCTCCAACCCCATCTGGAGGACGGCCTCTCACTGAAGACCGTCGCGGCGGCGGCCCACATTCCGTTTCGCACCGCACAGCGGTGGGTGTCGCGGTATCGCCAGTTCGGCCTTGCGGCCCTGGCGCGAAAGAAGCGGACCGACACCGGTCAGCACCGCGAGATGTCGGCCACGCTCAAGAAAGCCATCGAGGGTGTCGCACTCCAGACACCGCCGCTCCCGGTGGCGACGATTTGCCGCCAGGCCCGGCGGATTGCTCAACATCTGGGTGAGGCCCCGCCGAGCTACTGGATCGTCTATCGCATCGTGTCGGCCTTGCCCGCCGACTTGATGACACTCGCTCACGAAGGGACGACGGCGTACAGTCATACGTTTGAGTTGATCCACCGGCGGGAAGCGGATCGGCCCAACGGCATCTGGCAGGCCGACCACACGCCGCTCGACATCCTCTTGGTGCGCCCGGATGGTCACCCCGCCAAGCCGTGGCTCACCACGGTCATCGACGATCACAGCCGCGCCGTGGCGGGCTACTTCCTCTCATTCGAAGAACCGTCCGCACTGCACACGTCGCTCGCGCTTCGCGAGGCGATGTGGCGGAAGGACGACCCGCGCTGGCGTGTGTGCGGGATCCCCGATGTCCTCTACACCGACAACGGGCGCGACTTCAGGTCTCGACACCTGGAACAGGTTGGCGCGGATTTGAAAATCCGACTGGTGTTCTCCATTCCAGGCAAGCCGAGAGGTCGTGGACGGATCGAACGTTTCTTCTGCACGGTGAACGAGATGTTCCTGTGCGAGCTCGAGGGCTACGCGCGAGCGGGCAGCGGGGTGCGGGGAACCCCAACCTTGACGATGGCGGAGTTCGAGGCGAAGTTCCGCACGTTCCTCCTCGACATTTACCACCGGCGCGACAATGCCGAAACCAAGACGCCCCCCATCGAGCGCTGGGAAGCCAACGGCTTTCTCCCGCGCATGCCGGATTCGCTGGAACAGCTGGACCTGCTCCTGATTCACGTGGCCAAGTCACGCCAGGTGCGGGCCGACGGGATTCACTTCCAGAGCCTCCGCTACCTCTCGACCACGCTGGCGTCCTACGTGGGGGAAACCGTGACCCTCCGGATCGATCCCAGGGACATGGCAGAAATCCGAGTCTTCCACAACAATACCTTCCTGTGTCGCGCCGTGTGTGCGGAGCTGGCGGGTGAGACCGTTCCGCTTCGTGACATTCTCCGCGCTCGAAACCGTCGCCGGCGGGAACTGCGTGGGATGCTTCGAGACCGCGAAACCGCCGTGACCACGCTGCTGGACCTGAAGCGCGGGGCAATCACGAAGCACACGGATGACCCACCAGCCGCAACAGACAACTCGGCACGACCGGCGGGCTCCACCCTCAAGCGATACCGGAATGAATAGCCATCACCCGATCGTGGACACCCTCGAACACCGACGCTTTACGGAGTTTTGCGACGTTTGCCGAACGTACAAATACATCGGGCTGTGTTACGGGACACCTGGCGTCGGCAAGACCTTCTCCGCACGAACCTACAGCCAATGGGACGTGGCCCAAGCGACCATGCCCTGGAGCGGAGAGCCGCGTGAGGGCCCGACGTTGGCGACCGTCTTCTACACACCCTCCGTCGTCAATTCGCCTGGCCGTATCAGCAGCGACATCCGCCGTGCCCGCCACACGCTGACGCTCCTCGCCAGACGCCCCGTCCAACTGGAGAAGGAGGCGCGGTTGGAATCGATCCGCCAACGGGATCAGGCGCATCAGGAGACCGTGATGGACCAACACGATTGGCTGCGGGAACCCATCCCGGAACTCGCACCGACCTATGGCGAGGTCGCACGGGACTACCACCAGAAGGAAACACAGATTCCTGATCCCACGTCGCTGATTGTGATCGATGAAGCGGACCGGCTCCGCATGGCGAGTCTGGAACAGGTCCGCGCGATCTTCGACGAAGGACAGATTGGGCTGATTCTCATTGGCATGCCCGGACTGGAGAAACGCTTGGCCCGGTACCCGCAATTCTACTCACGGATCGGATTCGTCCACGAGTTCCGCCCGTTGGGCGCGACGGAGGTCCGCCGACTCCTGGCCGAGCGCTGGGCCCCCGAGGGGGTCCAGCTCCCCGTCCCGCCGTGGGCCGACGAGGCGGTCGCGGCGATCATTCGGATCACGGGCGGCAACTTCCGCTTGCTGAACCGGCTCCTCACACAAATCGCGCGCATTCTTGAACTCAATGCCCTGCCCAGCGTGACTAAGGACGCGGTGGACGCGGCACGAGAGAGCTTGGTCATTGGGCAAGCCTAAGGGTATCGCCGCGTTGGGTACGCACACGCGCGGGGTGACAACGCGTCGGACCCACGTGCGTGTCCTGGGTGTGTGGCACTGCAAAAAAGTCTTGCCTGATGATCGGACCTAGCGATAGATGTACGCCATGCGCATCGTCAGCACCAACGCATCACGATCCAGGAGTCGTGGCGTGTGCGCCAAATACTATGCAAAGGTATACGCCAGATAATTTGCAAAGTGACACATGAACCAAGAAATACAGCTCGCCATACCCGGCACCCGAACACTCCCTGCTCTCTTCACGCCGACGCCCAACGCGGCCAAACGATTCGTCGAGTTCTTCACCGCCAACATTCGCAACCCGAATACGCGAAAGGCTTACACCTGGGCGGTTGCCGAATTTGCGACCTGGTGCGAACGACATGGGATGCTCTCCTTGCAGGCCATTGAGCCAGTCCATATCGCCACCTATATTGAAACGTTGCACCGCCGGCTGGCCGCTCCGTCAGTCAAACAACACCTCGCCGCCATTCGCATGCTGTTCGATTGGCTGGTGGTCGGCCAAGTCATACCCACCAATCCCGCCAGCTCGGTGCGGGGACCGAAGTATTCGACGAAGAAAGGCAAGACGCCGGTGCTCATGGCCGACGAAGCCCGGATGTTGATTAATGCCATTGACGTGAGGACGATCGTCGGCTTGCGGGATCGTGCCTTGATTGGATTGATGG
>WBZQ01002354.1_pt1 | contig 12199 bp, 24 predicted proteins | sample 5204251 | NCBI WGS metagenome assembly WBZQ01 (sample SAMN12412402, study PRJNA552823) | activated sludge metagenome | isolation source: activated sludge from nitrification reactor of wastewater treatment plant... | place: USA: Virginia | collected 2017-09 | reverse complement strand
ATGAATGGACCCGATCTCCTGCCCTCGGCCAAGTTGACTTACAATCTTTTTGACAAGAATGGGCCTAGATTTAGCCGGAAGACGAACCACTGCTGCATCTGGATACTGCTGCACTTGCATCGCACAAGCAGACAGGAAAAGCAGAGAAAACGTGATGACCGCACTGGCCATGAGTCTCGAAGTCACTGCTTTCATACCGTCTCCTCGAATCCCTTTGTCACAGGATACAGAAGCTGCATTACTACGCTATCCGGTTCTCCCAGTGCTCTCGATGGCGTTGGTTTAAGTTAAAACATGATGTTCAGGCCACCGACGCCGGCATGTACGACCAAATCGGCTGTACCGGGGTCGAACTCTAGTTCTGAGCGAATGTGTTTATATTCGAGAAAGGCGCCGAAATTGTCCGTGAAGACAACCCGAACGCCGCCCACAGCCGACAGCCCAAGGGTCGTCGAGTTGCCGGCATTAAAGGAGTACGAGTCGGAGACTCGTGCATAAACAATAGCTGGTCCTGCGCCGAGATAGGGTTGAATAGGCCCCTGTGGAAAGCGCACCAAAAGATGGACGGCGCCGGTCATGAGCTTAACGCGAGTTTCATCAATGAGGCCACTCAGCCTAAAACTGCCCACCGAAATCGTCGCGGGCTGCTCCTTGATTTTGGTTTGGGTATAGGACCCATCGAGCTCAACGCCGAACCATCGAGCGATGGTATCGCGTTCTGATCCCCACAATCCGAGCTTCATGCCGACCATCGGGCCGGTTTGGAGTTTAAGGTCGGTGAGATGGACGGTCGCAGACCCGGACGGTTGTGTGAAATTACTAAGCGATTCCGGAAATGCCACACCGCCATAGATACCAACAAATCCACGGACCCCCTTCGGTTCTGATTGATCGGAGGCTTCTGCGACGCCACTGTAGAGAAGTGCGGTCACAAGGGCGAGAATTACCAATTGCATGAGTACCATCCTTTTTGATGCAGTGCGACGTGAGGAATCAACCCACGATGAACAGAACCGGTTGAGCTTCATGTGTCAATTGAGATGCCTTGCCCCAGGACCATCCGCAATGAAATGCCCGAGGTCGGCTCGATACCCTTTTAGTTACCTAAATGGACAGCAAGTCCACCTACGAGGTGACTGACGTTGAAATTAATGGTCTGGTCCTGAGATCCAAAGGTGAAGGTCTGCTGGGCATGGGTAAATTTATATTCCGCGAAGAGCGCCACTCGCCTTGTCAGGAGTATGTGCAGCCCAGCAAGCCCCTGTAATGCAAGATCATGCGGAGCTCTCCCATCTGAGCCATAGCTGGAGTTCTGCATCCCGATGCCGCCGCCGACATATGGATAGAGCCGCCCGTGTGGAAACTCGGGAGACACGTACATCGGCAGACGCACCAAGCCATTGACCACCACGATGGTGGCATTCACGTCGGTGTTGGCGCCGCGTGTGGAGGCGACAACCGGAACGCCATTGGCCGTGCCTGTGGCCCGTCTCGTCCCGGCTTGAATATCGGGCTGATAATTGGTCACATCTAGCTCAACCCCCAGGTCCACGGCGGAGAAGCGGCGGGTACCGGGAAACCACATCCCAATCTTTCCGCCGAGGGACTTTGAGTTACCGTAGGCGCCATCAAGGACGGTGAAATGCTGGTTGAAAGTATCGTCATCCACCCGTCGGTCGGTGTGTGAAGGCATCGCAATTCCGCCAAACAGAGCGATGTAGGGATCGATCTGAGGCGTGGTGTCGGTGTCCTCTGCCCAGACGATGGGTATCGAACAAGCCAGCGTCAGCACCAACGCACTGCCAGTTAGCACACGCGTCCCGAACATCGAGAGCCCTCCTTCAAGGATGCAGGGAGAGTATGCCGAGGGGCAGCCTCGCAACTATTGGTCGAAGTAGGAAGGGCATTCTGCTATCGGGGGAGTACTGGAGGAGGTAAGACAGGTCTCACACATTCGTGTGCCGACATGCGCAGATACGACGCATCTGTGCAGTGTTCAGTGATCGCGGGGTGCATCAACTCGGGAGCCTGATCATCCCGAGAGGCCGGTGGTTCGTCATCCATGGTCGCCAGACCATGCTGCCTCGCCTCGACGGCCTTGAGAAACGCGCCCCATTCGCCATGTTTGGACACGGAAAAGCTTCGCTGCTTGACGGCCTTGCCCTCCCCCGGCCATCGCGCCACCCAGCAGGCTGATCGAGGGGCCTGCTTGTCGCAACGATCACTGTGCAGAATCCGTGTCACCCCCGACACACCAGATTGATTATTCCTTTTGAGCACGGCGCAGCGCGTGCGACGCGGCATCGGGGTCTGCTGGGCGAGGATGCTGTCGCGATACCCCTGCGCCGCGGCCAGCGCCTGCTCCCGTCCGCTATGTCGACGGTCCGAAAAACTGCGGGTATAGACCCGGTTCCACCGTCGGACGGTGACTTGCCACAAGTGTTTGTGCGGGGTGTTTCGATCCACGCGAGTGATATGGTGCATAGACCTCTAGGCGATCTGATTTCGTACAAAGGTGTCGAGGCGTGCGGCCTCGGGTGCGTGCAGGTTGATGAGTCTCAGGCCGAACTCCTGACCACGGCTCCAGACCACCTGCGCCTCACGGATGACCATGAAAGCCTGTGTCCCCGGCAAGAGGACGAGGAGCGTGAATCGCGTCCCCGTTCGAACGGACACGCTGCCATCCACGCGGCAGCCGGTCAGAGACAGGTTCCATAGGTGTCCGGTCCCATCGACCGCCTCATTTGAAAAGTACACCGGCGTGGCGACGGGCACCCGGTGGTGCGTACGTATCCTAAAATGTGTCGCGATCATGCGGCCCTCTCCTTCGACGGCAACTATCGACCGGTCACGCCAGTGCAGACGACCGACTCCCGCCAGGATGTGTGCACAGGCGCACGTCTTGGAGCAAAGCTCGTGTGAGTCTTGAGGCGGTGCTGATCGTCCGCGGTCATCCGAATGAACTCGATCCCGGCCTTCGCCCCGCGCACCCACCGGACGACTCCCAAATCCACTCGTATCGCCGTCTGACGGTCGATCTGGATCCGCAGCTGCAGGCATTGCCCCAGCGTGAGCGGCCACTGGGTCTCCACCTGACACCCGGGCACCGAGCAATCCATCACGGCCCCTTCGCCCACACGACCCTCGCAGGACAGGGTAACCTGATATCGGACGGACTTTCGTATGCTGTAGCGAGTCGTCACCGGAACCTCCTTTGTCAGCGGAGCGGCCGTAGTGTGGTCCGCCACCACCCGAGACAGTTCAAGCCTATCCTCACCGGCTCGTTCTGCCATTCCTCCGATGACGTACCACAAAGGAAGGGGGAGTGCGCATCTGCTCGTATCAGGGACGAAACGGTTCCGCACATGGGTGAGGGTGTCAGGAGAGGGGCCGGATGACTTACTGGATTCTGGCAATGTTCGTCAGCGAGAAGCGCACACCAAATTCAGAGCCTCGGGTCCAGGTCACCAGTGCCTCGTCAACACGAATGGCCTGATCGGTTCCAGGGACGACCAAGGAAAGAGAAAGCGTCATCCCGGGGGATACCTTCGCCGGACATTCAATATGAAGATGGTGCTCGGAGAGGCCCCACACCGTTCCTGCAACGTGCCAGTCCTGATGAGGGAAGCTGATCATGCAGGGGATCGATACCGATAGAGAGTCGACATTCGAAGAAGCCATGTGCATGGAGGGAAGTCTATCGCGGCGACTGTGCGTGCAGTATTCCTCGTTGGGGCGGGAGCAGATCCCTCGTGTGAGATGTGGTGGCGAGCCAAGTGCCCGTCGCGACGGCCACTTGCTGTCAGGTGAGTTGTGCGCGGTTCAAGTAATACGATTGCAGTGAAGACCAATCCGTAAGTCCGGAGCATGAATCTACAGCGTCGGCCTATGTAGAGACTCGCCGAGCGGATGCCTGGCGCTAAATAGGCTCACTCATTGATCCTTTGCCGGGCGATCTCCCATAGCCCGCTGCCGACCCCACCCAAAACGTTTAGAGGGAGTCGGCATACCTCTCGCCTCCCTCTAGCACACTCCCTCATCTCCCTCGCCCGTCGCGACGGGCGGCCTCGTCATATGCCCCTCTGGAAGTTCATCCAAAACACAGCCGTGGTATCGAAAAAGCCCCAAGCTGCCCCGCAACATTGTTCGTAATTCCGCGCTTTCCATCAATTATCGCCGAAATCAGGCCCACGGCAGCTCAAGGGCCTGCGCGAGCGTATCGACGCTCATCTCACGCCCGGCGTCCTCATAAACTCCTCCAGCGAGATTTTCTCCGGGGGCACCGGTCGCATTGCCAGTCCCCACCGTGCCGCCTCCCTTCTCCTGTTTTGACCCTCAGCCATCCCCTCCACAACACCCAGAGTACGCCAAAAAACTAGCCAAAGTGGCATAAACACTTTTTCCCATTCGTCGTATCACTACTCATAACGTTAATGCGCGATGTTGTGAGACACGAAACCAGGAGTGAGAATCATGAACATCAGTATCGGAAATAAGATAACCGCGATCTTGGCGGACGGGGGGACCAGCGCGGCTCTGTCGATCACGCTCAACATCGCGGCGGCATCGAATGAAAATCAGCCATGGGATGCATCGTCGCCGCCGCCAAGACGTCTGCCAAGGCCGCTGGTCATCATTATGAGAGCGATTATCCGGATCGTCGGAGACGACGGGGAGCCCGTCGTTGAGCACACGGCTTGTGGATATCGCAAGAAGAGCACCACGAATATGTGTCGAATAGCTATCGCAACAAGTGCCGCGGCAAGGGCCTGTAGTACCAGTGCTCAGAGGTTGTTGTCACTCTCCGCGAGTCGGACTTCTGGGCCGCGATCAACGCGCCTCAGACCGCTCCGGAAGATGTGGTGGCGTAATCATGAGTGTCTGAGTGCCGCTCTAAGATTGTCATCCGCCCTCACCCCAGCCGCAACAAGCGGTCCGGGGGCAAGTTGAAGGACTATAGGATCACGACCTGCCACAAAAGCTTGCGGGCGGGAGCCTAACAAGTGCACTGACGCGGCATGGTATGGCGCGCAGGCGGCATAACAGAGGAGGAAATCGTGACAACTCAGGGCGACAAAATTACGATGGACGCGCTCACGCGCATCATGAAAATCGCTGAAAAACAAGACGATCTTGGCAATCTGAGGCTATCGCAATTGGCGATCCGTACCGCGCACGGGCTTATCGGAGCTCCCATTGCACGCATTTTTACATGCCCTCACGTCCCACCGACTGCGGGCGCCAATATGCGGCAGTTCCGGGCGTGGGTCGAGAAGAAAATCGAGTCTGCGGGTTGGGCGTGTGAGTGGCTCGGCTTTGATAAGGTCGCCTTGACACTGGATCATGATGATAGCGATCAATCGACGATATACCTCAATGCGAGCCGTCTCGCTGAGGAACTACTCTGGTTAGAGATTCTGCGGAGCGAGTGCGTGTACGCAGCAATCCATCGCGCGAAGAAACCAGAAGAGCAGGTCTGGCGAGCGTGAATCAGATCTTCACTAAATTCTGGCCGGGCGACTATGAAGTCTGGTGCGAGCCGCTCAGCAACGACGGCCTGCACTACGTCCTAAACGCGTGCTCGCATGCGGATTGTGTCGGCTCGGTCGCGGTATCAGAGTCCGATGATCTCGATACGGTGATCATTCAGAGAACTCGGGCGAAGGATAGGGTGATTGCGGCTGCTGATATTGCGAGATGGGAGCGGGTACGGGTGAGAGGAAAGAAGGGGAGGGAAGCGGCGTGAGTAAGATCATCAAGAGCCGGAAGCGCGTCAAGATATTTGGCAAAGTCCTTACGCCGCCGAATCTTGTCGAAAAGATATTGGAGCTACTGCCTCCGGAGACCCACGAGCCTTATATCAACGTGCTCGAACCGGCGTGTGGCGAGGGTATTCCTAGAGTATGTCTTGAGGCTCAAGCTAGGGACTCTTAACGGTTGCGATCGCGCTAGCGACTGTATTAACGGACACCTCGTGCTCACCTGTCTTTGCTCGATCTACGGGATCGATATACAAGAGGACAATGTTGCGATCTGTAGGGCGAGACTCTTGAGGATTGAAGCCGAATATGCGGTAAAACACATGAAGGAGCGCCGCATCGTTACAGCAATGGTTCGCCGAGCGCGCAGGATTATCGAATCTAATATTATTGTCGGAGATTTTCTCAAGCCAGAAACGGTCACGGTCAGGCAGTGGAATTATCACGATCACCGGTTTGCGCGACACAAGATTGGAAATATCACATCTAAACAATGGACGCTGTCGGCCAACTTCCAAAACAGATGACCAAGGCAAGTAAGAGAGCTAAGTTGGTACAACATGATCACAATTAGCGACAATTCACGAATCTCAGAATCTCTCGGCGCTGCTCCGAAAAATAAACGGCAAGCCCGCGAATATGCACTGATTCATGCGCTGGATGCGATTGGCAAGAATGGGATCGTCGAGGCGTATATTGTGACGATGCATGGAGCACATCCAGGGTCGTACGTGTGGACAGTGACGTATACCGAGGTCGCTAATGCTAATACATCAAGTAACGATATATCGATTTGCGACATTGATTTCGCCGAATTAATCGCGACTATTCTGGGGGTACACACAGAGCGCGTGCTGATCAAAACAGGCTTTTCGACGGGCATGATCCCGACATCGAGTCGTGGCGTTCATAGATTGCTGACACGGATCAAGTTGCAACTCGGATTAACAAACGATCGTTGGCGAGTCATGCTCGTAGATCTGTAGCTATGCGGGGTACGATATGGTCTTTCATGAAACCTCCTCTTTCCAGCCTCACACTCCAGACTCCGCCCTTCATGACGCAATGAGCTGGCTCGGGCGGACGCCGGTCGGCTTTGTGCATACCGCGTTATTGACCATGCCCGGCCGACTCCATAGGGACCAAGAGTCGAGTCTCTGGGAAGAACTGGCCCGCGTCCTGGACCCCGACACCGGATCATTATGGATTTGGGGGCAGACTGGCTGGCGATTCGCGTCAACTTTTGAGCACGCGATCGTAACCGGAGACCTCACGCACGCATGGACCGCATGGGGCCGGCCGGCGTTGGATTCTGACGTGCACGTGCCACCCATCACTCAGTTATCCCGCGAGTTCCCGCCATCGCTCGTCGAATTTTGCATCCGGTCCACTGGGCAACGTCCGGGCCGTATCATTCTCGACGTGTTTCCGCGTGCTCCACACCTTAGCACGTCAATCGGAGCGTCCATCGGAGCCCGCGTACTGAGCGTTGCACCGGTCTCTGACCTATATACCGCGGATCCTACCGCGGGCAACGCGGCACCCTCTTGGGTGCGTGATTCGGCATTGCACGATAGATTCTTCAAGTCGCTGAAAAAGCAGGGCAATTGCCTTATCTTCGACTCGAAACCCCACGTATCCGGCTACGCTCGGCTGCGCATTTTAGGGCGCGAATGGTACGCCCATCACGCGTCCTGGATGCTGAGCCACAGAAGGGCCATACCGCAGGGCATTCCGGTATTGCACGCCAGTTGCCCGGACCGTCGTTGCTGCCGGCCTGAGCATTTGCGGCTAGGAAGCACGGCGAATAATTTAGATGAGCGCTGGGTGGGTAGGAGAAAGGATCAGTAGGAATGATCACAATTAAAGATCTTCTGAGTCGGCTGAAATTGGTGCGCGATAAGAACGACAATAAGCCTCCCAGACATAAACTCCAAGAGTTGATCGCAGGCATGACAGATACCAACAAACATCCAGAGATCGAATTCAAAACAACTGGCAAAGAAGAACTCTAGCGCTCGCCGTGTGCCTCGCTCTTCGATTTTCATCAACATGATATTCATAGCCAGGAACACTGCATAAGTGTCGTCATTCATGCGTCTCAAATAATCAATTCTCACTCATACTACATCTTAGATATTCACGAGAGAAGTTCATGCAAAAGCCATTAACAACGGAGCAGATTGTATTGGCTGTGCATCTCTCTTACAAACACTCACGCAAGTCGAAAACGCGAAACGACTCAGCGTGAAGCAATGCATAATTTCGCGAGCGATCGGAGTTGAAAATTTATGAGTAAGCAATCTGTCACATTCACAGTTGAGAAGGACATTCCAGTAGCTACTACTCGCACCTCGAAATACCACGTTCCGAAAATGGAGGTAGGGGACTCGATCGGAGTTGCTAAGAATATGAAATCCGCACATGGAGCAATCAAGAAGGAATTAAAACTGCGCGGCGAAAAGTCAACGAGCCGTATCCAGCCTGACGGCTCCCTCCGTATCTGGCGCATCGCGTAAACGCACCGCGATATTCCTCCAAAAGATCCCCGCTCGGGCTATCCCTGGGCGGGGATTTTTTGTCACCGTGCCGCCTCCCTCTTCGTGATTCCCCTTAACAGCGTCCGCCAGAAAAACACTCTCTGTGTCCTGAATATAGCCATCCCAACTGCCTCTCCACTCCACATTCTAATCAATAGTTGTTGTTGATGAGGAGGTGGATCATGGGCGGCAAGAGAAACCAAATCGAGATTGGGCGAGTGTACGGCGCATGGCTCGTGCTGACGTTTTCGCATAAGCACACTGATTCCGGAAAATCGTTTTACGAGTGCCTGTGCCTCATCTGTGGCATCGCAAAGAGCGTCAGGCCGGCGAGCAAGATCATCAATCAGAACGTTGGCGGATGCGTCGATTGTTGCCACTGGACACATCGCACCCACGGCCTCTCTCGCACGCCTCTCTACGTTATTGCGCACGGCGTCCAGGAGCGCATCACCAATCCTGATTGCATCAGCTTCTCGTCTCACGGCGGACGCGGCATCGAGCTGTACCCAGGCTGGCACGGACCCGACGGACTGATTCGCATGATTCGCTGGCTCGAAGAAAATCTTCCGCCATGGCGTCCTGGACTCACCCTCGACCGCATCGATAATAACGGCAATTACGAGCCCGGAAATCTCCGGTGGGCCACTGTCTCACAGCAAGCTAACAACCGCCGCAGCAACCGCCGCATCACCTGGCGCGGTCGCACACAAAACCTCGTCGAATGGTCGCGTGAGCGTGACATCCCCCGCGACACACTTGCAGCTCGGATCGACTCAGGATGGACTCTGGATCGGGCTATGACGAAGCCGGTGCGTCAGTACGGAAAGAAGGAAGCATAAATGGCGATCAAAAAACAGACGACAAAAACTGATTCAGCGCCACCTCCGACTCTCGATATCTCCGAGGACAACGCGGCGTACGCAATTGGAAAAGAAGCGGGCTATCAGCAAGGGCTCCGGGACGGCGCGGAACGGGAGCGTGTGCGGTGGGAAATGGCGCAGATCGAGGCGGAAAAAGCCCGACTTGCGGAGGCGGCGTATCTGCCGAGCCCGAGAAGCGCACTGTGCCACGACCGAGTCTTATCGTGGTGGGGGTACGCGGTGGGAGTGTCTGTCACCCTCGCAATCATGCGAATTACATGGGAGATCATCCTTGGACAACGTAAATAACCCGACGATTAAAATAGAACACTATGCGGTGCTCGCATTCCATAATTGATAATCTGAAGAGCGGTCACGGAGACCTATTGCGCGAGTTGATTGGGTAGGAAGCAAGGACGAAGCGGCCCACTTCCGGGGCCGCCGCGCCTTTTTATGTCCCCTACACGTCCCCAGCCAAAATCCTGAGCAACTCCGGCGTCCTCCTAGCGCCAACCCTAATTCGTAACCTCCTGAGCACGAGCCCAACTCCCGCCAGACTCATGCCCGTCGCGACGGCCGCCGCAGCCTGCGGAAATCCATCGAGCAACATCCTCACGATCATGCGCTCTCGCTCGCTCAGCACGATATTGCGCCTCTCGGACTGGATCAGGCCCTGGTCGATAGCATACCGCAACAGATTCGCACGCTTGCTCGCGCCGGCTAAGTGCCCAGCGTTGTCGATATGGAGACGCACGGTGCTCGTTGAGATGCCTAGGGCCCGGGCAACCTCCGCCCTGGGGCGCCCCTCGGCGATCATTACAGCTACTTCTCTTTGTCTACTTGTCAGCATCATTCGCATGTCCAGCCTCCTGTAAAATCTGACGCGTACGATCGACGAGACCCCTCCGATACCACCTAATCGGCAACACGTCCGCATGGTCCTGCCCCAGCTCCTGTTCCGCGGCAGTTAACAGCGCGTGGAGCGTGAGGGTGGACGAGAGCGGGGTCTGGATCCCGGCAACCCCGGCCCGATAGGACTCATTAAACTCAACTGGCGAATCCAGCCACCTTCCCTCGATTGTGTACGGAAGATGGCCCTGGATCGCGTCCACGGCCGCAGACAAGCGCTCCGCCACGAGCCGTGGCGTGTACATCGAGAGCCGGTGCAGCATCCGAGCGAATAGTTCGGCGTGATTTGTCGGGCATCTCTGAGCCACGTCCCGGCCCATAACCTTGACGTCTGAGTGGGTGGGTAAGTCCTCGAATTTGAGCATTGAAACCTCCTTGATTGTGACTTCTGACACAGGAGGAATTCTGTTGGCTCATGCTCGTTGCTCTCCATTGTTGCTCAACCACCTCTGCTAAACTTTTAATGCCCATCGCTCATCGATTCCGGTGTCCAGTCGCTTACTTCGAGCCCGGACGCCGCCGGTGAGCTATCTCCAACCCCACCTCACTCAGGAGGGCGCTATGCCCAGTAAATTGTCGACTCACTCTCACCTCACAGTTGCTCAATTAGCGGAGCGCCTAGGGACGTCCGAGGACTACCTCAGGCGCGCTGTTCTGGGGCAACGCGGAGGCATCCCAGGGATCAAACTCGGGGACGGGCCCCGGTCGCAATGGCGTATCCGTCTCTGTGACGTGGAGCAGTGGGAGCAGAGTCGGCTCGTGTGCTACGATGCCGCACGGCAAAGTCGCGCACGGTAGCAGGCGGCGGGCTCGTGGGGCCATCTCCACGGGCCTGCTCGCAATGAGGACCTACGTATGGCAAGAAAATCACCAACAGCAGCGCGCGGAGGGACGATCACTAACGTCGGGCCCAAACGGTTTAGAATTAATTGGAACCAGGGCGCCCGCGGTAAAAATATTCGACTCATCGTCAGTGGGACTCGCGAGACCGCGGAAAAAATCCTACACGAGAAAAGGGAAGAGTTTTATTCTGGGAAATTCGGCATCCATGTTGAGAAGGACACCCCCGTATCAACACTCGTCCAACTCGTCCACGACGACTATTTGTCGAACGGCTACAAAGACCTGCGCAATGCGCTCATTCACAAAAAATTCTGGGTGGATCTCTGTGGCACTCGCCGGGCTGAATCGATCGACTCCGCCCAGTTGTCGTCATGGGCAAAACAGTGGCGCGAAGAAGGATTGTCTCCGGCACGGGTGAATAGGCGCGTGTCGTTTCTGTTGAGAGGGTTTCGGCTTGGAGTAGAGAAAGGGCTGGTCGCCTCGATGCCCAAATGGACTGCCCTAAAAGAGGCTCCACCGCGCAGCGGCACGCGGACATGGGAAGAATTCACCGCCGTCCGGTCGATCTTGCCTCCTCACGCTCGCGTCCCGGTTACGATCGAATATTGGCTCGGTACGCGGTCCGGGGAAACTCACGCGTTAGAGTGGAGCCAGGTCAGCTTCGATCGCAAAAGAGAGAGGGTGGAGATACGTTTAAAATCGATCGATACTAAAACGGGGCAGCAGAGAACTGCGGTGATGGGGGGTGACCTCTATCGAGTACTCACGGAGTGGAGAGAGGCTACGAAAAAATCTCTGTGCATCAACGTCTGTCAGTTCAAGGGGCGGCCGTTGAACAGCATCCGGACGGCATGGCAGACAGCATGTGTAAAAGCTGGCATCGGCCGATGGAAAAACCCGGACGGCGAAGACGTGGGTCAGCGGGGATACACCGGGGCTTTGATTCACGACTTCAGGCGCACTGCGGTTAGCAGAATGGAAGACGCCGGCGTCCCCAGGAAGACCGCAATGGCAATCTCTGGCCACAGGACCGACGCCGTTTATCGCAGGTATCATATCGTCCGGCAAGAGGACCTCGCGCGCGCCGGCGAGTTGCTGTTGGCTCATCACGAGGCCCAAAACGGCTCGAACTCGGGCGGTGAAAAAGTGTTCAGCAAATGTTCAGTGGTCGGTCAGAATGGGTCGGATCGTAATGGATCCAAGCGGGTGTCTGGCAGTGGTAAAAAGACTCAAAAGCCCGCACAGTAACACCGACTCGGTGGCTAGTTCTCCGCCAATCAATCGG
>WBZQ01002353.1_pt1 | contig 12201 bp, 6 predicted proteins | sample 5204251 | NCBI WGS metagenome assembly WBZQ01 (sample SAMN12412402, study PRJNA552823) | activated sludge metagenome | isolation source: activated sludge from nitrification reactor of wastewater treatment plant... | place: USA: Virginia | collected 2017-09 | reverse complement strand
TGATCGGATGGATCAATACCGAGCTGCATACCAGTACATTGAATGTTGAATATGCGCCGATATTGTACGGCGGTTTTGGCATACTGGTTTTGGCTACTCACATGATTTCCGTCTTGATCGTGATGCGGGTGAGTCTGGCCGTGACACGCGATTTGCGCATGGAGCTCAGTCGCCGCATTATCAATGCGCCCTTGCGTCTGTTGCAGCAATTGGGCACGGCCAGGTTGCTGGCCAATCTCACCGAGGATATCGGTTTTTTGGTTGAAGCATTCCAGGAAATTCCTCACCTTTTCATTCACGTTTCCTGGGTGGTAGGTTGTTTAGCCTATCTGTGCTGGTTATCCTGGAATTTGTTTGTTGTGGTGCTACTGCTGATTCTGATTGGGGTGATCAGTTATCGTCTTATTGCATCAAAGGCCATGATTCCCCTGCGATACGCGCGTGAACATGATGACACGTTGTATGCGCATTTTCGCGGGCTCATATACGGCATCAAGGAAATCAAGCTGAACCAGAAACGTAAGGATGCTTTCCTAAATGAGCTGCTGTTTCCCACGGCAGAAGCTTGCCGTCAGAACAACATGAAGGCCATGACCCTCTTTATTGTCGCAACGACAGTAGGAACGGCTACGCTGTATTTTGTAATTGGTCTGATTCTTTTTGGATCGGGCCGTTGGGAAGGTGTGACCGAAGAGATCGTCACAGGGTACACCCTGACGATTTTGTACATGATGGCACCACTGACAGCGGTGATTGCAGCACTGCCTGCCCTCGGCCGGGCTAATGTGGCACTTGGCAAAATCGATCGGTTGAAGACCGAACTGAGTGAGCAGATTGACACCTTGAGTGTGAATCAGAGCAGGCAGCTGCCGATCAATCCCGGCGAGCTGGAATTGGTGGATGTCACGCACCGCTATCGCCGAGAAGGTGAAAGTCACGATTTTGAACTGGGTCCGCTGAATCTAGTTTTTTATCCAGGAGAACTAGTTTTTATCGTGGGAGGGAATGGCAGCGGCAAATCCACGCTGGGATTGTTACTAGTGGGTCTGTATCCGCCTGAAAGCGGTCAGATCAGACTGAATCACAAGATCATCACAGCCGAGGATAGAGATTTTTACCGTCAACATTTTTCAACCGTGTTTTCCGATTTCTATTTGTTTGAAAATCTACTTGGACTGGCTGCCGAACAACAGGTTGACAAGATCAGAGCCTACCTTGAGCAACTCAGGCTAGATCACAAGGTCTCGGTCAGCAATGGGGTATTCTCGACTTTGGAATTGTCACAGGGACAACGCAAGCGACTGGCATTGCTTATTGCCTACTTGGAAGACCGGCCATTTTATGTTTTCGATGAATGGGCTTCAGATCAGGATCCGGTTTTTAAAGCCCTGTTTTATACAACGCTGCTAAATGACCTCAAGGCGCGCGGTAAAACTGTGGTGGTGATTACCCATGATGACCGGTATTTTCATCTGGCTGATCGGTGTATCAGACTGGAAAACGGCAAAGTGAGCGATACCCATTTCCTGCATACCAGTTCTGCATACATGTCTGACGCAGGCACCAACGAGTCGACAGCAGAAGCAAGTGTTGACGAGAGTAAGTTCAAAATGCCGCATTCCCTTTAATGATTATGTCAGCATCTGGTTATCGATCTGTTGGTAAGGCTAGATCAATTCTAGCTGTGCTGGGTTATTTGCTGATGGCATTATTCTTGATCACGACTGCATTGGTCTGCTTCGGTTTGCGGATGTCGCTAAATGAAGAAGTCGAGGCATTCGTTCCGGGACTGACTCGACCAGTTGACGTGACAAGGGATTCTTTTGGTGTGCCGACTATCATTGCCGAGTCTAGTTTGGATGGTTTTCGCGCATTGGGCCATGTCACGGCACGAGACCGCCTGTTTCAGATGGATGTAATGCGCAGAAGCGGTGCCGGACGGTTGGCCGAGATTTTTGGTGAAGCGGCTTTACCATTAGATATCGAACAGCGTGTGCTGGGATTTGAGCAAGTTGCACGCGAAGTAGCAGCCCGGCTTCCACAGAATCAGCGTGCGGTGCTCGAGGCTTATACCGAAGGAGTTAATGGCGTGATCGACAGCCTGTTGATTGTGCCATTTGAATTTTTACTGCTCAATTACCGCCCTGAACGCTGGCGTGTGGAAGACAGTCTACTCATCGTGTTAAGCATGTTCCAGAAACAAAGCCATTCCGAGGATGAAGAGCGTATGCTGACTGTCATGAAAGCAGCTTTGCCCGACGATGTTTACCGATTCTTGACGCCGATGACCGATTCGCATACCCGGGCTGTTCTGGGCGAAGTAGAAGATCAGGATGAGAATCAGCCAATACCAGTGCAGGCTTTGATAGCTTTGCTAAATCAACATGATGCGCCATTACAATCAGTGAACCTGCTTCGTTTCCGTTCTCCACCAGCTGGATCGAACGCATGGGCCGTAGCCGGTTCCAAAACAGCAGATGGTCGTGCCATTTTGGCAAACGACATGCATACCGCGATTTCCGTTCCCAATATCTGGTATCGATGCCGAGTCAAATGGAATGAGGGTGACGTGGCAGGGGTTGTCCTACCGGGAACGCCACTAGTCGTGGCCGGATCATCCCGACATCTAGCTTGGGGTGTGACCTCGCTGATGGCCGATGTGCTGGATCTGGTGCAAGTGCATCTGCATCCGGATCATGCCGATCAGTATCTGACGCCATCCGGCTGGCAGGTTTTCGGAACCAGACAAGAGACCATTGTTGTGAAGCATGGTCAAGCACGTATAGTAGACGTTAGAACAACGATCTGGGGTTCTGTTTCACCGAGGTCGCTATTGGGGCAGCCAGTAGCTCTGCGTTGGTCCGTATTGGATCCCGAAGCCGTCAATATTCAACTCATCGATCTCTACGCTGCACGCGACATGGATACTGGCATATCCATCATCAATGCGACAGGGGGCCCCCCATTGAATGTCATCCTAGCCGAAACATCCGGACGGATAGCCTGGACCACGATGGGCCGATTGCCACTGCGGAAAGGTTTCGATGGCACGATCAGCCAGACATGGGCGGATGGTCATGCCAGTTGGTTGGGCTATGTGCCACCGCAGATGCATCCTCGTGTAGTCGATCCGGATGCAGGAATAGTCGTCAACGCCAATAATCGCAGTGTGGAGCAAAACTATCCATTCATCGTTGGCCACGCATACTCGAACGGATATCGTGCACACCGGATTGTCGAGCGTTTGCAAGCCATGTCATCAATCAGCGAACGAGATATGTTTGCGCTGCAACTGGATACCAAAGCGGGGGTTTATGGGTTTTATCGCGATATTGCACTGCAGGCATTAACCGAGGAAACGCTGCAGGGACGGCCGGAGTTGACTCGGCTGCAAGAAGTTATCCGGTTGTGGGATGGTTATGCCAATCCGTCTAGTAACGGCTTGGCATTACTGGTCGAGTTTCGTGTGAGTCTCGCTCAGGCACTTCTAGAGCCGATTCTTTATCAATGTTTACAGTATGATCCGGCATTTGTCTATGACTGGGGACATTTGGATATACCCTTGCAGGCCTTGCTCAAGGAGAGAAGCCCAGAATTGTTGCTTCGTCTGACGCGTAATGGTTATGCAGATTGGGACACCTTTATTGTGTCGATTCTGGATCGGGTAGCAGTAGATTTGATCGAGAAGCATCAAGTGCAATCCTTGGATGAGCTGACTTGGGCCAAGGTGAATGTCAGTGATTATGTGCATACTCTCAGTCGTGGTCTGCCTATCGTGGGATTTCTGCTTGACATGCCTCGTAACCCGCTGCCAGGTTGCGATTTTTGTGTTCGTGTTGATGCTGCTACCATGGGAGCAACTGAACGTCTAGTTGTTTCCCCGGCGCACTGGAAAAATGGCATTTTACAGACTCCGGGTGGGCAGTCCGGTCATCCCTTATCCAGTAACTATCGCGATCAGTATTCATTCTGGCTGCAAGGCCAGCCGATTCATTTCGTCAGTGAAGTCGTGACCAATCAGTTGCGACTGATGCCAGCATTGGATCATGGCAGACATTGATGATTTTCCTATGACAACGCTCATTTTTTATGGATATTGTGCATAGTATTGAATCATTATCTCTGCCAATATCTGTTGCGGACGATATTGAAGTTTGGCAGATCGGATTTAATTTGCAAGCTCCTATTTCCATCAAAGAAATGTTGCTGTTAAGCGAACATGAATGTACATAAGCGATACGATTTCATCGGCATGCGGATTAGTTGCGTTCCGTTGTCACCCGGGCGACATTACACAGGATTCAGGGTAAGAAAATGATGCGTTCGCTCGGCGAGTTACGGTTATTGGTCAATTCACATGCAAAACCCAATTTACAAGGTGAAACAAACTTGGAATTCAATGTGTCACATGCGGGCCGATTTGCCTTGATTGCCTTGTCAGTAAAGGGACAAATCGGGATCGGTATCGAGGATTGTAGTCGCTCGGTAGATTTTGAAAGTTTGAGTCAGTATGGTTTTAAATCAACCGAACAACAGTTGAGACTGTCGACCAAAGAGGATTTCATCCGCCGCTGGGTTGCCAAGGTGGCAGTGCGGCATTCGAGAGCGCCACCGGATGAAATGGAATAAGGGCAGGTTTTAAAGTGGGTTGTCATGGAATCTTGATTCAAATTCTACTGGAAAGGAAATTGAAATGCGGGCAGCGGACGTTAAGGCTTTTGAAATCCGGGAATACCCTAGCAGTGAACAGGTGCTCAAGAAGGACTTGCCATTTTTACCTCTATCGGCGCATTCACCGATATTTGTTTTTTCTAGCGAACGTTCTGGCTCGACTCTATTGCGTTACATTTTAGATTCGCATGAGGATATTTGCAGTCCTGGGCAATTGTATCTAGGGACTCTGTCCGAGACGCTGTCAACGACGATTCACTTTTCTGTGGCGCAATTGCACCAATTCGATTCCGAACAAGCTTGTGAAGCATTTGTGTTGAATGAGACTCGAAAAATTATCGAGGGGTTGATGCAAAACTATGCTTCCGGCAAGAAAAAACGGGTGTGGTGCGACAAAACCACGATGAACTTACAACAGCGAGATTTATTGGTCAAAGTTTTTCCGGATGCGCGCTATCTCTGTTTGTATCGCCAGTGTCTCGATGTCGTGCATTCCTGCATCAAATTCAGCCCAATGGGATTCATGTCGGAATTGGCACCCTATGTTGCACGCAAACCGTCCAACTTTGTCGCTGCGATGGTTGAAAGCTGGGTTGAAAAGACAGAACAACTATTGGCGTTCGAGCGCAATTATCCGGATCGGGTTTTCCGTTTGACTTATGAAGATTTGGTGCAGATTCCCGCAGAAACCTTGTCGGCGATGTTCGATTTTATACAACTTCCTTGGGATGAGCATCTGTTGCAAAACGTATTTTCCCAACCACATGATCAGGGCAGCGGTGACTTAAAAGTTCAGTTTTCATCAGAAATTCATACGGATTCGATTGGGACAGGTGTCAAAATTCCGATCTCCTCGATTCCTGGCCATTTAATCGAAAAGGTCAATTACTTGCATCAGATCCTTGGTTTTCCAGATATTGATAGTGTTAGGGACAGGTCGATGGAAACTGATAGAAAAATTGAAAGCAGAGTCCCAAAAGAAGCGCCACAAGCAGATTTCTCATTTTACGATTATCTGTCGAGCAAATTAGAAGGGCAACCTGAATCTCACAAGAAGCCACTTGGACGATGTCAATTTATCGTACAGGGTAATCCACATCAAAGCTGTTTTACGGAATTCCTGCAGCAAGAGATTCTGATCAAACCCGGGATGGAAGAGCGGATCGATTGTACGATTAGTTTGACGCTGTCCGCCTTGCTGGGGTTGTGCGCTGGGGAGATGTCATTGATGGAAGCTTATGAAGGTGGAGAGATTTCTGCACAAGGCGATTTGACCATGGCTATTTCCATGGCAAAACATGTTTTTGCAAATACCTGACCGGATTAAGAACTTCGAATGATTTGGTGGAGGATCTTGGAATGCCATACAAGACAATTTTGCGCTAGCCTGATTTAATTTTTTCTTTTGATTGGTTCCAGTAAATTGAGACTTTAACGGAATGATCGTTTTTTTTGGGGTAATGTTCAATACTTGTTGTTCTCAAATTGTGCAGATCGATGCGACAATTTGTCACATTGTGCGCCCAAAAAGCATGATCGATAATGTTTTCCTATCAGCGAAACAGACATTCAATGCACGCACACTGAGGTGTTGAACAAGTGCTTGCCTATTAGCGATTTTCCCGTCTGGTACTCATTAATCTTCCGCTTATCAAGGAAATATTATGCAATCAATTCAGTTGAAGTCATTTGTCGTTCCCGGTTTTTTTGTATTGACGTTGCTCACCGGTATTGCTTCGCAGCATGCCATGAGTCATACCGTCATTCAGCCACCGGAAGTCCTCGAAGGCGCGCAATCCGAAAATAATCTGGTGATTACCCATGGGTGTGGAGAAGCATCGGTGATCGGCACCAGCGTTGTTTTTCCCGATGGCATCGATTCAACCATCACCATCAACGGCAATCCCACCACCGATTTGCTGGATAGTTTTCTGCAGAATTGGGGAGGCGTGATTCGCTTCTATCAGGATCGTTCATTGTTTAGTGAACAGGATTCCAAAAGAGATAACCTGGGTAATGCCGTCGGTTTCTGGTCGGGCGGGGGGCGCAGCCTGTCGTCTCATCTTTTCGGTCGAATTCCGTTTCAAACTGCTGCCGTTCTGTTTCAGGCCGATTCCTGTGCCATCAGTGTGCGTTTTTCTGCCGCCGTGGCGGATATCTGCAGGATAACGCCATTGAATCAGGTTAATGAAGAAGCCACAGTCAATTTCTGGACACCCGCAGTGGGTTCCAATTATGATGGATCACCTGGTGGTCATGCCTATGATTTCCCGGTATTTCTCACATTCAAGCGCAACCTCGATACCAATCCCCTTCCGGAAAGCTGTGGTGCCGGTGTGCAGATTTCGGTCAAACCTTCGGCTACGCAAATCAATCGCGATATGCCCATTATTTACAATGGAACACAGGTCTGGCCACAGCTCTAAACCGTTTCATGCATCGATGATAGTTTTAAGGAAAATATTATGGCAGTACTAACAACCGCACAACAAACAGCCGTGTTACAGCTGGTTCAAGCCATGTTCAATGCAACTCCCGGCGCTGTGTATCTGGGTGCACTCGGTGAACAGCTGGTTGCCGGTCAATCACTGGATGCGATGGCACAATCTTTGACAGGCAATCCATTGTTCCTGGGTAAAAATTACTCTACCGATCTGACACCGCAGGCATTTGCCGAAGCTTTGGTCGGTGACTTGGTGGGTGACTTGGTATCCGACGAAAATAAGATCATAGCTACCGATTATATCGTCGAAAGAATGACGTCTGGCGCGACTCAGGGTGAAGTCATCGCGGAAGTCACCGGAATTCTGGGGTCGTTTCCGATTACCGACGAAAATTGGGGAGAAGCCGTACTGGAGTATCACTCCGGCAATGCGGAAAAGATTGTCGATAATCTTGTCGGCGATACCGTTACGGCAGAGGATAAAACCGATGCAGTCAATTACATGATTTCGCAGATCACCTCGGGCCAGACTTTCGGATCAATGGTCGTCTGGGCCATGCAGGCTCTGGATGGCATCGGTCACGATAACCCGGTGTGGGGTGATGCGGCCTCGCGGTTTGATAATCGGATCGAAGTGTCGCGCTATTATTCGATCGACAAATCTGGCTCGGCAACGAGTCTTGCTGCGTTGCAGCAAATTCTCAGTAGTGTGACCGCCGATGCAGCTACCGTGGCAGTAGCCAAGGCTGCCATCGACGATTCGTCGAATGGCGAAGGAGTCAATCTTGCCAGCCTGAATGGAACCAATGGTTTTCGTATCGATGGAGTACTTGGTAGCGATAACACCGGTTTTGCCGCCAGTGGTGCCGGCGACATCAATGGCGACGGTTTTGACGACTTCATCGTGGGGTCACCCCATAATTTCGATTCGCTGTATTCCGGTTCCAGTTCAATCGTATTTGGTAAAGCTTCCGGTTTTGATGCCACGTTGCTTTTATCCAGCCTGAATGGCAGCAATGGTTTCCGTTTGAATGGCGTGGCAGGAGGCGATGCAGCCGGTAATGCTGTCAGCAGCGCCGGTGACATCAACAAGGATGGTTTTGATGATTTGCTGATCGGTGCGCCTATCTCGGATGTACCGGCAAACGATACTGGCTATACCTATGTCGTTTTTGGAAAGGCTTCGGGCTTCAGTGCCACGATGGATTTATCCAGTCTGGATGGTAGCAATGGTTTTCGCCTCGATGGTACGGTGGAAAGCCTGACCGGCTGGTCGCTGGCGCACGGCGACATCAATGGCGATGGATTCGATGACATGGTGGTGGGTGCGCCCAATTCCGATCTGGAGGGCATCAACAAAGGCAGTGGTTTTGTCGTGTTTGGCAAGGCTTCAGGGTTTGCTGCTACGTTGGATTCATCGAGCCTGGATGGTACGAGCGGATTTCGAGTCGATGGACTGGCCGAGGGTGAGTTCCTGGCTAATGGTGTGGGTGCAGGGGATATCAACGGCGATGGATTCGACGATGTGGTTTTCGGTGCCTACTATGCCAGCGCCAATGGAGATAGCTCGGGTTCCAGTTATGTGGTTTTTGGCAAAGGCTCGGGTTTTGGTGCCGTTGTCGATTTGTCCGGGTTGGATGGCAGTAGTGGGTTTCGGATTGATGGCGCAACAGCAGGTGATCAATCGGGTTATTCCATCAGTGTTGCCGGAGATGTTAACGGCGATGGCTTTGCAGATATCATCATTGGTGCACCCTATGCGGATACCGCTAATGGCGAGGACACTGGGGCAGGTTTCGTTGTATTTGGCAAGGCCTCGGGATTCGATGCCACGCTGAATTTGTCCGATCTGGATGGCGCCAATGGTTTTACTCTGGCTGGCGGCGCTGCCGGAGACTATGCGGGTAAATTCGTGAGTTCGGCAGGGGATTTTAATGGCGATGGTTTTGACGATGTCATTATCGGTTCCTATGGTGCCGATGCCAATGGTGTCGATTCAGGTGCGTGTTATGTGTTGTTTGGCAAAGCTTCGGGATTCGATGCATCGACCAATCTGACCGAACTGGGCGCAAGCGCCGGGCTCATCATCAATGGTGTTGCAGCGACTGATGGACTGGGACGTGCGGTGAACGGTGCGGGCGACATCAACGATGACGGATTCGATGATCTGATCATCGGTGCACCATTCGGCGATGGTGCGGTGTTCAATTCCGGTACGGCTTATGTCTTGTTTGGGCATAGTACTGCTGGCGGTTAGTCTGTATTTTGCTTTTGATTTCTGACAAGAGAAACAGGCCGGTCTGATCGAACTGAATCATGACCGGCCTGTTGTTTTGACTTGTTCGTTAACGAACGGGTTGTTCGCTTGAATTAGTCATCGTTGCCGTCTTTATGGCGTTGTTTGAGCCACCATTCGATACTTTGCTGTTTGACGGTTCCGTCTTTCTTGTTTACCGAAACGGGTTTCAGATACTGATCGATATCCTCCCTGGAAGGATAAATGCCGAGAATCTCGCCGCTAGCGCAATTGCTGGGTAAGGGCTTCTTTTCCAGATCGCGCATGATACTGACGGTTGGCGCCCATTGAACGTGGGTCTCACCCAGGCGATCCTTGGTCCAGTTATTGGTGACACCCAGTAACCATCCGGTGACGGTGTTGGGCTGACCTCGGGTACTGCAGAACTGTGCCGTTGGGAAGAAATACTGTACTTCCTTGACGCATGTAAATAGCGGAGTAATACTGTACCACTGAGGCGCGCTAAATTTTGCGGCAATCGCGGAATAAAAGTGTACCAGTCTGATGCCTGTAATCTGATGCGATGAGTATCAGGTGAAAGGCGATAAGGATGTATACAGTGGAACTATATGTAAAGATTCGACGAGCGGTAATGGTGGAAGGTAAAAGTGAGCGCGAAGTTGCGCGTTATTTTGGAATTCACCGCAAGACTGTCAAGAAGATGTGCCAATATGCAATACCGCCGGGCTACCGACGCAAGAGAGAACCCATTTCCCCCAAGCTAGCTGAATTTACCGGCATCATTGATGCCATTCTGGAAGCCGACAAACAAGTCCATGTCAAGCAACGCCATACTGCGGTGCGGATACTGGAGCGGTTGCGCGATGAACATGGATTTACCGGTGGCTATACCATCGTACGCAACTATGTTCACAAAGCTGCAATTCGGCAAAAAGAGATGTTCATGCCGCTGGCGCACCTGCCTGGCCATGCACAGGTAGATTTTGGTGAGGCCGATGGCTACATTGGTGGCAAACTGATTCGATTCCATTATTTCTGCCTTGATATGCCGCATTCGGATGGTTGTTTTGTCAAAGCCTACCCAACTGAAGATACTGAATCCTTCCTGGATGGGCATATTGCTGCTTTTGCATTTTTGGGCGGGGCGCCACAATCGATCCTGTACGACAACACCAAGATTGCAGTGGCCAAGATACTGGGCGATGGCAAACGTCAGCGCACCAAGGCGTTCAGTGAACTGCAAAGTTATTACTTGTTTGAAGATAAGTTTGGGCGGCCTGGCCGTGGCAATGACAAGGGGAATGTTGAAGGCATGGTTGGCTACAGTCGCCGCCACTTCATGGTGCCGCGACCCATTGCAGCCGATTTCAATGCCTTGAATGCAAAATTGCTGGATGGGTGCATCAAACGGCAACACGCTAAGCTACGTGGCCAAACCGAGACTATCGCTGAACGGATGAAACGCGATACAGCTGCGCTGATAGCTTTACCCGCAGTCGCTTTTGATGCCTGCCATAAGATTTCGACCCGCGTATCGTCATTATCTCTAGTGCGTTATCGAAACAATGATTACTCAGTACCCACCCAATATGGTCACCGGGAAGTACTGGTCAAAGGTTATGTGGATCACATCGATATTTGCTCAGGCGCGGACATCATCGCGCGACATGTGCGCAGCTATGGTCGGGAAGAATTCATTTACAATCCATTGCACTACCTGGCATTGCTGGAACAAAAACCCCGAGCGCTCGATCAGGCAGCACCCTTACAAAATTGGTTGCTACCTGAAGCATTCGATCGGCTGCGTCGCGTGTTGGAAGTCCGCATGGAGCGCCGGGGCCGCAAGGAATATATCCAGGTTTTGCGGTTGCTGGAGAATTTCAACCCAACACAGGTTGAGCAGGCAATTAAACAAGCGTTAGGGTTCGGTACGATTGGTTTTGATGCCATCAAGCATTTGATCCTATGTGCAATTGAACGCCGGCCTGCCAAGCTCGATTTAACGCTCTACCCGTATTTGCCCCGTGCCAGTGTTAAATCCACTGAACCCAGTTCCTACTTAAGCTTGCTGGCCAAAGCAGATCAGAAGGTAACGGAGGCGCACCATGACTGATACCTCTATTCCTACCACGGTTGCGCCGCAAGTCTTGCTGATCAATCACTTCAAGACATTGAAGTTACCGACCTTTGCACGTGAATATGAGAAAGTAGGTATCGAGTGCGCACGTGAGGGCATTGACTATGCGCGCTATTTATTACGATTGTGCGAACTGGAATGCATCGATCGTGAACAACGCAATACCGAACGACGCATACGACAGGCAAAATTCCCAGGAATTAAAAGCCTCGATACATTCGACTTTGCTGCGATTCCTGGATTGAATAAATCTCTGGTGCTGGAATTGATGCGCTGCTCATTCATCGACAAGCGCGAAAACATCATTGCGCTCGGTCCCTCAGGGGTTGGCAAAACTCATATTGCATTAGCTTTAGGATTGGCGGCCTGTCAGAAAGGCCTGAGTGTTTTATTCACCACAGCTGCAGCGCTGGTGCATGAGTTGATGGAAGCGCGCGATGAAAAGCGGTTGCGTACCTTGCAAAAACATTTGGCAAACGTCAAGTTGCTGATCATCGACGAACTGGGCTATGTGCCATTTACAGCAGTTGGGGCAGAGCTTTTATTCGAGGTATTCAGCCGCCGCTATGAACATGGCGCCACCTTGGTCACATCCAATTTACCATTTGATGAGTGGACAAGTGTTCTCGGATCGGAACGATTAACCGGCGCATTACTGGATCGTTTAACCCATCACGTCCATATTCTCGAAAT
>WBZQ01000995.1_pt3 | contig 12208 bp, 12 predicted proteins | sample 5204251 | NCBI WGS metagenome assembly WBZQ01 (sample SAMN12412402, study PRJNA552823) | activated sludge metagenome | isolation source: activated sludge from nitrification reactor of wastewater treatment plant... | place: USA: Virginia | collected 2017-09 | reverse complement strand
CGCCCGTGAGAACGCGCGCTTGGCATGCTGGCTTCTCGGTCGGTGCGACCCCTCGGTGCTGACCCGCGCCCGCATGACTCTTGTGTACCTCGACGAGATGCCGTCGCTGTTTCGCGTGCTCCTCAAGGAGGCGTGGATGGGGCTTCTCAGCCTCGGGATTCTGCTCGCGGCCTGGCTCCTCCGGGCGGGTGCGCGCTTCGGACCCGTCCTGCCCGATCCTCCGCGGGACCGTCGCAGCCTGCTGGAGCACATCGAGGCCGCCGGCGACTATCTGGTGCGAACGGGCCGAACCTCGGATTTGCTGGACGCCTGCCGGGAGGCGCTGGCGAACCGCCTCTCGAGGGTCCGGCCCGATTTGTACACATCCCCAAACGGCGGCCTACAAGAGCCTGCGCTCCATCCCGTCCGACTCGCCGCGCTGGCGGGGCTCCCGGCCTCGCGCGTCGCCCGCGCGCTCGACTCTTCTCTCGATCCCAATCCCGCCGATTTCACCGACGCCGTACGCGTTCTGGAGACCATCAGGAGGAGCCTTTGAGCCTCGAACCTCTCGCCCCCCCGCCGCTTCCGGACCAAGGTTCCCAAGCGGACCCCCGAGCTGACGAGAAGAAGGCCGCGGCCGAGGCCGCGGCCTTCCACGACGCGGCGGCGCTCGTGAAGCTGCTGCAGGAAGAGATCTCGCGAGCGGTGATCAGGCAGGACGCCGTGGTCTCGCAGATTCTCACCGCGCTCCTCGCGGGTGGAAACATCCTCATTGAGGGCGTCCCAGGGCTTGGCAAGACGCTGATCGTGCTCGCCCTCGCGCGCACGTTCGGCGGCACGTTCACGAGGGTCCAGTTCACGCCCGACCTGATGCCGACGGACGTCACCGGGCACGCGGTGTTCGACGCCAAGACCGGCGAGTTCCGCATCCGGCGCGGCCCGGCCTTCACCAACCTCCTCCTGGCCGACGAGGTGAACCGCGCCCGCCAAGACCCAAGCCGCGCTCCTTGAGGTCATGCAGGAGCGCCAGGTCACGATCGAGGGGCAGTCCTTCGCGGTCCCGCGCCCGTTTATGGCCATGGCCACGCAAAACCCGATCGAGCAGGAGGGCACATATCCGCTCCCGGAGGCCCAGCTCGACCGCTTCCTCTTCAAGGTTCGCATCGACTACCCCGCGGTGGCCGAAGAGGTCGCGATGGTGAGAAGCGTGACCGCGGGGCGCGTCGGCGACAGCCTGGACGTCTCGCGGGTCCGCACGGTCGCGACGCCCGAGCACGTCGTCTGGCTCCAGACCATCGCCGCCCGCGTCCTTGTGGACGACCGCATTGTCGACTATGCGGTGAGGATCGTCCGGGCCACGCGCGCCTCGACCGCGGTGCGCATCGGCGCGGGGCCGCGGGGCGCGATCTCGCTGGTGCGCGCCGCGCGGGCCATGGCCCTCCTCTCGGGGCGCGACTTCGTGATCCCGGATGACGTCAAGCGCGTGGCGCTCCCGACCTTGATTCACCGGGTGAGGCTCGCGCCCGAGCTCGAGATCGAAGGGCAGCGCCCCGAGCAGGTCATCCCAGCGCTTCTCGACAAGGTCGAGGCGCCGCGCGCGTGAGGCCTTGGGCATCTTTCGACTGTGAAGTGGGCCTAGGACCCCCGTGAGACCAGGGCCACGGCTTGTCCGGCTGGGCGTCTCGATCCTCGCCGCGTTGGTGCGTTCGCCGATCGCATTGGGTCTTTGGGCCGTGATGGGCGCCGCGATCCTTCTCGCCGCGGCCCTGGCATGGCGATACGTCCAAAAGATGCCCGCCATCCTGGGCGAGCGCCTTGTCCCAGGGACCCTCGCCCTCGGCGTCTTCACGCCTGTCACGCTGCGCCTTTCGAACGCGAGCGGGGTCGCGGCCGAGCTCGAGGTCTTCGATGCCTATCCGGCGGAGGCGGCCGGCGCGGAAGGGCTGCCCCAGACCCTGAAGCTGCCGCCGTGGAGCGTCGCCGAGGTCACGTATCGCCTGCGACCCACGGAGCGCGGCCTCCACGCGTTCTCCCGTATCGAGCTTCGGCGCATGGCGCCCGGCGCTCTTTGGGAACATCGCCAATGGGCGGGACAGGAGACGAAGATCCGGGTCTTGCCCAACTTCCAGGCCGTTGTAAGGTACGCGCTGCTCGCCGTGGAGGATCGTCTCGGCGACATCGGCATCAAGACCACCCCTCGGCGCGGCGAGGGCCTGGAATTCCAGGAACTTCGCGAGTATCGCGAAGGCGACAGCCTGCGGCTCCTCGATTGGAAGGCGACTTCCCGGCGCGGCGTCCTGATCTCGCGACAGTACCAGGACGAGAAGAACCAGCAGATTGTGTTTCTGCTCGACTGTGGCCGAAGGTTGCACGCCAAGGACGGCTCATTGACGCACTTTGACCACGTCCTCAATGCCGTATTGCTGCTCTCGTATGTCGCACTAAGACAGGGCGATGCCGTTGGGCTCCTGACGTTCAGCGGAGAAATCCGCTGGCTGCCCCCAACCAAGGGCAACCTTGGCCTGGAGACGATTCTCAAGAACACGTACGACCTCAAGACCTCGACCAGCCCGTCGGACTATCTCGAGGCCGCGACGCGGCTCATGTCGCGCCAGAAACGCCGCGCCCTGGTTGTCCTCGTGACAAACCTGCGCGACGAGGACGCGTCCGAGATCGAGCCTGCGCTCCGGCTTCTCAGAACCCAGAATCTGGTCCTTCTCGCAAGCCTGAGGGAGGCCGCGTTGACCCAGACGCTCACGCGCGAGATCGTGGACCTTCGCGACGCCAGCATGGTCGCCTCCACGCACCGCTACATGGCCGAGCGCGAGCGAACGCTCAAGAGGCTTCACGTGGGCGGAGTCCTAACCCTCGACACGGAACCACAATCCCTGCCGCTCCTGATGGTCAACCGCTACCTCGAGATCAAGAGAAGCGGGGCGCTGTGAATACGCCGGCGTTCCTGTCGACAAGAAGGAGCGCCTTCCGACGAGGTCGTCCACGGTTACTCTCTTGGCAACCGGACCCTGAGGCCCAACGCGGCTCGTCGGAACCAACGCCGAAGCGCCATCGCGTCGGCAGCGATCCCACCCAACTTCCTCTTGATCACGAATTGCACCATGGCCTCAGCATTCTCCGGGACGCCATGTTTTTGCAGAAGAACGTCCTTCGGACTTGGCAATCGGTCGGCGTTCTTGTATCCATCCAAGGCGAGCAGCCACGCCTCCAACTCTCGAACGGCCACGCCCCCCACGATGGCCATCCGCGCGTTGAGCTTGGTTTCCTCCGCGATCGCGGTCTCGACCTTCTTCACGCGCCCGACATCGTCGTCTCGATCCCGTATGAAGACGACAGCATGACAGCCCAGATCCCTGGCGCGTTGGACAACCCGCCGCACATTCGCGTTATCGCCGGCCCCGGGTACGTTCGGGACCAGCTTCCGAATGTCTTTCCAGACAACTCGATCGACCACGAGCCAACCGGCTGGGCGCACTCTTGAAAGCAGCGCCTCAATCACACCAGAACCCTTCGATAGCCCCTCAGGCGGGTGGCTCAAAGGCGAGCGCTCGGGCCCCAAACGTCCCAGCTCGCTTGGGCCTTCTCCCGCGAGCAGCAGCCGGATCACGATGCCGGCTCGCTCAGCTCGTCCGGAGCCTCCACCCAATCGACCTCGGGACCGGCCTCGCCGGGGTCGGGGGGCGCCGTGAAGAGAGGCTTTTCGTCATCTCCGTTCGCGTAGCTGACCCAAAGCTCTCCCAGTGCGTATATTCTCGACCGCGCTTCGAAATCGGGAGTGTCCTCGAGCAGCGTTACTTTCGTCCCCTCCTCAAGCGTGCGCGTGACCACCGAAACCTCATCACCCTGAAGCTCATTCACGACGAACGGATTATGGGTGGCGATCAAGACCTGTGAAGTCGTCGAGACCTCCCGAAGCACGCGCATGACCTCACGGATCCGAGCGGGATGCAGCCCGTTCTCGGGCTCTTCGATGAGAAGGACTCCGGGCGAGCTCGTGTGCCGAAGCGCCGCGAACGCCAGGTAGTACAACAAGCCCTCGCTCATTTGCTCGGCGCGAACCCAAGTGCCATCGTTCAGCTCCACGGCAATCGCCTTCTCGGTCGTCGAGAGGTTGTCGAGTCGAACAGCCTTCACCGCTGGAAAGAGCCTCCGGATCTCCGTGTTTATCCCGGCGACCCGCTCGATGGTTCGGTTGAAGATCGCATCGTACACCGCAGGCAGGCCCGTGCCGCGCTCATCTTGAAAGTGAATGGGGCTATCGCCTTGAATGAGGCCGGCTCTTCTTCGCAGCGCGTCCGGGTCGAGCCGTAGACGATAGGCGGGCCTGATCATTCGTAAGACGGCGTTCGATGTGGCGAGGTACTCGTCCTCTCGGCGGATACCGTGCGCCTTATCCTCTGACGCTGGTGTCAACGTCTCCTCGAACGCCCCAGTTTCGCGGTGCGGAGTGAGCCGATACCACCCCTCCGACGTCCCCAACCCCAGGGAGAAACCGGGCGTCTTGACAACCTCCCGCCAAAATGCCGCCACCATTTGTTTGCCTCTGTTTTCGGGCCGAAGGTCCTCCCGGGAACCAATCAAGCAAAGCAGCCTTACGGCCTCCAGCAGCGTGCTCTTGCCGCTGTCGTTTGGCCCGATGAATGCGTGGATCGGCCCGAGCCGCGGCGTCTCCACGTTCTTGAGGCATCGAAATTCCGTGGCTTTTATCCGCTCGATCATTGTCCCTCTCGGCCTCTACCCTCGCCCCTTGCTGACCACCTCAATCTCACCCACCAAGGCATGCCATTCACGGCGATCCCTGGCGGCGAAGAGCTGCACGCGATAGACGCCCGGCGCCGCGAAATCGCAGCGCACGCGGGACTCCGCACCGCTCTCGACCTTGCAATCGGACTCGGGTCCGCCTTCGCGGGGAATGTAGTGGCTCAAGAGATGGCGGGCCTCGGGATTCTGGAGCCTCACGTCGACCGAGTCGTCGACTGTGACCTGGGAGCGCGCGGGCGAAAGGAGGCGCAGGCCGTTCGCGAAGAAGTCTGCCCGAAGCATCGGTTGGCGAAAGAAGTCGCCCCGTGTCAATGCGGGCTCGCGCATCTGCCAGCGCGGGTCCTCGGGAAAGTGCGTGATGCCTTGGACCTCGGGTGGCGTGAAGAGATAGCGGGTTTGATAACGCTTGACGAAGCGGTCATCCTTCACATATCCGGCGTCCCACGTGGCGTCGAGGAGGACCCAACGGCCGTTCACGTGCGCGGCGTTCCACGCGTGGCTTTCCCCGGTGAGGTCTCCGCTTTCGTGTCGCGCGTCGCCGGTGACGACCTCTAGAGGCTGGCCGGCGGCTTTGCCGAGCGCCGAGAGCAGTCTCGCGTAACCCGCGCACACCGCGCGCCGCGTGCGAAAGACCGTCTCGGCGTCCTGCGGGGGCCGGTTGCCCGACCGATAGGCCGCGACGTCGTAGGAGATGCGATCCGCGACGTAATCGTGGAGCGCCTTGAGCCGAAGCCATGGCTGCGGCTCTTGCGCGGCGATAGACCGCGCGACCGAATCAATGCTGTTCTCTTCGGAGTCGGACATGTTCGCGACCGCGGGATGGAGGACGTCCGGAAGCGGCCATCCCTCTGGGCCGGTCTTCTGCCGGGGAGGCTCCTCTTCGCGCGCCTCGGCAACCGAAACGGGGAGCTCAGAGGTGCCGGGGGAGGGAGTGGGTCGAGTTGGTCGCTCAATGGGCCGGGCCGCGGGCGTTGGAGACTTGGGAGCCTCGGTGGCCGTGATCTCCTTCGCCTTGGCGATATCCTCTTCGTACGGGTTCGGCCGCGCGGCCTTATAGAGCCATTCGAGCCCGTTGGCCGAGTCGAAAGCGAGCCTGCGAAGCTCGTCCACCGCCCGCCCGCTTTTCCCCTCCAGAAACCAATCGCCACGCGTGGCGAGCGCCGCGAACGCGGTCGCCGGATATGCGGCAAGGAGGCCGCCCAAGAACACCAGGTTGAGCGCGAGGGTCCGTAGGATGATGCGGTCGCTGAACGTCAACACCCGGGGGCCCGTCTTCACCCGCTTGGCCGTCGCGCGCAGCTCCCAAACGAGCGGAAGCACAGGAAACAGAAGCAGGCCGCAAAGCGAGACCAGCCAGGTTGGGCCGTTCCGATAGGCCGCCAACGACGAGGCGGCCCAGACGCCCAAGGTGGGGATCAGGAGAACAAAGGCGTACCACAGAAGCATGAACACAAGCCGGACAACCCCGATGGGGCGGCCGGCGGTCTTGGGGGATGGGCTTTTCATGGGTGTCGAAGCAGGCGTTCTGCTTAACGTCGTGCAGTTGCCGCGCAGGTTGAGCCGCCTAACGTGGCAATGAGCCGCGTGGCAGCCTGCCGGGCGTGGCGAGGTTGGGGGCCTCGTCGTCGTCATCGCCTTGTTGGGCGACGTCGTCGGACCCTGTAATGATCTGTCCTTTGAAATCCCGTTGAAGCTCCAAATAGTGGGCGACGAGCTGAGCGGGGTCATTCCCGAGCTCGCGGGAGATATCGTGGCGTACCTTCCGAACGGCTTCAAGCCCTCGATCAGTTTCCATCGTCGTTGCCTCCGAGCAGCTCGAGCGGGGTGACCAACGTCGGTGTGAACAAACCGAGGAGGCCGTTCACACGACGAATATGACCGAATTTGGTTGCATTGGCCAAATGCTTGCAATTCCACGTCACCAAGAAGTCGCACCGATGATATGAAGCCAACGCCAGGTGCAGCGCGTCTCCTGCCGGGTCAGCAGGCATGACACGGCGGTTGATGTACGTCTGCACGATCTCCAAGATCGGAGGCTCGACGGCCAAGATTGGGACATTCGCGATCAGCTCAAGGCAATCTTCTCGTGCGGCGAAATCACCTCGGCGGAGCTCCTCCAAGACGGCCAGGCTCGTGACCAGCTCACAGGCTCGGGAGGCATCGTCCCACCAAGAGCGTGTCCATGCTCGGCGGGCCACCATATCGGCCGCGGATCTCACCTCGAAATAGAAGCTCGGAATCGACGTTTCAATGTACGTTCGAGGCTTCATAGTCGCGGAGGATAGCGCAGCACGACGATGTTCGCAACACTCCTTCCATGGCCTTCGCGGGACTGTTGCTCTGCGCGATCTACGTGATTATCAACGGGGGGTGCCTCAGGACGTTCGTGGAGGAGACGCAGTGTGTTGTCACCTGATTCGTCTTACGAGGCCGTCGACGTCCGGGAACACCGACGAGTCGTGTGTCAACCCGCGCGACCCCCAGCCGGCACAATGGATCAGAGCGTCACGGCGTTGCTCTCGGCGAAGACCACATCGGCCACCGGGCGCTCTTGGGAACACTCCACAAACTCGAGCGCCTCCCTCAACAACTTCCCGACTTTCTCCTCCTCAATGAGGAACGCGTCGTGGCCGAACGGCGATCTCAGCGTGCGCAGCTCCGCGCCCGCGGCCTCGGTCCAGGCCCTCACGTCCTCGTAGCCGTACAGGAGATCGCCCGGAATCCCGACGCCGGCGAGGTATCCCCGAAAGGCGCCCAAGGCCGCTCCCACGCCTCCGCGGCCTCGCCCCACGTCGTGCGCGTCCATGGCGTCCAGGAGCGTCCGGTAGGTTCGCGCGTCGAATCTCGCGAGCAGCTTCTCGGCCTGGTGGCTGAGGTAGGACTGAACCGCGAAGTTGCCCTGCCCGTCGACCTCGCGGCCGAAGCGGGCCTCGAACTCGGTCGGCGTTCGATAGGTCATGGTCCCCACCATCCGCGCGAGCGCGAGGCCTTGGGGACCTCCGGCCGCGATCGCCTGGCGTTGAATGTGGCTCCAGCCAATGGCAAACGGCGTGTGCGCGGCCGGCGCCGCAAGAGCGAGGACCGCCTTCGACCTGGCCGGAAACGTCGCCGCCCACTCCAGCGCCACCATGCCGCCCAAGGAGCCGCCGACCGCCAGGGTCACGGTGCGGATTCCAAGCGCGTCGACGAGCTCGCCGACGAAGCGGGCCATGTCGCGGGTGGTCACCTTGGGAAACGGCCGGCTTGGGTCCCGCGAAGGACCGGTGCTTCCGTAGCAGGAGCCCAGGAGGTTGGGCGAGAGGACCGCGTATCGCGTGGTGTCGAGCGGGCGACCCGGGCCGGCGACCTGCGGCCACCAATCGCCCACCGCATCGGCGTTGCCGGTCAGCGCGTGGAAGACCAGGATCACGTTGTCGCGGCGCGCGCCGAGCGGTCCGTCCAGGTGGTAGGCCTGCACGGCATCGTGAAGAACCTCGCCCGACTCGAGCTCGAATCGGGCGAGGCGTAGGTACTTCAGCTGGCGTGGCGCGGCCGTCACGGCGACGACCTCTGGATCCCGAGGCCGGCCAGCACCGCGTCGTCCGCGCCCACTTGCCAACCCCGCGGCGAAAGGCCTGCGCGTTCGGAAGGAACCCGCGCAGACCGGTCCTCTCCAACTCCCACGAGGGTTCCGCCTCTCCGGTCGGTGATCGCGCTGTCATAGCCGTACACACGAAGTGGCACATGGAACAGCTTGGCAAGGCGCGCCGCGACGGCGTGGATGACCTTCCCGCCCGACTCCGCCAAGGCCAGGAGCTCGTCGTGGGTGATCCGGTCCAGGGGCTTGGCCGCGCGGTCGCGGCGGGGATCGCGGTCGTACACCGCGGGAACATCGGTCACGATCTCGCAAGCCACCTCGTTTGGCTGGTCCGGCAAGTCGCGTGGCGGGCGCAGATCGACCGGGGTTGGCCGCGTGGAACGCGCCTTGCCAAGCCCGATGGAAAGCGCCACGGCGGTCGTGTCGGAGCCGCCTCTTCCAAGCGTCACGGTTTCGCCGTCGGCATTCACCGCCTGAAAGCCGCTGACGACGGGCACGAGGCCACGCTCGAAGAGGCCCAACACGCGGGCCGGATCGAAGCGCGCCGGCACCGCGTTGCCGTGAGGCCCTTCGCCCACAAGGCCGGCCTCGCCGCCGCGGAGGCTGCGGGCCGGCCGCCCGAGGTTGTTGAGCGACGCGGCCAGGAGCGCGGCCGAGAGGTCCTCGCCGGTCGCAAGCGCGCGGTCGACCTCGCGGCCGCGCGTGCCGGCCGGCCAGGGACCCAATTGGCCGGCGAGCTTCAGAATCCGGTCGGTCGTGCGTCCGACCGCGCTGACCACGGCCACGACCTCGACGCCCTGGTCGACGAGGGCGGCCACACGGCGCGCCGCGCGACGTATGCGGCCGGGAGTCCCAAGCGACGTCCCGCCGAACTTGATCACGAGGCGGGGTGAAAGCTCATCGCGATCTCTGCGGCTCACCTTGCCACCTCGCTTTCGACGGCGGCGGGCGCTTTCGCCGTGCCTCCCGTCGCTGCGGCAACCCCCGCGGCGAGGGCCTGTCGAAGGTCGTCGATCAAGTCCTCCACGTCCTCGATGCCCACGGAGAGCCGGATGAGGCCCGGTGTCACGCCTGCCGCGATGCGGTCGTCCTCCGAGAGCTGTTCGTGCGTGGTGCTCCAGGGGTGGATGATCAGGCTCTTGGCGTCCCCGACATTGGCAACCAACGAGAAGAGGCGCGCCGCCGCAATGGTCTTCTTGGCGGCCTCCTCGCCGCCGAGGACCCCGAATGTCAGGACGCCTCCGAAGCCGCCGTCGAGGTAGCGTCTGGCGTTGGCGTGCGCGGGATGCGACGGCAGGCCGGGATAGCGGACCCAAGAGACCGCGGGGTGCGATTCCAGGAGCTGGGCGAGCGCAAGCGCGTTCTCGCTGTGGCGGCGGATGCGCAAGTGGAGCGATTCCAGGCCCTGCAGAAACAGGAACGCGTTGAAGGGCGACAGCGAGGCGCCCACGTCGCGCAGGAGCACCACGCGAAGTCGAACCGCGAACGCCGCGGCCCCGAACGAACTGGCAAACGACAGCCCGTGATACGCGGGCTCGGGCTCGACGTACAAGGACCGAAAGCGCGGCGATTGGGCCCAATCGAAGCGCCCGCCGTCGACCACGATCCCGCCGATCGCGGTACCGTGCCCCCCGATCCACTTGGTCGCCGAGTGCAGCACGATGTCCGCGCCGTGCTCGATGGGCCGGCTGAGGAAGGGGGTCGCGAACGTGTTGTCCACGACGAGCGGGACGCCCTTGGCGTGAGCGGCGTCGGCGATGGCGCGGATGTCGAGCACGTCGAGCTTGGGATTCCCAATCGTCTCGATGTAGACCGCTCGGGTGGTGTCGTCGATGGCCGTCGAGATGTTGGCGGGATCTCCGGCATCGACGAACCGGGTCGAGATGCCCAACCGCGGAAGCGTGTGGTTGAGAAGCGCGAAGGTTCCACCGTAGAGCGACGACGAGGAGACAATCGAATCGCCGGACTGGGCAAGGTTCAGGAGCGCGAGCGTCTGCGCGGCCTGCCCGGACGCGGTCGCGACCGCGGCGAGCCCGCCCTCGAGCGCGGCGACGCGCCTCTCGAAGACGTCGGTCGTGGGGTTCATCAGCCGCGTGTAGATGTTGCCGAACTCACGCAACCCGAAGAGGTTGGCGGCGTGCTCGGGGCTGTCGAACACGTACGACGTGGTCGCGTAGATCGGCACCGCGCGGGCGTTGGTCGCGCGGTCGGCGCTCTCCTGCGCGGCGTGGACGGCGCGGGTTCCGAGGCGGTAGAGGTTGGCGGTTTCGGTCATGGGGATCTCCTTTCGGGTTTGAAAGCGCAAATACAAAAAAACCGGCCCTCTCGCTGGAGAGGGCCGGTTGGGGGTGCCGATTCGCTCGGCGCGCCGTTGCGATGTCGCGCGCTAGGTTGGGCTGAAGAACCGCCTCGCGCTCACGTATCGCATCCCGTCCATCTCCAGGCTTGGAGTGGGCATGCACATCGACATACACATGGGCATACACATGGACATGGACGTGGGCGTAGACGTGGCAAGGGCGTGGGCAGAGGAGGCGGGACGAGAGGCCGAGGGCGTCGCGGCGTTCCGGATCTTCCGGGAATCAGCGGCGCATCGCGCGATCGGCGAACTCATGGGCGCGGAATATGAGAACCGAAACACCCGTTGTCAAGGGAAAAGTGAAGGGTGGGGCGAGATTTTTTCGGCGCGATCGGCGCGCGGGTCAGGGGCTGGCCGGGGCTCGCCACGATGCCCGGGGGGTCAGAACCGGGGCTCGGGCGCCTCGGACTTGAGTACCCTCGGGGCCACTTTCTGTTCTTGTCGAGCGGAAGGTTGCTCCTGCGCGCTCACGAAGTGATATCGTTTCGACGGGATGGGCAGCCCAGGTCCTTACCTACCTAGGAAAGCGGAGGAAGCTTGGCACACGACGACAAAATCCAGCATCTGACGGAGAAGATACGTGAAGCTCTGAGCGCAGCCGGCGTTCGTGTGTGGCGTTTCGTTGACAGCCAGAATGCACTGTTTGGGTTTTGCTCGAGCCCGCCCGAAGGCAGGCTTCGCGGGCCAGATTCGTCGTTTGAGAATGCCGTCTGTTTTCTTAGGAGGCCCGAGGACTTGTACGAATACGCGAGGGCTCCCGTAGTGCCCGTAAAGGACGAAACAAAGGAGGACGGGAAGCGACAACACCCGAGATGGGACGTCCCTGATTACGCCGTCTTGATCAAAGATAACGTCGACGACTATCTCGAAGCCGTCCTGCTCGACGATCCATCCGAAGTCGGGTCGCAGTCGCCCTTGGTTGGTGTCGTCTGCATCGACGCACCGAGCGAACACTACAACCGGCTCTCTTCGCAGGAGAAAGAAACGCTGCACACCAGCCTCGGTCAGTTGCACGACGCAATCAGCCACTACAGCCTAAGACGCTTTCGAGCAGGGATGAGGGAAGCTGACAATTATCTTCGCGCCCATCTCGAAGAGCCCAATACCGAGCTGCTTCTAAAGGCACTCAGTAACGATCCCAATGACGATGTTGCTGTCTACGTTCGGACCGTGGAAGCTGAGGCGTATCTCAAGCTCGGCGAGGGGTCGGGGGGGTTCTACAAACTTCTTTCCGGACTAGAGCCGAAGCTCAAGAAACAGGAAGGTGGGTACACGCAGAGCCTGCTTAGCCACAGAGCCCTAGTAGAGTTAGAAAGAAAGGAGGAAATCGCCGGCGAGCAGCGTCATCTCTTCTTTCCGGGTAGTGGCGACTCGGAGGCTTATCGCAAGTTCCACGGCTGGCTCGATGAGTACATCATGTTCCTCGACAGGCAACTGAAGGCCTTTTCAACTCCACAGGAAGCTGACCAAGACTTGCTAGCTCGACTTAGAAGAATGAAAGAGATGCTCACAGCGGT
>WBZQ01000751.1_pt1 | contig 12210 bp, 13 predicted proteins | sample 5204251 | NCBI WGS metagenome assembly WBZQ01 (sample SAMN12412402, study PRJNA552823) | activated sludge metagenome | isolation source: activated sludge from nitrification reactor of wastewater treatment plant... | place: USA: Virginia | collected 2017-09 | reverse complement strand
AGGAGGTCCCCGGGATCGGCGAGGCGACGGCCAGGAAGATCATCGCGAACCGGCCGTACAAGAGCCTCGACGAGCTCGCCAAGACCGGGATTCCCGCCAAGACGCTCGACAAGCTCAAGCCGATGCTGAAGGTGGGTGGCGGCGCCCCGTCGGCTCCCGCGGCACCTGCCGCCGCAGCTCCGGCTCCCGCGCCGGCCAAGCCCGCGGCTCGCGCTGCCGCGGCCCCTGCCGCCGCCAAGCCAGCCGCGCCGTCCGCGCAGGCCCAGGCTCCGCCAGCCAAGGGAATGGTCTGGGTCAACCTGCCATCCAAGGTGTTTCACCGCGAAGACGATCGTTGGTACGGCAAGACCAAAGAGGGCAAGTACATGACCGAGGAAGAGGCGATCAAGGCGGGCTATACGGAGTCCAAGAGCAAAGTCGGCAAGAAACAGTAAGGCGCATTCTCTCGAAACAAACGTGATGTGTAGGAGGAACTCATGAGCTTATTGGATGATCTGGCCGGCACGCTGGGCGCCGCGATCTCTGGGGGCACGCCCGCGCCTCAACCGCAGCCGCAGGCGGGCGGGTTGAACGCGGGGGCACTGGCAAGCCTGTTGCCGATCGTGTTGGGAATGCTGAACAACCAACAAAGCGGCGGCCTGGGAGGCCTGGTTCAGAACTTCATTCAGAAGGGCCTCGGCGACGTGGTGTCGTCCTGGGTCGGAACCGGCCAGAACCTCCCCATCTCCGCCGAGCAGATTCAGCACGTCCTGGGAAGCGATCAAATCCAGCAGATCGCGGCCCAGGCGGGCATGTCCCCGGAGACTGCCAGCGCGTCGCTCGCGAGCCTGTTGCCGGGGTTGGTCGACAAGGCCACGCCAGAGGGCAAGATTCCCGAGGGCGGCGGGCTGTTCGACGAGGGGCTGAGCGCGCTATTGAGGGGCTGAGCGGATACTGTGGGGCCCGGCCGGCGGGGAGGCCGGCCGGGGCTTGGGTGCCCTCTACTTCCGCGGACCGTCCACACGCAGCTGCGCGGCGCTTTCCATTCCTCCCTCACTGCCGTCTCGGCGACATTCGGGGCAGCACCACATCGCGCGGGTGATTATCTCTACATTGCTTTCTTACGGATAGGTATTCGCGTTCGGCCGAGAAGACTCGCCCTCCTTCCACTTCACACGCGACAACACCTCCGCGCCGGGGATCTCCTGCACTTTCTGCGCCTCCTCGACTTTCGCGCGCATCTCCTGGCCCGAGAACTGGTGGCCAGGCCCAGGTAGCCGCAGCCGGGGAGGATTTCGCATTCGTACTGCACGAAGCGCGCTCCTCCTCCACGAGTTGGCGACACGCCCTCGCCTCAGACCTTCGGCAGCTTGAAGTTGATGCCAAGGTGAGCGCTGACTTTTCGGTCCGGCTCACCGAGGAACTCAGGCTTATTGGCAACGACGATTCCGAGCGGAATGGTCAGGGCCGGCGTGGCCTTGAAGCTCAGCGTGACGTTCCCAACGAAACGAGCTGAGGACTTATCTTCGCGCGTCGTTGAGTCGCGTTCGCGCTGATAGGAGCCCGACAATCCAATATCCAATCGCAAGTTCCCGACCTCATCCGCGTCCTGCTTGCCAGCCAGAATTCCCACCCCAAACGCGGCCTTTCCCCCGATGCTGAAGAAGCGACCCTTCGAGAACTTAACGGCTCCTTGGTTCAGCGCTACGTCATAGCAGGCTTGATAGCGCCCCTCAGCCGACAGGCTGAATCGAGGCCGCGCAGACTCCTTTGCCCATTCGCTCGAAGCACGGATCGCCTTCTTGGTGGCATCCCAGCACACGCTGTCGTTCGAAGTGCACGTCGGCAGAACGAGAGGATTCTCGAACGGCTCTTCCCATTTGAGGACCGCCTTGACTTCGTCCCGACCGACGAGGCTGTCTCGTAGGTTTCCAGTGAGCTCAACGATGAACTGACGGCGGGCACTCCACGCAAGCGGCAAGTCCTCCGAGATCGCTTTGAAGTCGTCCTCTATGCTCGTAGCGGTCTCTTTGCTCGCAGCGGTTTTCGCATAGATCGCCGGGCACTGGCCGATCGTTACGTCAGCGTCCTTCTCCACCGTGTTTCCCGCTGCACGGGCCTCAAGCGCACATTTTTGTATGAAGTCTGGGAAATCCAAAAGAAGCCCCTGGGCGCCCTGAAGCCGCTCGAAGATCAGTGAGGACGCCGTCTGAGCGCCGCCGATGTCTACCGTTAGCGCCACCGACACGTCGTCGAAGTCCCCGAGCTGGCTCTTGGCCTCATCGAGAGCGGCAGCGTTCTCCCCCAGCTTCTTCACAATCTCGGCGTTGACGAGCGGGCGCGTCAGGACTGCCCTCGCGAACACGCGCGAACTCCCAGGCACGAACGCGTACTCAACCGAAAGCGACGACTTGTCGTCGGCCAGCCGGACAAAGTCGTACTCGGCGGAGAGAAGCTTACCGAAATTTGTTAGGACCGCGCTGAAGTCGCGACCTGCGTCTGCACCTGTATTCGATGCCCCTTCCTTTTTGGCGACGTTCTCCTTCGCCTTCTTGGCTTCCTCCGCTGTGGTCACGAGCTTCGGCCAACAAACCGTGATCGTGTCCTTGTCGTCACATCTCTTCGGATCGGCATGGAGCACATTCGCGAGCATGAGCACGCCCAGAAAAGCCGCAGGTGATACGTGCCGCTTCATTGGCATTTCCTCAGATCAGGACGATCGCGACGAGGTAGAGTTCGGTCGGCGGGTTCGCCAGGATCAGCGGTGGAGCGGACGGGGCCGCCTGACTCGGCGCGATCTCTGTTCCCGCAGCATCGAACGCATCAATGTTGAGCGTGGCCGCGCCGTTGACCGGGAGCGTGATTGGCACGTGCAAGGTCATCCGCCCGGGAGGGACGTAGCGCCACCCGCCGACAGCAAGGAGAAGCGCCGTGTCGGCCAGGGGCGTCGGCTTTGGTGCCCCCTGAATGCGCCCGAGGACGGCCGCCTTGATTTTAGAAGGCAGCTTGACGTTCGTCAGGCTGATCCGTACTTCCGCAGCGCCCTCAAAGAGCACCGCGTAGCCCTTGATTGCGAGAGCCATGTCATCCTCCTCCTGTCGCTGGGCGACTGTTCGAACAGGTGTTCTGGTGACCCGTGTCGTTGTTCGAGAACCCGAAGCCATCTTCTTCTTCATCGCATTGCTCCTTTTGTGCCTGGACGCGGGCGGCGGGCGCACGCCAGCACCCCGCCCCTGCACCGCGTGCTGCGGACTGGGGAGGGCCAGAGTCCGCCAGGGATGGCTGTCATCTCACTGAGCGTGTGGGATGGGCCTAGCCGGTCTTGGCGGCTTAGCCACGAGAACGTCGGAACCCGCAAGGTGCCAAGGCGACGCGGCTGTGGCGTTTCCATAGAATGCGCCACACCCCGCGGATGGGGCTTTCTTTGCTAGGCTTAGGGCGCGAGGGCGAAGTCCCACAATGGAGGCAAGACCACATTCATCCTCAAGAAAGCACATTCCTACGCTCCAAGACAGGCACATTCCAGACTTAGTACCAGAGACACATCTCCCGGGGCTTTTTTCCAGGCGTGACGGAGCGGATCAGGTTGGCCGTTGAGCCCGATTGGGAGGCTCTTGACCGTGGCGCGGAGCTTCTTCCAGGCAGTCGCCGGATTGACCGCGGCGCCCCCGATCTCGCCGAGGGCAGCGCTTTCGCTGAAGTAGCGCCGGAGCATCCTGCGGGCCTCGGGGGCAACGCGCCGCTCCGGATCGCCGTCGACATCCGGGCTTGGATGCTCCTCGCCGACCCGCCACGGCGAGCCATCTCAGCCGATCGCGTACCGCGTTCCGGCAGCCGTTTTGGGTATTGACTGCCTGAAATAGCCGACCTGATCGCGCACGCTCTGCTCCTGCCGCGAAGCGTTCATCAAGACGGTCTGAACGATGTCCTCCGCCTCTTCGCGCGAGAGGCGAAGCTGAGTCATCGCCGCTGGCGCATGGCCGACCGGCGGACAGCCGCCACTCTAACTCCGACTCACCGCGATCTGGGTGTTGACGCGAATGTTGTATTGCGCGTCGAGGCCCGGTTTCTCGTATTCGGTAAATTTGAGATTCACCCCCGGACGGAAGATGAGGCAATGGGTCGACCCGCCGAAGTGGAACATGCCCAGCTGATCGCCCTTGTTGACGTGGTTGCCCGGCTGCACGGTGATTTGGCAACTCGACACCTCGGCCATGCCGACCGGCATCACGCACATCAGCCCGATCGCGGGGTTGTCGGCCTCGATGAAGATGAGCGCTCGCGTGGCGACGGCCGTGAGAAAGGCCTGGGAGTTGTTGGGCGCGGCTGGGTCGGGCCCCGAGGGATTGAAGAAGCCCTGATGAAGGTTCTCGAGGTAATAGGATCCGTTGACCACGTAGGCCTTCTTGATGATCCCGCTCACCGGGCTGTGCCAGCGGTGGTAGCTGAGCGCGCTGAGGAACGCTTGGTAGACCGTGGCCCCCGAGAACTGCGGCGTGTATTCGTCCCAGTTGAGCATGTTCTCGAGCGAGTAGGGCTGGCCCTTGAGCCAGAACGAATCCGAGAGCGCGACGTTCCGCCTCACCGCGAGCGGAGCCGATTCGCAGGCGTTGACGATCACGCTGTCGTCGCCCGCTCCGTTGACGGGCCGCACGCCGTCGCGGAACGTGCGCGTGAAGAAGTCGTCCCAGGACTTGAAGCCATAGTACTCGTCGCTGGGGTCGCAGTTAAAGATGTCCGCGAACGTCGCGCCGGCGGGAATGGGGTTGGGAGGTTGGCCGAGGGCCTCGCTGGCCACAGTGACCATCTCTGCCTGTGCTGCCGGGCTCAGCCACGCGATGGCGTCGCTTAACGGGTCATTCTGGACCAGCACGTAACGGGAATCCTCCGTGACCAGGAACGTCGACCAGTAATTGAGGATCTTCTTGAGTTGCTGGTTGACCAGTGCGTTCGAGAATACGTCGTAGCCAAAGACGGTGGCCATCGGCCAGTCGAGCAAGGCATTGATCGGAAACCCGATCATGCCGGCGGGCTGCTGATTCTTGCCTCTTCCAGTCTGGTAAGCCTCCGGCGCCGTGAACATGATCGCGTTGAGCAGCACCAGGAAGTCCTCGAAGGTCCGGGGTTCCGGCTCCCAGGCGAGCGGCGTCCTTTTCTTAAGCCGGTGAGCCTCGGCGAACATCCCCTGGACGTTCGCATAGAGCACCGGATCCGAATAGACCATCTGCTGAAATTCCGCGATTGGGCGTATGAAGGGCCGTGGACGCTCGTTCGCAAGCTTCTTGAGCTTCTGAATCCAGCGCTCAACCTCCTCGGGGTCTCGGGGCAACCAGCGGCCCGGACGACGGTTGCCTGATGTCTCATGCGGCCCGTCAGTCATTTGCGCACTCCTCCATCTATGCGGCCGCAATTGCGGCCATGAGGCGGACACATTCCAGACTTACTACCAGAGACACGCTTCCGGAGTCCTTTTTCCCGGGCGTGACGAACCGGATCAGGTTTGCCCGTTGAGCTCAATCCGGAGCGTCTTGACCGTGGCTCGGAGCTTCTTCCAGACCGTGGACGGACGGACCCCGGCGCCCCCGATCTCGGCGAGGGTGGCGCCTTCGTTGAAGTAACGCCGGAGCATCCGTTGGGCCTCTGGGGGCAGCGTCCCAATCGCCTGCCGAAGCGCGAGGATCGTCGCGAGCCGTTCCGGATCGCCGTCGACGTCCGGGCTTGGATGCTCCTCGCCGACGGCCTCCGCGAGGCATCGCGGCCGATCGCGCACCGCGTTCCGGCAGCCGTTCAGGTAAGACTGCCTGATATAGCCAGCCGGATCGCGCACGCTCGTCTCCTGCCGGGACGCGTTCATCAAGACGGTCTGGACGATGTCCTCGGCCTCCTCGCGCGAGAGGCGGAACTGGGTCATCCCCAGCCGGATCAGGCGATGCCGCAAGGCCGCGTTCAGGCAATCCCAGTCCCACGAGCGCGGGACCGCCTCGCGGGGAACGGGCGGGCCGAGCGCACCGGCATCGGTGGCGGAGCCGTTCCGCGTGGGCCGAGCCTCGTCGTCCACAACCTGCGTCATTCGATGGCTGTGGGATCCTATCAGCGCGGACGATTCCCGCAAACGGTCGCCGCGTGACGGCCTTCGGACTGACATCTCGGGGCGAAGGCGGCCGCGGCGCCCGAGGGCAAGACGCCCGAGGGTGGCGGGCTGTCAGAGAACTTCAAGGCAGAGGGTCGCAGGGGGGGCGAAACCTGGATCGAGGTCCGTCTAGAGATACAGGAGGTTCCCGATGCTCATGAAACCAGCGGTATTCGATCGATTGATGGCGGAAAGCAGTGGACGACTGACGTTCGAACCCTCGGAAAGGCGCCGAGAGCTCGAAAGCAAGCGACCGCTCGAGAACGAGACGCCCGAGCGTATCCAACGTCGACTGGCGTACGCGCTTGCCGAGACCACCGAGCACTCACGGGTCGACCTCGAGAGGATCCTGGGCGGGAACGACCTGATGAACGTCAGTTACCTGGAACGGGGTCTCGCGGCGGCCGCCGCCGTGGGACGAATCCAGGTGCGGAGGGAGAATGGCGACATGGCCGGCTTTGGAACCGGGTTTCTGGTCGGTCCGCGGGTCCTCATGACCAACAACCACGTCCTGGGCGATATCGCCGAGGCCCGCACCAGCCGGTTCGAGCTCAACTATCAATTGGACACCGCGGGAAATCCACGCCCGTCGGTCGTCTTCGCTCTCCGACCGGACGACCTTTTCTTCACGGATGCGCGGCTTGACTTCACCCTCGTGGCCGTTGCCCCGACTGCGATGGACGGCCCGCGGTCCCTTGCCGAGTTTGGCTGGCTGAAGCTGCACCGGGGCCCGGGCAAGGCGTTGGAGGGCGAGTTCTTGACAATCATTCAGCATCCTTCGGGCGGATACAAACAGCTGGCCGTACGTGAGAACCGGCTCTTGAAGGTCATGGCGGACTTTCTTTGGTACATGACGGACACTGCGCCCGGCTCGTCCGGATCCCCGGTTTACAACGACTCCTGGCAGGTCGTCGCGCTTCACCACTCGGGCGTTCCTGAGACGGATGCTCAAGGCAACTACCTGGCGACCGACGGCACTGTGTGGACGCGCGATATGGGCGAGGGTCGAATCAAGTGGAAGGCCAACGAAGGTGTAAGGGTCAGCCGGATTGTCGAGGCCGTTTCCGCCGCCCTGCCGAATCATCCGCTCGTGAAGCCGGCACTGGAGAGTGCAGCACCTCTGTTGGCCGGCACCGCGAGCGCGCCTGTTCGAGCTGATGGCGGCCGGACAGGCTCCGAGCCCACGACCGCCACGGCGCCGCCGGGTCCGCAGGTCCTTCAGAGTCAAGCAGCCGGGCCGCTGACCGCCGGCTCCCAGATCCGTGTCGCAACCCCGGATGGCACGACCATCACGATCGAGGTTGGAAGCCGGTCGGGGCCGGATCGCCCGCAGGACGCGACCGCGCCGCTGACCGAAGCGATCAGCATCGATCCGGACTACAGCAACCGAAAGGGCTACGAACCCGACTTTCTGGGCACCGGCGAACGAAGTGTGCCCCTCCCCGGGCTGACGGAGAGGGCTCGCGTGGATGCCTCGGTCCGGATCGACGCCACGGGATCCGACAGCCATGTGCTTCGTTACCATCATTTCAGCATTGTCATGAACAAGAAGCGACGACTTGCCTACTTCACGGCCGTCAATATTGACGGGCGGATCGCTTACTCTCTCAAGAGAGATAGAGATGCTTGGATCTTCGACCCGCGGATTCCGAAGGAGGATCAGCTGGGCGAGCCGCTTTACAAGTTCAACGCGCTCGATCGCGGACATCTCGTGCGTCGGCTCGATCCCGCCTGGGGTGCGTCGGAGGAGGTGGCCCGCTCGGCGAACGACGACACGTTCCATTTCTCGAACTGCAGTCCTCAGCACCATGAATTCAACGCCGGCCAGACGCTCTGGGCTGGCCTTGAGGACTACATCCTGAAGAACGCCGACGCACGGGACTTCAAGGTCTCGGTCTTCACGGGTCCGGTCTTCGGCGAGAACGACCCCCTTTACCGCGAGGTCCGGTTGCCCAAGCAGTTCTGGAAGGTCGTGATCATGGCGAAGCGGGGCGGGCAGCTTTCCGCCACCGCCTATCTGCTTAGCCAGGCCTCGCTGCTGCGGGATCTCGAAGGCGACTTTACGTTCGGTGCCTACAAGACCTACCAGGTACCGGTACGGCGCATTGAGGAGCTGACCAAGCTCGATTTCGGTAGGCTTAGAGCCGCCGATCCCCTGGCGTCGACCGAATCGACCGGCGAGCGGGAGCTGAGCGATTACTCTGGAGTTCGGTTGTAGAGAAGGGCGGGCGATATCGGCCGCTTGCGGGCGCTGCTTGGGGGGCGCAGCGCCCGCGCGGAAAAAGACAAGAACGTCTGCGCCGCTCCGCAGGAAGCGCCCGCCGCAAACACCCGGCTAGGCCGCCCCGGTCTCCTTGGCGCTCTCCCACGCCAGACGCAGATGCTTCTGCGTCGCCGCGCACTCGCGAAGGTATAGGTTGATGAGAGACTGGTAGGGAATGGCGGTCTCGTGCGATAGAGCCTTGAAGTATTCGATCGTACTCTCGTCAAGCCGCAGGGTCGCCTGACGCTTGAGGCGCTTCGCGTAAGGGTTCGGCCGCCCGTTAGAGAAGTCGTAATGTTTTCTCATTGTCTGAACCTCCGGCCGATCGGCCTTCCGAGCTGAGATGATTCGAATGATCTCACCCTTTCTCGATAGCAGTGACAGACGATGACGACTCGAAGCGTGGCGCTGACGCCGAGCAGGACGAAGCGATCCTCTTCGGAGGAGTGATCAGGATCATCAATGAGGATAGCGTGTTCGTCCCGTGGCCCTTTGAGCGGACTCGGAACGTCCCGATTCTGCTCGCAGCTTGTCTCCGCCGCCGCTCGCAAGTTCAGCTCGCCTCGTCAGCGCTCGGTCCATAGATCGAAGGCACCTTCGCTCCCATCGGACGCAGATACGTCGAGAGCTGCCCGCGGTGGTGCACCTGATCAAAGAGAAACTCCCACGCGTACTCGAACCCGCTTGCCCGCCTGTACTCCTTCCCGGCGACCTCGAAGCCGACTTGGGATTCCCATGCGGTCTCGTCAAGGCGATCCAGACGGTTCGTAATTCCGTCGTGCCCCTCATCGTAGGCGCTGAGCACCGCTTCCATCGTCGTGGGAGGCGGTTCCTCCCGCCAGTCGATCACACCGCGTTCCAGCCCCTCGACCAACAGTCGTTCTTCCAGGACGATGAGCCACGCGATCTCACGGGCGGTGCGAGACCGTGGGTGCGGTCGGTAGTCAGACCTGTTTTGAGGGACGCGCGAAATCACCTTTCGAGTGGCGACCGACTCGTGTCTCCAGAACTGAAGAAACAACGACTTCTGATTCATGCTCAATACATGCTCCTTTCGTTGACCCAGTGCCTCGTTATCTTGTGTCATGCGATGGTCGTGGGATCCTATCAGCTCGGAGCATTCGAGCGGACGGCCGCCCGTTCCGGCAAGAAGAACGGCCGGGGATTCCGCCTTAGGCTCGCCATCACGGCCCGCGTGAGCCCGGGCAGCTCGCGGAGCGTGGCGCCGCGCGCCCTCATCGCAACCCCCAAGGCCAGCATGAAGCTCACCCCGAAGTTGCACAGCGCGATCAACGCGATGCCCAAGAGGGCCCGGAAGAAACCGGGAACCAGAACGTGTTGGGTCCCGAGCTGGCACGCGGCGAGAGTGAGCTGCCCCGTCGAAAGCGTGACGTGGCGGACCTCCAGAGGCAGGCCGAAGAACTTACCCAGAATGGGCGTCATGCCGAGGAGGAACCCAATCGCGACGTTTCCACCGAAGCCGGAGACGTTGTCGGCAAAGAGGCTTGCCAATCGAGCGGCCCTCTCCTTTCCGAGCTGCCTTCCCAAGGCGCGATTCTCGGCGATGGCCTCGGGGAGGCGTCGATAGGCCGTCCAGTTCTCCAGCCAGCCGGCGCACAGGCTGGAAAGCCAAAGCAGCGCGCCCGTGAGGCTCGCGAAGAAGACTGTGCCGGTTGTGAGAGGATCGAGAGATCCAAGGTAGTGCTCGGCGTGCCCGGCGTCGAGCACGTGATGGCCGGTCAACCAAACGAGCAGGAAGTCCGCCGCGAGGACGCCGGGAATCACCATTCCAATGTTGCCGAAGATGGCCGCAAGCTGCGACCTCGTGACCCGCGCGATCTGTGTGACGAGCTCCGAAAGCTCGTACTCGTCGCCCTGGCTGCGAATCGCTCCCGCCAGAGACGCCGCGGTGACCGAGGACTGCTTGGTCGCGAGCGTGAAGCCGAAGACCTGCATCAGAAGGAAGCTGCCCGCATAGTTGAGCGACGCGAAGAGGCCCTCGAAAAAGAGCGGCAGCGTCAATCCCGAGAGAACCGACTTGACAATCGCGGTTCCCGCGGTCAACAGGCCGCCCCCCGCGGCCGAGCCGACCATGGCGTGATATTCCTCGCGCGTCGAGGTGATGTAGTGGTCGCCCGAGCGGCCCACCCTCTCAATGATCTTGCGGGACAGGAGCTGGCTGCTCGAAAACAGCAGGTGAGACAGGCTGCGGTCGTGCGCGCCGTCGCGGACGAGGTCGGAGAGAAGCGCGTGTCCCGTCTGGCGCGCGTCCTGCCCCGGCTCGGGCACGAGCTGCGACAGCAACGCCTCAATCCGCGAGAGCAGCCGCTCGATGAAGCCCAGCCGGAACACAAGATCGACGCTGACCCCAAAATACTCGAGATGCGCGCGCACCCGCCCAAGGGTCTGGCGACAGTTGTCAACGCAATCCAGGCACGCGCCGCGGGCGCTTCGGCTCTCGTCGGGATTGCCGGCCCGCTCGATTGCCAAGAGGGCAAGCTCGGTCGCGCGGGACGCGAGCCTTGGAAGGGCCAGAAATGGCGAATCGGCGACGCCCGCGGTGGCACTTCGCAATCGCACATCGGCGGCCAGGGCCTGCGCGCTCACGGTCACGGCGAGGACCTCGATCGCCTGTGCCATCTGGCGAAGCACGGGAAGCCACGGGCCCGTCTGTGGCTTTTCCGAAGCCGCGTTTGCGGAAGGAAAGAGCGTCTCGACGAACCGCGACACGAGGCCGCGCGGAAGCTCCTCCAGCCAACGCGCGGACGCGGAGCTTGGGAAGAGCCGCAGCAGAAGCTCGGCAAGCTCCTCGTCGTCGACCGGCTGGGGAAGCAGCCTCCTCGAAAGCCGATTTCCAAGCTCGCTGAAGAACCGCTGCTTTGTTGGGAGGCCGGTCTCGCAAAACAGCGAGAGGCAACGCGTCTCGCCAAGGACCGAGCGAAGGACGTCCGCGAGGAGCGCCGCTTCACGCGGCCTCTCGCCGAGGACTTCGACAAGGAGCCACAGCCGTGCGCTCGACGAGCGGCCGGAGACCGGCGCGGTGGGTGGAAGCTGGATGTGCCGCGGGCTTCTCAGCCACTCGACAAGCTCTTCGAGCCGGGAGATGCGCGAGTCCAGGCTGTCGTCCAAACCCGCATCGGACAACAGCGCGACCAGCGGTCGTGCCGCGAACTCGGGAAGGTTCGGCGCGATCGCGCGGATCCGGGAGCGCAGCTCGTGAGCAAGGCTTGGCTCATGTCCGCGCGCGGGCTCGGGCAAGCTTGATAGGCGTCTGTCGTCACCTGGGACCATCGTTTCCTCCGCGAGCCACCGTGTTCGGCGAGGTGAAGAGTAGCCGAACCGGAGGCTTTGGAGGGATCGTGCCTCTACCGTGGGCCTGACATCTGCTCCCTGCGACGTGATATGACTCGCCCGTCGCAGGGATCGAAGCCCTTGGAGGAGGACCGATTCTATTCTGCACGCTCGCCCACGCAGGAAGCCGCCTCAGGCGCAAGCCCCTCGCGGCCTTGGCAGCGGCCATCACGCTGGTCGCCAACACGGCGCTCTCCATCGAAGCCCCGAAGGCTCCCCAGGAAACCCTTCCGGGCTACCGACCCGAAAACGCGTACGCCTTCCAAAGCGAGGTCGAGGCCCTCAACGTCTTCTTAGGGGATCCCAAGCTCTCCATCCCCTTCGGCATCCCCCTGCCCACCGGCCCCGACACCAAGTTCTTAACTCTACTTTGTCACGCAGAAACCCTTGACAAAGACTGACTTGGCCGCCATATTAGTCGGCGGGGTGCTCCGGTTCCGGAAGAAGGAGAACATCAAGCGGCACCCCAAAAAAGGAAAGGAAGAAT
>WBZQ01002350.1_pt1 | contig 12211 bp, 7 predicted proteins | sample 5204251 | NCBI WGS metagenome assembly WBZQ01 (sample SAMN12412402, study PRJNA552823) | activated sludge metagenome | isolation source: activated sludge from nitrification reactor of wastewater treatment plant... | place: USA: Virginia | collected 2017-09 | reverse complement strand
CCATTCATGTTGGCTTGTTAGGTGTCGGTACGGTTGGCGGAGGCACGTATACCGTTCTCAAACGCAATCACGAGGAAATTGCCCGTCGGGCCGGACGTGACATTGTCATCACCATGATTGCCGACAAGGATCTGGAAAAAGCGCGCAAGCTGGCTGATCCGGGAGTCATCGTGACAGACAATGCACACGAAATTGCCACACATCCGGATATCGACATCGTGGTCGAGCTGATCGGTGGACAGACGATTGCCAAAGATTTGATTCTCGAGGCCATTGCTCATGGCAAGCATGTGGTGACGGCGAATAAGGCCCTGTTGGCCAATCATGGCACCGAAATTTTCGCCGTGGCGCGGGCCAAGGGTGTGATCGTTGCGTTTGAAGCCGCGGTTGCCGGCGGTATTCCAATCATCAAAGCACTGCGGGAAGGTCTGACGGCCAATCGCATCACCTGGATTGCTGGCATCATCAACGGTACGGCAAATTTTATTTTGTCCGAGATGCGGGAAAAGGGACTGTCGTTTGCCGAAGTACTACAACAGGCACAAAAGCTGGGTTACGCCGAAGCGGATCCAACTTACGACATCGAAGGCATCGATGCGGCGCACAAGATCACGCTGATGTCGGCCATTGCTTTTGGGGTTCCGGTGCAGTTCAGCAAGGCCTATACCGAGGGTATCACCAAGCTGACCGGCGAGGATATCCGCTATGCCGAGGAACTGGGATATCGCATCAAGCTGCTGGGTGTGACCAAGCGCGTGGAAAAAGGCATCGAGCTGCGCGTGCATCCTGCCCTGATTCCGGTGCGACGCCTGATTGCCAACGTCGAAGGCGTGATGAATGCCGTTGTCGTCAAGGGTGATGCCGTGGGCGCAACACTGTATTACGGTGCTGGTGCTGGTGCCGAACCCACTGCTAGCGCAGTCATTGCCGATCTGGTCGATGTCACGCGCCTGCAAACTGCTGATCCGATGCATCGCGTGCCAACGCTGTCGTTTCAGCCGGACCTGCTGTCCGATACGCCGATCATATCCATGGAAGACGTGGAAACCTCGTATTACCTGCGTATGCAGGTGGTCGATAAACCTGGTGTGATGGCTGACATTACACGAATCGTGGCGGACTACAGCATTTCCATTAGTGCCATGATTCAGAAGGAACCCAGCGATGATGCCGAACAGGTCGGTATTATCATGCTGACACACAAGACGATCGAGAAAAATATTAATGCTGCCATTACCCGAATCGAATCATTGCCGTCGGTGGCTGGCAAAGTTTTCCGTCTGCGTATCGAGGAATTGAATAACTAGATGACAGATCACGACGGCAGGCACTGCGAGGCAAGTGTTTGTCGCAGGCCCGATTTTGCGTTGCTACACAACTTACTGAAACCGACCATGCGTTATATCTCTACTCGCGGCGGCATGCCGTCTAAGCCTTTTTCCGAAATTCTGTTGAGCGGCCTGTCGCCTGATGGTGGACTGGCCATACCGGAAACCTATCCCAAAATTACTGCAGCGGAGCTCACTGCCTGGCGGAATTTGAGCTATCCGGCGCTGGCTTACGAGATCCTGTCGCGCTTTGTCGATGACATTCCGGCTGACGATCTGCGCCATATCATCGACCAGACTTACACCGCACAGGTATTCGGTACATCAGATATCACACCGCTGAAAACACTGGAACCTGGATTGCATATCCTGGGTTTGTCGAATGGCCCAACACTTGCGTTCAAGGACATTGCCATGCAATTGTTGGGCAATCTGTTTCAGTACCAGTTGGATAAAACCGGCGATGAATTGAACATACTCGGCGCGACCTCGGGCGACACCGGTTCCAGTGCAGAATATGCCATGCGCGGCAAGCGCGGCATTCGCGTATTCATGCTGTCGCCGCTCGGTAAAATGAGCCGTTTTCAGACTGCGCAAATGTTTTCGCTGCAAGACAAAAATATCTTCAATATTGCCGTTCGCGGTGTATTCGACGATTGTCAGGATATCGTCAAGGCGGTCAGCAATGATCATGCGTTCAAGCAGGCGCATCGCATCGGTACGGTCAATTCGATTAACTGGGCGCGTATCGTCGCGCAAGTGGTGTATTACTTCAAAGGCTATTTCGCAGCGACAAAAAACAACGATGAACACGTGTCGTTTGCTGTGCCATCCGGTAATTTTGGCAACATCTGTGCAGGACATGTCGCCAGGATGATGGGACTGCCGATTAGACATCTGATCCTGGCGACCAACGAAAACGATGTGCTGGACGAATTTTTCCGTACCGGTGTGTATCGTCCTCGTACTACCACTGAAACCCGGCACACCAGCAGCCCGTCGATGGATATTTCCAAAGCGTCCAATTTTGAGCGCTTCATCTTCGATTTGACTGGACGCAATGCTCAACAAGTCAGGGATTTATGGTCGGCGATTGACAAAGGTAGTGCCTTCGACTTATCGCAAACACCACTATTCGCCAAGATCAAGGATTACGGTTTCGTCTCGGGCAGCAGTAATCACGCTGCACGCATCCATACCATCCGAGATATTTACCAACGCTATCAGGTGTTGGTCGATACGCATACCGCTGACGGCCTCAAAGTGGGTCAAGCATACCGTGAAACCGGTGTACCGCTGATTTGCCTGGAAACTGCATTACCAACCAAATTCGCTGAAAGCATTCAGGAGGCCATCGGCCACGAACCCAAGCGCCCAGCGGGTTTTGAACATCTGGAAGACCTGTCACAGCGTTTTGTAGTGAAGGATGCGGATGTGCAAGTGGTGAAGGATTATATTGATGAACAGTGTGGAGCTGATTAATCGGGAATGTAAAAATGATCCGTCCGGTCTGGCTCTGGTTCGAAATTGGTTTGCAGACTTTGAGATCAAAGTCATTTACCAAATGGTAATGATCCACCACACAATACATTTTTTCAGATTACATAATCGCAAGATGTGCATGTTTTGCAATATTCCGAGAAATGATTGTTTACCACTTTTTACCTGCTGAGTTTGCACTCCGGGCATTCCGTGACCGTCGTTTAAAAATCGCGCGCCTCGATGAATTGCATGATCCGTTCGAGTTCGGTCTGGCAGACTATGCCGTTGTAGATGCTCGGATTGAGCTTGAAGTCATGAAGAATCGGTTGAATGAGCTGTATGGCGTCATTTGTTTTTCCCGCATCTATCATGATCCGGTACTGTGGAGTCGATATGCCGATGATCATCGCGGTGTGGCACTGGTTTTCGAGATTCCCGATGATAAGGCAATAGCCGTCAATTATCAGCCTGAGCACTGTGATCCGAATCTCGATAAAGCGATTCAACGAGGTTATTTTAATGAACTGGATGCTGCCTGGATGATTTCAACCCGATTCCCCAATTGGCATCACGAGCAGGAAATACGCATGACCTGTGTGTTGAGTGATCACTTCTGCCAACTCGATGCGCGCGGGAAGAAAGTATATTTTGAATCGTTAAGCCTGGAATCATTCGGCCTTGATGCATTAAAACTTGTCGGATTGATTCGTGGTGCACAGTGTGATCTGAAATCAGCGGACATTGCCGGAGAATTGCTGGCGGTCGACATGCTCGCGGTACAAGATGCCAGATTGGATTGGTCTACATTGCAGATTGTGACCGGGGAAGTCTATTCAGTGGCTGGAGTAAAATCGTTTACAGCTTGTTGTTTCAGGGTTTGAAGGTAAAGACCCTAGCTGCTTGCTTGCCGGTATAACAGCAGAAAAAATTCAATATGTGAGTCGGGCGGATTGTCATGCTGCTGTTAACTTTTCTCTAAAAGATTGCGTACAAGTACTTTGGGTGCAATGCAGAGTGCTCTCTTGGATACTGTTAGCAACTCTAGACCAATGAATCTTGAACTGTTCTTTTTCCTGTCGCGATAAATTGCCGGATATATGAAACTGCCTGATCCGCTTCCCGCATTGCCAAATACAGTTTTTGAAATAAGCCTAGATCGCCGACTTGGATTTTTTTGAGGTGCAAAGACTCGCTTTTGATGTCGGCAAGCCATTCTGGTAGAACACATACGCCGCGGCTCAGGGCGGTCATTTGCAGCATGATTTCGAGCGATTCGACCGGCTTCAATTGCTCAGGTACTAGCTGAGCTGGGGTCAAAAAGTGTGTGAGAATATCAAGTCGTTTCAACGGTACCGGGAAGGTCAACAGTGTTTCCTTGGCAAGACTTTCTGGGGTGATTTGCCGTAAATCCGCCAGAGAATGCGTTTCTGCGACCAGTAGAACCATTTGATACTCCGCCAGAGTTTCGTAAATGATGTTGTCTTTCTTGACCAGATCGGGAGTAATCAGTACGTCGATGTGGTGATTTAGCAAGCCTTCCAGTCCGGTAAACTGAAATTTCTGTACGATGTCGACATCGATGCCGGGCATTTGCCGCATGTACTGGCCGATCATACCGGTAAGCCATTCGAAACAGGGATAGCATTCCACTCCGATGCGCAAGATGCCTTGGCGACCTTCGCCATAGGCTTTAAGGGTTTTTTCTGTCTGTGCAAGTACCGGCAAGATCTGATTGGCGGTATCGAGCAGCAACATCCCAGCTTGGGTCAGGCGCAAATTGCGTCCTTCTCGTTCCCACAAAGCGACTCCCAATTTTTTTTCCAGATAACCAATCTGGTGCGATAGTGCAGGTTGGCTCAGGCATAGTGCATTGGCAGCTTCAGTCAATGTGCCATGCGTTTGCAGTGCGTGAATGATTTTTAGGTGGCTGTGTTCAATCATTAATTAATTAGTTAAGCTAATTGGTTTGCTGGAATTTATCATTATTACTTATTGATGCTTGCTCATACAATAGCCTGCTTTGATTAATTATGAAAAAAGGTACATCAATGGTGACAACGCATAGCTTGGGCTTTCCGCGCATCGGCAAGGAGCGGGAGTTGAAATTTGCCCTGGAAAACTATTGGAAGGGTTCATTATCTGAAGCCATGCTTCTCGATACGGCGGTTACCTTACAAACACGGCACTGGCAAGAGCAGGCCACGCTGGACTGGATTCCGGTTGGAGATTTTTCTTTATACGACCACGTCCTGGATACCAGCTTTCTTTTTGGCAATATTCCTGCCAGGGTGCGCGCGATGGCAGGTTCCGGATTGGATCATTATTTTCGAGTCGCCAGAGGGAGTTCCGTCAATGAGGGATCGGCGTGTGCCAGTGTGCACGCAGGAGAAATGACAAAATGGTTCGATACCAATTATCACTACATCGTGCCGGAATTTGATCGGGAAACACGATTCTCGCTGCATTCCGAGTCGTTGCTGAAACAATTGCGGCAGGCTCGGCAATTACATCGTCAGGTCAAGCCGGTACTGCTGGGTCCAGTGACGTATTTATGGCTGGGCAAATCCCGAGATGGCAGGAACAAGCTCGATTTGCTCGACGAATTGCTACCCGTATATGCGCAGTTATTGAAAGCACTGGCAGAAGCCAGGGTAAGCTGGGTGCAGATCGATGAGCCCATTTTGGTGATGGAGCTCGATGAATCATGGATGCATGCATTACGCAAAACTTATTATCAACTGCAGGGTAATCCAGTCAATGTGCTGCTGACGACCTATTTCGGGCAGTTGCAGGGTAATTTGCAACTGGCCTGCGAGCTGCCGGTAGCCGGATTACATGTGGATGCGACAATGATACGTGATGAAGCGGAAAAGCTGGTCGATTGGTTGCCAAGCCATAAGATCCTGTCTTTGGGGGTGATTAATGGGCGCAATATCTGGAAAACCAATCTGACAGCAACGCTGGATTGGTTGGAGCCTATTCATGCGCGCTTGCAGGAACGACTCTGGCTGGCGCCATCGTGCTCATTGCTCCATGTACCGGTCGATTTGCAGAGTGAAACACATCTGGATCGCGAGATCCAGTCCTGGCTGGCGTTTGCTGTACAGAAGCTCGACGAGGTTGCCATACTGGGCCGAGCCTTGAATCAAGGAAGACATAGCGTGATGGAGGCATTGCAGTCCAATCATATAGCTATAGCAAGTCGCAAGCATTCGAATCGCGTGCATCTTCCAGATGTCAAATTGGCGGTGCGGGCGATCGATTCAGGCATGGTTTCTCGTCAGTCTCCCTATTCCCAGCGCGCTGAAATCCAGCACGCACAATTGCATCTGCCGGTTTTTCCGACGACAACCATCGGGTCGTTTCCGCAGACACAATCTATACGCGAAGCGCGGAGGGATTATCGCACAGGGAAATTATCCGAAACTCAATATCAACAGCGTATGCAGCAGGAAATTGCCTATTGTGTCCGAGAACAGGAGGCGCTGGGATTGGATGTACTGGTGCATGGCGAACCCGAGCGTAACGATATGGTGGAATATTTCGGCGAGCAAATGCGGGGATTTACCTTTACCCAATCGGGATGGGTGCAATCGTATGGATCGCGTTGTGTCAAACCACCGATCATTTATGGCGATGTGGCAAATTCACATGCCATGACGGTTGATTGGATCCAATATGCGCAATCGCTGACGAAGAAACCCATGAAAGGTATGCTGACGGGCCCGGTGACCATGCTCAACTGGTCATTCGTGCGCGATGACCAGTCGCGCGCCGAAACCTGCATGCAGCTGGCATTGGCCATTCGTCAGGAAGTACTGGCGCTGGAACGGGCTGGAATACGGATCATTCAGATCGATGAAGCAGCCTTGCGTGAAGGCTTGCCTTTACGAAAATCCCAATGGCAGGATTATCTGGATTGGGCAGTGCGGGCTTTTCGCATTGCGGCCAATGGGGTCAAGGATGAAACACAAATCCATACCCACATGTGCTATTCGGAATTCAACGACATCATGCCGGCTATCGCAAATATGGATGCCGATGTGATCACCATTGAAACATCCCGATCGAACATGGAGTTGCTGGATGCATTCGATCAGTTCGATTACCCCAATGAAATCGGTCCGGGTGTGTATGACATCCATTCTCCGAACATACCGTCTGTCGATGCCATCGTCGAATTGATGCAGAATGCCGCGCAGCGCATCCCAGCGCAGCGGTTATGGGTGAATCCGGATTGCGGACTGAAAACACGCAATTGGGAAGAAGTGAAACCGGCCTTACGCAATATGATTGCGGCAAGCCGTTATCTGTCGCAGCATTTGAACACTTTGCAGACCAGCTAAATTTGACTTGCCGGTGTTATTTAGCGATGATATGCAGCGTCTTTGTCCATCTTGGTTTAAAAGGAGTAACCATGACAACCAATACCATACTCAAGCAGAAAATCAGTGCCATCATTAGTGAAAAACATTTGCTCAAGCATCCATTTTATGTGGCTTGGACGGATGGCAAACTGACTAAGGAACAACTGCGTCACTATGCCGAACAGTATTTTTATAACGTGCTGGCAGAACCGACGTATCTGAGTGCGGTGCACTTCAACACACCGCACATGCATTCGGAAACCAACAGCGGCGACATTAGCGTGCGCCAGGAAGTATTGAAAAATTTGATCGACGAAGAACACGGCGAGAAAAATCATCCTGCCCTATGGAAAAACTTTGCTTTTGCCTTGGGTGCCGATGACAAAGGTTTGGCCAATGCAGCAGCGCTGCCAACCACCGAAAAACTGGTGTCGACTTTTCGTGATATCTGCCTGAATCGTCCGTTTTATGCTGGTTTGGCTGCACTGCATGCGTTCGAGTCACAAGTACCGGATATCGCTGCGGTCAAAATCGATGGTTTGGAAAAATTCTATGGTATGAACAACCCGAAAGATTATGAATTTTTCTCGGTGCATCAGAAAGCTGACGTGTATCACTCACAGGCTGAGTGGGGCATCATCGAGCGTTTTGCCGACACGCCTGAAAAACAAGCCGAAGTTCTGGCTGCAACTCAGGAAGCATGTGATGCATTGTGGGGGTTCCTGGATGGTATTCACGAAACCTATTGTGCGAACCTGATTTGCGAAGAAAAAGAAGCCGCAGTCGTGCACTAGGCTAGCCTAATTCTGAAAGGAATCATGAGCGTAAAGCATACGCTCTGCTGTCTCACGATTCCTTTTGGAATGATCCAAACAAGAAATAACGCACCCGTTTCACCTCAATTTTCGTTATCTTCTCGAGACCATTCTTTCTTCAATGGCATTCAGCATGATTGCTGCGACATTAAGTCCTGTTTGTTTGGTAATTTCCTGCATGCCCGTTGGACTGGTGACATTGATTTCTGTTAGATAATCCCCGATCACATCCAGACCCACGAGTATGAGTCCTCTTTTCATCAGTTCGGGGCCGAGTGTTTCGGCGATTTCCTGATCGCGCCGGGATAACAGTTGCGTTTTTCCTGTGCCCCCTGCGGCTAGATTACCACGCGTTTCACCGGGTTTCGGGATGCGCGCCAAGGCGAAGGGTACTGCCTTGCCTGCAATGAGCAAAATGCGCTTGTCACCTTCTGCAATAGCGGGAATGAAGCGTTGCGCCATGATCGTGCGGGTACCATAATGAGTCAGTGTCTCCAGAATGACGTTGAGATTATGATCGGTGCCATGCACGCGAAAGATACTGGCGCCACCCATGCCATCCATGGGTTTCAGAATGATGTCCTGGTGTTCGGACAAAAAATCCCGAATCAGGTGCGGTTGGCTGGTAACCAGAGTGGGCGTAATAAATTGTGCAAACTGTGCGATCGCGAGTTTTTCATTATGATCACGGATGCCGCGCGGACTGTTGAAAACTATTGCACCAGCTGCTTCAGCGAGTTCCAGCAGGTAAGTGCTGTAGACGTACTCCATGTCAAAGGGCGGATCCTTGCGCATCAGGATGGCGTCAAAGCGGGTGAGTGGTGTGATTTCTGTGGCACCGGTTTGATACCAGTGACCATCCACTTCGGGCGTGTCCGTCAAGTGCAAGGCTTGGCTGTAACCCACGACCTGATTATTGACGAGGACGATATCCTGCTGATAAAGAACATGGATCTGATGATTTCTTGAAATCGCTTCGCGCAGCATGGCATAACTGGAGTCCTTGCTGGTTTTGATCGAGTCGAGTTGATCGATGATGAAAGCAAGCTTCATACACTGGCGACCTGCATTCCTGGATGAGCTTGTTCCAATTCCAGTGACGCAGCCAGCAATGCAAGTCGAGCGACCACACCGTAAGCATAGAAACGATTGGGAATGCATTCGGTCTGCGCTACGTTTTGAGGTACCACACAGGGTGTTTCGAATGCCAAAGGTACGAAATGCATACCTGGTGCATTAAGATTTTCATCTATTCCCCGGCCGGTATGCACGCGATAAAACCCACCGATGACATAGCGATCGATCATGTAAATGACCGGTTCGGCCACAGCTTCATTGATGCTTTCAAAGGTGTAAACGCCTTCCTGTACCAGCACATTGGAGACTTGCAAGCCTTCTTTTACTACCGCCATCTTGTTGCGTTGCTTGCGGTTGAGGTTGTAGATATCTTCACCGCTTTTGACCGTCATGATGCCCATACCATAAGTACCGGAGTCGGCTTTGACGATCACGAAAGGATCTTCCTTGACGTCATATTGCTGGTATTTTTTCTTGATGACCGAAATGATGCGGTCGATGGCACTGGCTACGCACTCCTCGCCCTGTTTTTCACGGAAGTTGATTTCACCGCAAGATGTAAAGCGGGGATTGATAAGCCATGGATCGATTCCGATCAGCTCTGCAAATTCCTGAGCAACCCGATCATAAGCGGCAAAATGCAGGGATTTGCGCCGTGTCGACCAACCGGCATGCAGCGGCGGAATCACTATCTGACTCAGATTCTGCAGAACTTCTGGAATACCGTTGGATAAGTCGTTATTGAGCAATACAGCACACGGCTCGAAATCCTTGACACCCAGCCGGTCATTTTTGCGCACGACTGGTTCCAATGTGATCGTTTGTCCACTGGGTAGGTCGATTCTAGTTGCCGAAGTGATTTCTGGAAGGAGGCTGCCAATGCGTACATTCAGACCGGCATATTCCATGATGTTCTTCAGCGTGGCGATATTCTGCAGGTAGAACGTGTTGCGCGTATGGTTTTCCGGGATTAGCAGTACGCTGTGCGTGTCGGGGCAAATTTTTTCAATGGCGCTCATCATGGCCTGTACACACAACGGGATAAATTCCGGATTGAGGTTGTTGAAACCGCCGGGAAAAAGATTGGTGTCTACCGGTGCTAGCTTGAAGCCACTATTACGCAAGTCGACAGAGCAGTAAAACGGCACGGTATGCTGCCGCCATTTACTCCTGAGCCAGTGCTCTATGGTTGGCATGGCACTGATAATGCGTTTTTCAAGATCGAGAATTGGGCCACGTAGGGCCGTTGAAAGATGAGGTACTGGCATTTCCGTATGTCGTGTTAAACCGCAGCGATTATAGCATCATGCATCTATCAGATTGTGATCAGTCCGTTCCTGCAGTATCGTATGATTTTTTGAATTCCGGCTTACTGCAATTTTATGTTGAATCCACTACAACCCATTTTGATTTTACTAGCCACTGCGGTACTGGCCGTTGTCGTATTCCGACTGTTGCGCTTGCCGCCGATGCTGGGTTATTTGCTTGCGGGTGTGATCATTGGACCTCATGCACTCGGCTGGATTGCTGAAGCCCATGAAACTCGCCACTTAGCGGAATTTGGAGTGGTGTTTCTGATGTTCAGTCTGGGGCTGGAATTCAGTTTGCCCAAATTGGTTGCCATGAAGCGAATCGTATTCGGCTTCGGATCAGCGCAGGTTGCGCTCAGTATCGCATTGGTCATGGCTATCGCATGGATGGTTGATCTGGACTGGCGCGTTGGTTTTATTCTGGGGGGTGCTCTGGCGATGTCATCGACGGCTATTGTCATCAAGATGCTGGCGGAGCGGGTGGAACTGAGTACCACGCATGGCCGGCAGGTGATCGGGGTGTTGCTGTTTCAAGATTTAATGGTCATTCCCTTGCTAATCATCGTGCCAGCACTGGCGACCGAGATGGATAATGACACCGGCGATCTGATCATGGCGACGGTGAAAGTGACGTTGGTACTTGCAGTCATTCTGTTTTTCGGTCAAAAACTCATGCGCCCTTGGTTTCATTTGGTTGCGCGCCAGAAATCTTCAGAATTGTTTGTGTTGAATGTTCTGCTGATTACATTAGGTTTGGCGTGGTTGACCGGACAAGCGGGGCTGTCACTGGCCTTGGGGGCTTTTCTTGCCGGAATGCTGATCTCCGAAACCGAATATCGCTATCAGGTCGAAGACGATATCAAACCTTTTAGGGATATTTTGCTGGGTTTATTTTTTGTGACCATTGGTATGTTGCTGGATATACGGGTGGTTATGGAACATTTTGTCTGGGTTTTTGCCATCCTGACAGCACTTGTCATGCTCAAGATTGCTGTGATTGCTGGTTTGTCGCGACTGCTAGGGACGGATATCAGTGTTGCCATCCGGACCGGAATGAATCTGGCACAGGCCGGGGAATTTGGTTTTGTTCTTTTGGCTCAGGCTACCGCTTTTGGTTTGTTGGAATCATCCGTGCTGCAGCCAGTGCTGGCAGCCATGGTGCTATCGATGTTTTTTGCACCGTTCATGATTGAATACAGTGAATCGCTGGTGCAGCATTTCAATAGTTCAGAGTGGATGTATCGCGCCATGCAGATCACATCTATCGCGGCGCAAACTATGGTGACGCAGAATCATGTCATTGTGTGCGGGTACGGTCGCAGTGGACAAAGCGTCTCGCGTATTCTGGATCAAGAGTCGATTCCCTTCATTGCACTGGATCTTGATCCGCAGCGCATCCGCGAGGCAGCCAGTGCAGGGGAGTCGGTGGTGTATGGCGATGCTGCACGGCGGGAAGTGCTGATTGCCGCGGGGTTGATGCGTGCAAAAGTATTGGTTGTTAGTTACGCAGATACCGTGTCGACACTCAAAATCCTACGGCATGCGCAGGAGCTGCGCCCTGAATTGTCAGTTGTGGTCAGAACCCGGGATGACAGTGATATCGACCGATTGAAAGAAGCCGGAGCCACCGAAGTGGTGGCGGAAATCATGGAAGGCAGCTTGATGCTGACTTCACATGCACTAATGTTTGCAGAAATTTCCACCGGTCGAATTTTGCGGCGTATTCGCGCCATTCGTGAACAACGCTATAGTTTGCTACGTGGTTTTTATTATGGCGTGACGGATGAGGCTGATGATGGCAGTGAGAAACTGCTGCCGCGATTGCTGACCAT
>WBZQ01000904.1_pt1 | contig 12219 bp, 14 predicted proteins | sample 5204251 | NCBI WGS metagenome assembly WBZQ01 (sample SAMN12412402, study PRJNA552823) | activated sludge metagenome | isolation source: activated sludge from nitrification reactor of wastewater treatment plant... | place: USA: Virginia | collected 2017-09 | reverse complement strand
CTCCCACACCAGAGCCACTCTCCACTTGGGAGAAAAGGAACTGGCGGACGGCCGGTTCGTCGGACTGGCCTTCTCCGGGGGAGGGAGCCGAGCAGCCGTGTTCGGGGCAGCGGTGATGAAAGAACTCGACCGTGTGGGGCTGTTGCCGCAGGTCGATGTCCTCTCGGCGGTGTCGGGGGGTGCCCTGCCTGCGGCGTCCTATGCGCTGGAGGGGTATCGCGATTTCAGTTTTCAAAACGGCTTCGTGGAGCTGGTGGGCCGCGATTTTCAGGGGGCCATCCTGGGCCCCTGGTACACCCTGCCTCAGAACGCGCTCCGGTATGCATTGAGAGATCGGATTCCTCCCGAACCGGTCATTCGGGTCCTCGACGACCGCCTTTTTCGCGGCGCGACCTTTGCCGATCTCAATCCCTCGCAACCGATTCTCCTGCTGAATGCCACCGATGCCCTCACCGGCGACCCGCTCGTCATTTCCGACGAACGGTTCGCGGAGCTGGGCCGGCCCCTCGCTTCTTTCAGCATCGCGCGCGCGGTGTATATGTCCGCGGCGTATCCCGGCGTGCTGGAGCCGCTGGCGATTCCTTATGGGCAGGCAGAGGGCGCGCCATCCGGGCAGCCCCCGCTGTTGGCCTACGACGGCGGGGCTGCAGACAATCTCGGTATCCGGACACTGATGCAGGTGGTGAACGACGCGTTGTCGGAGCAATCGATAGCGGACCGGTTTCCCCGCGGGTGTCTGGTCGTTTCTATCGATGCGACAGGCCGTCAACTCAATGAGCAGCGCACACCGCTCTCCGCCGCTGCGGCGCTGCTCAGAGGCCATCGGCGCAACGTGCTGGAGCTGGCCGGGATTCCTGTGTCACTGCAGGATGCGTCGATGTTCGGCACCTTTCAGGTCGGCATGAACGGAAACGGCGGGACCTGTCGCTTCTGGCACATTGCATTACGCCAGCTGCCGGACAGCGATCCATTGGGCGATCGCGTGACCCACATCAAGACCAATCTCGGGTTGTCGGCAGAAGATCAGGCGGCCCTCGTGACCGCCGCGGCCCGGCTCGTGGCGAAGGGCCACGAGGAGATGCATCAAGCGGACGGGTGGGCTGAGTTCATGAGCGCCCGGCCCGCACTTCGCACGCATCCATGACGACGCCTCTCCAATCCCGGCGAGTGTTTGTGACCGGCGCAACCGGCTATCTCGGCGTGCGGCTCATTCCACGATTGCTTGCGCGCGGGCACCACGTCACCGCATTGACCCGCCAGGCATCCGCCGGGGCTGTCCCGTCCGGGTGTGAGGTCGTCGTCGGCAATCCGCTGGAGAGCGGCACGTTCGTTGAGCAGGTGCGAGGCGCCGATACCCTCGTGCAACTAGTGGGTGTGCCGAAACCCGCACCCTGGAAAGGTTCGCAGTTCCGCGCCATCGACGGGCCTTCGGCCATGGCAGCGATCCGTGCCGCCCGCGAAGCCGGCGTGCGACATATGGTCTATGTCAGCGTGGCGCATCCGGCTCCTGTCATGCGGGACTACATTGCCGTGCGCAGCGAGTGCGAAGCGGCGATTACAGCCGCGCGGGTGCTCGCGACGATCTTCAGGCCCTGGTATATTCTCGGCCCTGGGCATTGGTGGCCATTGGCGCTGCAGCCGATCTATCGGCTGATGGAGCTGTTCCCGGGAACGAAAGCCGCCGCTCGGAGGCTGGGTTTGGTGACAATTCAGGAGATGCTCATTGCGATGACATGGGCGATTGAACGACCACCGTCCGTGAGTCGGGTGATAGAAGTGCCGGAGATCCGTCGCCTCGGCCGGAGCCACGCATGAAACCGACCGTGTTGATTACCGGGGCCGGCGGGCTGATCGGCGGGTACCTCGTCGGCACCGCCGCTCGGTGGGCCCCGCAGTGGAATGTGCACGGAGTCACCAGGGCCGAGGCAGATGTGACCGACCCAATGCAGGTGCAGGAACTCTGGCGCCGATCGACTCCCGCTCTGGTGATCCACTGCGCGGCTCTGAGTCGCACGGGCGCGTGCGAACAGGACCCGGCGCGGGCCCGACGTATCAACGTGGAGGCGACGGAACGGCTTGCGGGATTGGCGCGCGACATTCCCTTTATCTTTCTGTCTACCGATCAGGTGTTCGACGGCACGAAGGGCTGGTATGTCGAATCGGATGCCGTGCATCCCCTGAATGTGTATGGACAGACGAAGGCAGATGCGGAGCAGGTGGTGCTCGAGAATCCGGCTCATTCGATCGTTCGCATCGCCCTGACGGCGGGCACCTCGCCGACTCACGACCGGAGTTTTGTCGAAGACATGTTGCGGGCGGCGGCCAAAGGGACGAAGCTGACGCTCTTCACCGACGAGTATCGCTGCCCCATTCCGGCCGGACCATTGGTGCGCGCCTTGTGGGAGTTTGCCGCTCACCCGCGATCGGGCCTCTATCACCTGGGGGGGAGCGAACGGTTGTCTCGATGGGAAATCGGTGAGTTGCTGGCGAGGCGCTATCCGGAACTCCGGCCCTGCATTCAGCCCGGATCAGTGGCCGACTATCATGGTCCGCTCCGTCCTCCGGACCTCTCGATGCGAAGCGACAAGATGCAGGTGCTGCTGTCGTTCCGCCTGCCCGGTTTCCGTCAGTGGCTCAGCAATGACGCATCGCTCAGCGACGATCCCTGGGACACAGGTCAGTGAGGCAAGGTGCGAATGTAGGCCAGCACATTCCGAATGTCTCGTTCGGAGAGAAGGCCTTTCCAGGACGGCATGTTCGGCTTGCCCTCGTGGATGGTTGCCAGCAGGGCGCTGTCGGGTTTCTTTCTGGTGGCCGGTGCCGTGAGATTCGCTGGATCGGGCCCCAGTAGTTTGTATCCATCCCCTTTGCCTTCGACTCCGTGACATCCGGCGCAGTGTTTGATGAAGAGCGTCTTACCCTTTGCAGGGTGAGCCGCCTTCGGGGAAGCATTCTCACCGGCCTCGGATTGCATCGGGAGCGCAGCCGCGAAGGCTATCGCAAGGATCAACACGTTGACGAAACCCATGTTCATAACGGTCCCTCCGGTGTGATGCGACGGTGCGTGCCGCAGTGTATGTCCGGAATCATACCCGCCTCTGAATCGCAAATCCATTCGCTGCCGGCGGCCCTGTCTTGAGGGTGACCGCCATAGTACAATTGCAGACTCTGTGCGGTGAAGACGATTCGTTGTCGGTCCACCTCCGGTCGCTGATCGCATGACAATGCGAGATCCCCTGTCTCTCCTCCTAACGGCCTGGGCCGCTTCCGCAGCCTTGATGGTCCTGCTCTGGCTGATCGAGCGCCGCATACGTAACGCGTCCATCGCCGATGTGGGCTGGTGTTACGGGTTGACGTTGGTGGTGTGGTGGTACGCGGGTTCCGTCGCGGGAGAACCCGCCAGGCGCTTGCTGGTGGCGTTGATGATCTCTCTCTATGCCCTCCGCCTCGGCACACACGTGTTCATCGACCGGGTGTGGCGCCAGCAGGAGGATGGGCGATATCGGGCGTTGCGCCATCACTGGGGCGCGCACGAGGCCTCGCGCATGTTCTGGTATTTCCAGCTCCAGGCCGCCGCCCTCGCGATGTTTTCGCTTCCTCCCCTCATCGTCATGCAGAACCCCCATCCGCCGTTTCATTTTTGGGACCTGATTGGATTTTTCTGGTGGGCTATCGCGGTCACGGGTGAGGCTGTGGCCGATTGGCAGCTGGCAGCATTTCGCAGCAAGCCGTGGAATACCGGTCGTGTGTGCCGGATCGGTCTGTGGCGCTATTCACGCCATCCCAACTATTTTTTCGAATGGCTGCATTGGTGGAGTTATGTGTGGATGTCGCTGGGGATTCCTACGGGAGGTTGGGGCCTAACGCTGATCGGTCCGATGGTCATGGGCGTAGCTCTGCTGAAGGTCACCGGCATTCCCTGGACGGAAGCGCAGAGCATGGCGAGCCGTGGTGAGGAGTATGCGGAGTATCGGCGAACGACCAACGCGTTCGTTCCCTGGTTTCCGCGACGGCTTTAACCCGGCCTATTCATGAATACCTGCTCCGGCGTCCGATCCTTTCGCCCGGCGAAGCGGTTCTCGTTCGGCCTCCTCGACGGACTGCCAGTACGCCTGCGTCGGCCTTACGTGCGAGCCGCCTCGGCGGGCTTCCGTCTCGAACGCCTCGCGACGGCATTCATGAATAATCCGGATTAGCAGGATGCCAAGAAAGTCCGCCAGTGGCGTTCTCGCTTCTCGTCGAGGCTCACCGTACCACAAGAGTACGATTCGCCTCTCTGATCGCTGCGGCCTTGCCGGGCGAAGTTTTTGCGCATCCTCCGGCGACACAAGGGGATAAATGGCTGCGGCTACGGTTTGTCGGCCAGCTCGGTCAGTCGTGTACGCGCCGTTTTGGCGGCGGGGCTGTCCGGGTAGTGACGGAGAATTTCTTCGTACAGTTCCCTGGCGTGGGCCTTATTGGTCTGGCGTTCTTCGAACTGGGCCGTCTCAAGCAGCTGCGCAGCCTGGTCGGGACCACAGGCGGTCAGGACCAGGAGGAGACTCGGGATCATCCAGGCAGCGACTCTCTTCATGCGGTGGTCCTTTCGGCCGACGTGTCGCGCAATGTCGTGATGGGTTGAGGCATTTGCGTAGTCTCGCTCAAGACATCAGTGGTTACAAGAAGGCAGTCCTGTTCCGTCATGTCATATTACGCGCGGTCTTTCTCGCGGATGCCGTATCGCGGAGAGGTGATGGCTTCACTACGGCAACGCGGGCAACGGCTGGGACGGGTCAGTCTGGTCCGTTCGCGGAAGGCGTACGTGCAATCCTGACATTCCGAGGGTTCGAGCAGGAATGTCCGCGCGGGATCGCGAGACAGGGTTTTCACGATATGCGTCAAATGGTCTTCCACCTGCCGTTCCGGCATGCCGAGCCGTTGCGCCAGTTGGTGAGAAGACAACAGGGTACCGGTCAACAGCTCGATGATCCGCCGTCGTGGTGTCAGTCCGGGTGACATCATCAGTGGGTATCTTAGGAGAACGGCCTGCCGATGAAAAGGCAGGAATCAGCCCCCGCGATCTTGTTATACTACGCGAGACTGCCCAAGCCTGCTTCCGCAACGAGAGATGCTGCTATGAGTGGACCGCCGTGGGACGAGTTGGCCGAGCTGGCGTTGTCTCGCCTCCGCGCGGCCGGGGTCGAGTATGCGGATATCCGTCTGCTCGATACCACGACGCGGACGATCACGGGTGAAGATCGGCGCATCGCTCACATTCGCGAGGGCACCGATCGCGGGTTCGGCATTCGGGTGCTGCATCGCGGCGCCTGGGGATTTGCGGCCAGCTCCATCATTTCCCTCGAAGAAATTCCACGTGTAGCGGACCTTGCCGTAGAAATTGCCAAAGGATCGGCCTCGCTCGCCATCACGAAGGTGCATCTGGCGCCTGAGCCGGTGCATCGCGATCGTATCGTCACTCCCTGTCGCCTGGATCCCTTTGCGGTTCCTCTGGAAGAACAAACGTCGTTGCTGCTGACCACCATGGATGTGATTCAGCGACACCCGGGCATCGCGAGAAGCCAGGCCGGTTTCTGGGCCCAACGCGACCGTAAACTGTTCGCCTCCACGGAAGGCTCTCATCTTGAGTTCACGCTGCTGGCGGTGCAGGGCGAGTGCAGCGCCACGGCGGTTCAGGACGGACGGTTTGCCACGCGTTCATTTAATAGCCCGCATTTGCGCATGGGGTATGAATTGATCCGCGATACCGACTTTGCCCGCGAAGGGGCGCGTATCGCCGAACAGGCCGTGGAAAAGGTGCGGGCCCCGGTGATCGAGGCCGGGCGATACGATCTGGTGCTCGATCCGGAGCATCTGTCGCTGACGATGCACGAGTCCTGTGGACATCCCAGTGAATTGGATCGCGCGCTCGGTTATGAGGCGAACTATGCCGGCACCAGTTTTCTGACACCGGATAAACGCGGCACCTACCGGTACGGTTCGTCTCACGTGAACCTGGTGGCCGATAACACCGAACCGCAGACGTTGGCGGCGACGGGGTACGACGACGACGGAGTCAGTTGCCAGAAGTGGGACATTGTGCGGGAGGGACTCTTCGTCGGGTACTGCACGAACCGCGAGGTAGCGCCGCGTATCAACGAGGAGCGTTCACGCGGGTCGAACCGGGCCGATAGTTGGGGGAGCGTGCCGATGGTGCGTATCGCGAACATCGGGCTGGAGCCGGGCACGGCGACGCTCGATGAACTCCTGGCCGATGTGAAGCGGGGCATCTACATCGAAGGTCACGGCTCCTATAGTATCGATCAGCGACGATACAATTTTCAGTTCGGGGGCGATGCGTTCTGGCTGATTGAGAACGGTCGCCGCACCCACATGGTGCGGGATGTGATCTATCATGGCATTACCCCGGAGTTTTGGGGCCGATGCGACGGCGTCGCCGATCGCAGCCATCGTCGCCGGTATGGATTCATTACCTGCGGCAAAGGCCAACCGGGCCAATCGGGCTGGATGACCCATGCCGCCTCCCATGCCCGGTTCAGGCGTGTGGATGTCATTGCCGGAGAAGCGAAGGCCAACGAATGACGTCGTCGATCACCCCATCCTGGCCCAAGTTGACCGGCCGGCAGGAATTCGAGTTCCTGGCCGATCTGGTGATGAGCCATTCGACCGGGGACCATACCCAACTGTCATTGCGCGACGTTCATGGCGGAACGACTCGCTTTGCGAACAATCAGGTCATTCAGAATGTGAATCAGCGGCGTGGCGCCCTGTCGATCACGGTGGCCTTCGGCCGACAACATGGCACAGCGAGCACGACGGATTTCACTGCCGGCGCGGTGCGGGAAACGCTGAAGCAGGCCGAGTGCATCGCCCGCGTCTCTCCTGAAGATCCCGAATACCTTCCCCCCGTCGGGCCGCAGACCTATCTATCGCTGCCGACCTCGCGTCCCGAAACGAGCGCAGCCGGACCGGCACGGCGGCTCGACTATGCGCGTGAGGCCATCGGCCAATGTAAGATGGAAAATTTGAACGCGGCCGGGACGGTGTCGTCCGGCACGGCCATCGTGGGTCTGGCGGCTGACACGGGTTTGAGGGCCTACGAGGAACGCACCGAGGCACGGTTCAGCCTGACGGTGCAGGCCGGCGAAGCCACGGGCTGGTCGGCGGCGGCCCATCGCTCTATCGATCGTTTACATGTGCAGGAGCGCACACTGGCGGCCATCATCAAAGCTAAACGGGGGGCGGACGAGCCGCAAGAATTGCCGCCGGGCCGGTATACGGTGATCCTGGAACCGGCCGCCGTGGCCGGGCTGCTGAGCTGGATGATCTGGATGCTGGATGCGAAATCCTTTTACAAGGGGACGAGTCCGTTCAGCAGAAAATTGAATACCCGGATCCTTGACCGTCGGTTGTCCCTGTTCAATCAACCGGCCCATGCCGACCTGCTCGGCCATGGATTTACGAGTGAAGGGCTCCCGGTCATCGAATCCAGTTGGATTGAGGCGGGGGTGCTCAACCGGTTGTTGCACGACCGGTATACCGCGCAGGAACATGGGATCGATCCACTGACGACGCTGGAGTCGCCCTACTTGTCCGGTGAACGTCCCGTCGGCACAAGGGTGGACGATCTGATCCGCACGACCCAGCGAGGCATCCTGGTGACGAATTTCTGGTATATCCGCCCCGTCAATCCGTCCGATCTGACCCTCACCGGCATGACGCGGGATGGCACCTTCCTCATTGAAAACGGGGAGATCACGTCGGCCGTCCGGAACTTCCGGTTTCACGAAAGCCCCCTACGGGCCTTTAACCAGGTGGAGACCTACACCGCCCCGGTCGAAGCGGTCACGTCGGAAACCGGTAAGGCACTGGTGCCTGCCATGAGGATCCACGACTTTAATTTTTCAAGCGTCACTCGATTCTAGGCCTGGTCATGGTCACGGGAATCCGGGGGCTCCGGAGGGCAAAAAACCTGTTCCGGCCATTGACTCGGACTAGTGGAAAGAGTAATGAATGAACGAGTACCGACCGATAAGATGCCGGTGTCCCTATGAAGCGTAAACAGCAGCGGTTAGCCGAAAAACCGATTCATCTCCTGACGTTCGCTCCTGACAAGGGTGACAAAGGAGCGGCGAATCCGTTTGCGCCCTCGCCGTTGCGCGCGGCGATCGGAAAGGTGTTCGTCAAGCTGGAAGATATGACCGAGCGGTTCGAGGATTGGTGCCAGTACGGCAGCTCTGAGGACCGGACGGAACAGCCTCTGGGACAACGGGTCTCGAAATGGCTGGGGGCTCCTGTCGCGCGTCATATCGAGCATGAGGTCCAGGCGGAACATGGGCTGCTTCCCGCCCGTCGGTGGGATGGCGCCGTCGGTGATCTCATTTTCCGGTTGCGCGACCGTGCGGGCTTTGTACAGCGTGCACTGACCGCGCAGGCTCGTGAGCTCAAGGAATGGGTAATCGAACATACCCGGTCCACCCAGGCGGAAGTCGATCAATTGCGGGAACAGGTGTCGACTCAACAGGTCCAGGTCGAAGAGTTGACGGCGCAGTTGCAAGATTTGCGGGCACTGGTGACCTCCCAGCAGAAGGTCTTGATGTACATGGGCAAGGACATGGAGCTGGCGCAGCCTGCCGAGCTGCAGCTCTCCCTCGTGCCGTCACGCGCGATTCCGTATCGTGACCGTGACAAGAAATCTTCGAGAGACCGACGGGAGGCTTCTACCGAAGCATCCCAGACTCCCTACCTCAACGCCTGATTCCTGCCGATCGAGCAGAACGCTGAAAACGACCGCCAGCTTTGTTCTCGCATCGTTCAGAACCTCAACGTACCCAATTGGGAAAAGGTCTGTCTTGGACGGTGCGGTCGGGTACGCACATAACGCCGCAGCTATGACACGGCCGCCTCACCGTCTCGCCGGCGTCCACAAACGTGGCGCTCATTATTCTTCGCGCCGTGGACCTCGCTGCGGCCTCGCTGGACGACCGTTTTGAGCGCCCTGCATTCGAGCTAGTTCAACCGATCTTCTCTTGTCGACGTGCTCCGACTAGCAACTTCTCGACGGGACTGCTAATTTGTGCCGTTCTGTGGGGCGGTGGAGTCGGTGCGGGATGACGGCGCGGTCCGTCTGACACACGATGAACCGAGCAGGAGAGGGACGATGGTACAGGGGCGATATGCGAGGGCGCTGGTTCACGGCTTGATGGTCGCGGGGTTGGCGTGGCCTGTTTCGGGTGGAGTCGCGCGGGCAGAGGTCACGCTGTTCGAGAATCTCGGTTCTCTACATCATCAGATCACTACGAGCTCAGACCTCGCGCAAAAATTTTTCGATCAAGGGCTCCGGCTGGTCTATGCCTTCAATCACGAGGAAGCGCTTGCGGCGTTCACCGAGGCCTCCCGTCTCGATCCCGATGCGCCCATGCCTTATTGGGGTCTGGCGTTGAGCCTGGGGCCGAACATCAACGCGGCCATGGATCCCAAGCTTGAGCCCCGCGCCGTGGAGGCGGTGCAGAAGGCTACTGCGCGTCTGTCGCAGGCCACCGCCAGGGAGCGAGCCTATGTGGAGGCCCTTGCCGTTCGCTACTCAGTCAAGAAATCAGTCACCCGCAAGGCGAAGGACGACGCCTATGCCAAAGCGATGCGGCAGGTGGCGCGGGATGCTCCCGATGATGCCGATGCCGCGACCATAGCGGCTGAAGCCATGATGGTGCTCCGGCCATGGGACTACTGGCGCGCGGATGGACGGCCTCAACCGGGGACGGAGGAGATTGTGGCCATCTTGGAAGCGGCGCTGCGGGAGCACCCGGATCATCCGGGTGCCTGTCACTACTACATTCATGCGGTCGAAGCCTCACCCGACCCTCAGCGCGCGCTCGACTGTGCGAAGCGGTTACCCTCGCTGATGCCGGGTGCCGGACATCTCGTGCATATGCCGGCGCATATCTACATGCGGCTGGGGCGTTATCGCGAGGCGTCGGAGCGCAATGCGACCGCCGCGATGGTGGATCATGAGTATTTGTCCCGTCACCCCCTTGAGGGCAACTACGCATCGGGATACTATGCGCACAATCTCCATTTCCTGAATGCCTCCTTGATGATGGAAGGCCGAAGCGCGGAAGCCCTGCAAGTCGCGCGGGATCTGCTGGCGAAGGTTCCGGCCGACGAGATTGCCAAGGAGCCGTCGCTGGAATGGTATGCGCCGACCGTGCTGCTGACCATGGCCCGCTTCGGTCAGTGGGGGGAGTTGATCAGGCATCCGCCGCCGTCCAAGAGTCTGCGGCTTACTACGGGTCTCTGGCATTTTTCGCGCGGGTTGGCCTTTGCCGCGACCACACGATTCGGAAGCGCCGAGGGGGAATTGTCGAATCTCCGGAAGGCGATGAAGCCCTTCGCTCGTGCCAAGACCTCGGAAGGCAGGATCAGTCGCACGATGTTGAAGGTGGCCGAACGGATCCTGGTCGGGGAAATGGCCGCGCGACGCGGGCAATACGAGGCCGGAATTCAGGCCTTGCGCGAGGCGCTGCAGTTGGAGGCGTCGTTGCCCTACAGCGAGCCGCCGTTCTGGGTTCAGCCGGTTCGCCACAACCTGGGAGCGGTGCTGCTGCTGGCGGAACGTCCGGCCGAGGCTGAAGCCGTGTATCGAGAAGACTTGCGCCTCAACCCCGAGAATGGATGGGCGTTGCACGGGCTGATGCAGAGCCTGCGGGCTCAGAACAAGGATGCGACCCAGGAAGAAGCCCGGTTTCGTGCCGCATGGGCACAGGCCGACGTGACATTGACGGCGTCTCGATTTTAGAGTTCCGCGCCGGATCGGCCCCGGAGCCCCTCGATGTGCCGGACAAAGGATACAAAATGCTGAAGACGGATTACGTGTTTCATGCCACTGAAGAGGCACGTGAATTGGAACGGTTGCAGATGCTGGAACGGATCTTCGATCCGGGCACGCAACGACGCATGTTAGCCACCGGATTGACGACCGGGTGGCACTGCCTCGAAGTGGGGGCGGGCGCCGGCTCCATCGTGCGTTGGTTGGAGCAGCGGGTCGGGCCATCCGGCAAGGTGGTCGCTGTCGACACGAACCCGAGGTTCCTGCGCGGGAGCGGCAGCTCGACCATCGAAATCCTGCAAGGGGATATCTGTGACATGGAGCTTCCGCCCGCCGCGTTCGATCTGGTGCATGCGCGGTATGTGATGATTCATATCGCGGACTATCAGACGGCGTTTGAGCGGATGCTGCGGTGCGTCAAACCGGGCGGTTGGGTCGTGATCGAAGAACCGGATTTTCAAGCGGCTCGCGCCGTGGCCGGACCGGACGAGGCCCGGGCGGCATTCGGGCGAGTGAGCGAGGCGATCGAACGGATGTTCACGTCCCTCGGGATGGACCATGCGTTAGGTGCGAAGTTGCCCGTGTTGTTCCGGCGCCACCACCTGGACCAGGTGACGGTGGAACACGAGGGACATTTATCCGCCGGCGGCGATCTGATTCCGCAGATGATGAAATTGTCTGCCGAGCAGCTTCAAGCGAAGTATGTGGCGACAGGATTAGTGACCGAGTCCGATATGGAGCAGTATGGGAGGCTTGCCGACGATCCGGACTTCTGGGCCATTTATTACGCGACGGTGGCGGTGACCGGCTGGTGGCAGCCGCAATGCGGCGGGCGAACCCAAGGATAGGTATGCGATACATTGTAGGAGTCATGGGGCCGGCCAAGGCCAGGAAAAAAGATGTCGACAATGCTCGCGTGCTGGGTGAATTGATTGCGCGACGCGAGTGGGTGGTGCTGACCGGTGGTCGTGACGTCGGCGTGATGGATGCCGCCTGTCAGGGCGCCAAGAAGGTTCCCGGCAGCCTGACGATCGGGGTGCTGCCTTCGGCTCGTGAACGTGTGTCCAAGTATGTCGATCTGGCCATCATCACCGAAATGGGCAATGCCCGCAACAACGTCAACGTCATGTCCAGCAATGTGGTGGTGGTCTGCGGGCTGATGGGGGCCGGCACTGTGTCGGAGGTGGCGCTTGCGCTCAAGGCGGGAAAGCCGGTGATTCTGGTCGGGGCCACGCCGGCCGAGGAGAAATTTTTCAAGAAACTCGGCGGGCGGCTGATCGCTTCTGTGGACAGTCCGGAAGAAGCCATTGGACTCATGCTGAAGCAGTTCGAACAGCAGCAACCGGATCTGGTCCAAGGCGCGCGCTCCTGGGGCGTCTAACAGGCGGCTGAAACAG
>WBZQ01002346.1_pt1 | contig 12222 bp, 6 predicted proteins | sample 5204251 | NCBI WGS metagenome assembly WBZQ01 (sample SAMN12412402, study PRJNA552823) | activated sludge metagenome | isolation source: activated sludge from nitrification reactor of wastewater treatment plant... | place: USA: Virginia | collected 2017-09 | reverse complement strand
CTGCCGTTATTTGGGCTTTTTTTCTCTTCTGGATTTTTTTAACCATCGGCAATATCGATAGTGTCACGTTTTTAGCGGTTATTGCGACGGCTGGCTTTACAGCGGGAGGTATTGCAGCAACCTCCCCGCGAATTCGCCTCATGCTTACTTTTGCCATTTTGATTTACTTACCCAGTTTATTTAGCTTAGGAAATTTTGTGCCGACTGATGTCAGTTGGGTACTTATAATTATTGGACTTTCTTATCTTGTTTTTTTAGTGCATAACGGCAAGCTACAACATGATGATTACTGGTCTGCGAGGCAACAAGCATTATTGCTAAAAAAGCAGGCCGCAGATTTAGAGCAAGCGAGGTTACAAGCTGAAGCCGCAAGTAAAGCAAAATCAGCTTTTTTGGCAGCTATGAGTCATGAAATCCGCACACCTATGAATGGCGTACTTGGTATGACAGAGATTTTATCGACAACAGATTTAAACGAAGAACAAGCACATTATTTAAATGTCATCCACAATTCCGGCAAAACTCTATTGCGAATTATTGATGATATTCTTGATTTTGCCAAAATGGAGGCTCGTAAACTTACGATTGTAAACCGGTCTTTTAGTTTACGAGAATTGATTTATGAAGTTGATTTATTATTTCAAATTAAAGCCAAAGAGAAATCATTAAAATTCATAGTTACTATCGAATGCAATTTATCGTATGATCTTATTGGCGATCCTGATCGAATCAAGCAAATCTTATTTAATTTACTGGGTAATGCCTTTAAGTTTACCCAGCAGGGCGAAGTTCAGCTTCTAGCGCGATGTGTTCTAATTCCACAGCAGCAAATCATTGAGCTACAACTTACGGTATCTGATACAGGTATTGGTATTTCTGCAGAAAACCAGAAGCGCTTGTTTCAAGAATTTACACAAGTGGGTGAAGCCACGCAGCATATTCATGGCACTGGGCTGGGCTTGGTAATTACACGGAATTTATTATCGCTAATGCACGGTACGATTATGATGTCCAGTGAAGTTGGTAAAGGAACTGAATTTAATGTGCATATACCACTTAATTACAAAGTGGTGGAGGGTGAAATTTTAAAACACACCGACCCTGTTTCAGAGCCATTATCCGCCAATAATAAATTCCAGATACCCCAAATATTACTTGTCGAAGATAACGAAGTGAATCAATTAATCAGTAAGACTATGTTGAAACGTTTAAATTGCGATGTCACTCTAGCACATGACGGGACTGAAGCCATTCATGCCTTTTTGTCGCAACATTTTGATTTAATATTGATGGATTGCAATATGCCTGTTATGGATGGCTTTGAGGCCACAAAACGAATTCGTGCATTTGAGCAGCAACACAATAAATCGCCCGTGCCAATTGTGGCATTGACCGCCCATGCATTTGACGAGATCAAACAGCAATGCCTTGATGTAGGCATGAATGGTCATCTTAGTAAGCCTTTTGATCAAGCGCAATTAAGCCATATATTGCAACAATACTTGGCTGTCTCCAGTTAGCTCAGTTTCCTTGATGATTGCATTCCGAATGCAGTATTCGAGGCTCGAAATACAAAAAATAGCGTAGTTTAGCTGTGGTATTTATGCATTTGAAAGCGATGGCCATACGGATAATGGCTGCGATTGCCGCAATGGCAGTCGTCAAGATTTGTTCATTTAATCGCTTTTAGGAAAATTTTATGCCTATACCATCGCCAATCATCAGATTTTCATTAGTATTAGCGTCATATGCAGCTATTGCCATATTCTTATTATCAGTAAACAGCGTTTTTGCAGGAGACAATGAAGTAAATTTTCAATTGACAGACCATCCAGGACGCTGGTTTGATACCGGCTCAACCGTGGCTGGTAGCCGTTCTATTGCGATTGCCACACCAGGCGTGCGCGTCAAATTTTCGGGTAACTCCAATACCGTTCATACCCGGACCAGTCTGATTTATCCAACCCGTGCCGCGAATATGCCATTTAATACCGAACCTCGAAAAGGTGGCGATGATGTAACGTTAACAACACCGGGTTTATATGTATTTACCTGCAGTATTCATCCCTATATGTTCGGCGCTGTAATTGTCGATGATCCCAAGACAACCGGCCTGGATCTCGCAGATTCGCTGAGTTTGATTAATGGCATTACGGTTCCGAGCAGTAGTGATTTGGCGACTCGTTTATTGCGGACATTTTTTATAGCAACTAATCCTGCCAACTGGCAAAACTATGCGCGCAACACGCCTTGGACGGTTACTTATCCTAATGTTGATGTACGTGTTGATAGCGGTGTGGTTAATTTACCGGCCGTGTTGAATGCTCGATATGGCAACGAAGTCAGGCTGGAAGAACTTAGCAATCCTGAAATTCCGGCTGTCGGTGAAATTTTGGTGACAACACAATTTGAAACAACCGCCGGAAAATCAAAACCTGGCACTGTGTCGACGGTGAATGGCGCTTCCTGGAAGGTGGCGCGAAAAGTGGCTTTGCCTTCAATTAACATGAATAATCCGCATAACCTGTGGACCGATAAAAACCAAAAGGTCATCTACGTAACGCAATGGTTTGATAGTAAACTGACAGTTTATGATCGCCTGACAGGAAAATTGATCCGCAATGTGTCCGTTGGTGAATCGCCTGCGCATGTGATGACTTTAACCGATAGCGACCGGATCCACGTGACCAATAACGGCGATAGCCGGAATGATTCCGTCATGGAACTGGCGCCCCTGGCAACTTCGGTGCTACGTCGCGTCGATATTGGCCGAGGTAATCCTCATGCGCATTGGATGAGTCACGATGGCAAACATATGGTAACCGCGAATGCAATTTCTGGTGATACCACGCAATATAATTTTCGAGCGAATGCGATTGATGCCATCGTACCGGCCAATAGTCCATTTAGTCACCCTTTGGCAACAGGCATGATGCCGGATGCAAGTAAGTATTATCTATCGAATTTGCTGGACAGCGTAATAACCGTAGTCGATATGAATACTCATCAGGTTATCAAAGAGATCAACATGATTGCCAACTATGACCCGATATCCGGCGCTATTTCTGGTCCGGTCGGTGCATTGCCGATTCAAACACCTGTTTCACCCGACGGCACGAATATGGTGACGGCAAATACCTTGACAGGGACGATTACGGTGATTAATACGGCAACCGATGAAATCGTTGCAATGCTGCCATGCGATCCAGGTTGCCACGGTGTTCAGTATGGCGCCAAACAGGGTGGTGGTTACTATGCGTATGTCTCCAGCAAATTCTCGAACAGAATGTTGGTTGTTGACCCTGATCCTAATCAAGATGGCAATCCGGTCGACGCCACCATTGTGGGCAGTGTCGGACTTTTCTCTGCGGATACTACGCTTAAGGATGCCAGGGTAACGGGTAATCCGGGAATGGGCGGACAAGGTATCCTTGCTGTTCCTGTCGTATACAACGGTTGGGTGCAGAATTTACCGGTTCAGTGGACAAGGCAATTAACACAAGAGCAGCGCAACCCGGCTCATTCTCGGTAAGTATTAATAAGCCTAAACTCGATAGCATTGAATAAGTAATGATGTCGGTAAAAACCAATTAAATGTTTATTTAGCCCCCCGCTATAAATGGCGGGGCTATTTTAGAACATACACATCTTGCATTAATCTTTGGCAGCTTCATTTGAAGCTGCAGGGATTTAACTTATTCTTTGCGATAGATCGTGTTCAATTTTTTGTGCCCAGTCGATCGATTCGCCTCGTTTCTCACGCGCTTCACGAATGAAGCGCAGATTGCGAGCAGTTGCTTCGGCTTCCCAAGATTCGCGGATAACTGCGATCGCATTTTCAAGAGCAATGATTGCAGCATCTTGATTTTTAGCAAGCACTGCAAGTTCCACAAGTGTGGCATGATCCCAATAATCCGGTTTTCCTGCGGCAATGCGGCGCTCAACAGCATAAGTGACTACCGGCAATATTTTTTCACGGCGCGTATCAGGAGGATTGGCAAGCTCCATGAGCGTTACCGCATTGATGCCAGGATAAGCATCACGCCAATCGGCTTCAAAGCCTTTAAGATAAGCTTCTATGGCTTGTTTAAGCAATCCTGGGGCAAGGTAATCTTGCTTGGATTGTGTGGACGCTTCCCAGCGGTCTTTGTAAACACGCCCTAAAATACTGTAAGTTTCACTACTGGGGCCGCGTCTTGCAATCAAGTCAAGCAAAACTTTTTCTGCTTCATTGCCGCGACCGACCCGGTTCAAAGCGAGTCCGAGTTGCTCTTGCACCATCACTGTAGCAGCAAGTGGCGGTGGCATTTTGGGCACGAGATCGATCATTTCCTGCCAACCTCCGACAGCACGGTAAGAAAGAAATAAATCGATGATCACACCTGATTCAGTATCCGCAATGATTGCCTGTTGACTCAGCTTATACTCAATTGCTCTCACCGCATCTAAACCCTGTTTGCGCGCATTGGATAAGCGTTTTTTGATCTGTTCCGAGTAATCGACTTGATCTCGAAATACATCGGTTTTGAGACGTTGGATATCCGGGTAATTATCTATAAATTGATACAACGAACTATCGGTAGTGTGTTGACGCGCTTCGCAAAGTCTTTCAACAAGCATAACAGACGTTTTGGTATTTTCGGCAGCTCTGCCATCTGCATCGATTTCATAAGCAATGCTGTGTAATGATGCAACATCGAAAGGAAGATGCCCCATATTCTTGGCGAAAAGCAGCACCGTTGTGGTTGGGCGTATGGCGTGGCGCAATCCTAATTCATAAAACACATTGGCATTAGCCGTCGTGAGATCGGCGATGGCGTATTCGCACAAAATGAGTTGCTCAAACATCGGGTTGTGTATGATACCTTCCGTCATTTCTTCATTAGCACGCAAAGGATCAAGTCCAGCAGCAATAATTGCTGGTTGGATTAATTGCTCGTAAACCGCATCAAAGTCGATGACTTTGCCTGAAGCTGTTGGTTTTTCCCCGAACGGCATTAATACAAAACAAAGCGGTTTAGTCATGACGTTCCCAAAGAATTAACTGAATGTTGTTTTTATCATTAATTTGTGACAATTAGCACGAAAAATAAATTCATTTTTAGCTATTTTCCCCATATCATCAGATTATGTATTTTGCAATTATAAAATTAACTCACGCTAAAACTTATATAACTTTATCGCTACAACTCCAAGTAATTCGTCATCCAATGAGAGAGAGTTTTTTATGGTTCTTGAATTTGAACACAAAGAACAATTATTAATTGAAATTAAGACAACAATTGAAAATAAATGCCTTTCAGGTGATATCAATGATATTAAGACACCAATCGCTTTCCTGAAAAAACATTGTGAGTATTATTGGGCATGTAAATTGTTACAAATAGTCTATGAAAAGCGGCGATCGGAAAACGCCACAACAAAAAAAGAATGGTGGTGCATTGAATCGGCTCAAGATGATGTCTGGATCATCCAACAGCAGGCACTATGTACCTACAAAGATGAGAACCTTCCTCTAAAAACGCGATTTGAACGAGCAATTATGCTGCTCGAGCAAATTGGACTACGTAATCCAGTTAATAATCATGTAGAAACCCTTGGTCTAGGCGGTGCAGTTTATAAGCGGAAATGGCAAAAATTTGGCCAGCTAGATGATTTATATGAAGCGCTGTTTTTCTATCGTGCTGCTTTTGAGCGTAATCCTCGCAAAGATATGGGATATGGTGGCGTCAATGCAGCATTTATTCTGGATTTATTGGCCAATCGAACCCATAGTATCGCGCAACGCAACGGTGATGAATCAGAAGAAACGGCGCATTTGCAACAACGAGCATTAACATTGCGCCAGGAAATGATTGCGTACCTCCCTGAATGGTCTGAAGCGGCTAAGAATCTTGATGAAGAAGAACAGCAATGGTTTTCGATTACCGTTGCTGAAGTGTATTTCGGCTTGAAAAATTATGAAAAAGCCATCGAATGGCTTAATAGAGCAGCTATTATTGAGATAGACCACTGGAAAAAGCAAACAGTGTTTTCTCAATTGATGCAAATTGCCCGTCTGCAAGGGATTGCTTTACCCAAGGAAACAGATGACTTGGCAAGCTGGCATCCAGCATGGCAAACACTGTCACAGATTGTTAGTAAAGAAAGCATTCGCTGTGCCATTCAGTCGGGTTTGGGTAAGGTTGGACTGGCATTTTCGGGAGGCGGTTTTCGTGCTTCTTTTTTTCATTTGGGCGTGATGGCACGATTGGCTGAAATCGATGCATTGCGCGGTGTGGAAGTACTGTCCACAGTATCCGGCGGTAGTATCCTTGGGGCTTACTATTATCTGGAAATACAAAACTTACTCCAAACAAAAGCCGACCATGAAATTACGCGTGAGGATTACATCGAAGCGGTTCACCGCGTGCAGAAAAATTTTCTGGAAGGTGTACAAACCAATATCAAAATGCAAACGTTTGCAAGTGTGAAAGATAATTGGCACTTTATTTCGGGTAGGAAAGACTATTCTCGCAGCCACCGATTGGGTGAATTTTATGAATCTCAACTGTATCAAAGAGTTTTAGATAATCATGCGGAAGGTGTTTCACGTACTATGCGAGAATTGCGAATTGAACCCAAAGGTGAGAAAAATTCGCAGTCATTCAAACCGACCTTTTCGAATTGGTTACGGCGAGCCAAGGTGCCTGCGATTATACTTAACAGCACCTCATTAAATTCCGGTCACAATTGGCAGTTCACTGCACATACTATGGGAGAACCCGCCAGTTCAATTAGTGGTGAAATTGATGTCAATACACATTATCGGCAACGGCTGTATGAAGATGCGCCCACTAAGGATTTGCAGAATTATCGTCTGGGCTATGCCGTAGCAGCATCTGCATGTGTACCTGGCTTGTTTGAACCGTTGGCAATCACTGGGCTTTACGAGGGTTGCACTGTGCGTCTAGTCGATGGCGGTGTTCACGATAATCAGGGCATAGCCGGCCTGCTCAAGGAAAATTGCACGCGAATTTTGTGCAGCGATGCTTGCGGGCAAATGGGTGATACTACCGATCCCTCAGATGCACCACCAAGTGTTCTAATGCGTGCCAGCGCGATTTTGCAGGATCGCGTGCGCGAAGCAGAACACCAAGACCTCCGCTATCGTTTAGATAGTCGTGCTCTGGATGGTCTGTTTTTTGTACACACCAGAAAAGAATTGGAAAACGAATCACTCGATTGGATTACCTCCAGCAATCAACATCAGATGCCAATAATAGAGAAAGATAGCCTGACTTCCTATGGTATCGATCGAGAATTACAAGAAAAAATTGCTACTATGCGTACCGATCTTGATGCGTTTACCGAAGTAGAAGCGTATGCATTGATGGCTAGCGGTTACCAAATCACCAAACGTGAATTCGAGTTATTGCAGGAACAACACCATAAAGAAGGTAACCCTGGAAACTGGGGAGGCTATGATATCGATGCAGTGGGCGTAGATTGGCCCTTTCGTCCGTTACTGCCTTTGTTGGCGATGAAACCGGATGCCAACGCACAACGGAAGGATCTCAGTTTGCAGCTACAGGTTGCGCGTAAGATATTCTTTAAAACATGGGATGTAAGTCTGCAATACAAAATAATAGCTTCTGTGGCAATGTTCGCTGTGCTGACAGGTTTGCTGGTTTTTTTATGGTCGGTACGAAATGAAATTGCCATTGAAACGGTTACTTGGGGAGGATTATTAATAGCGATTGGCGCTGCTGTCATCGCATTTTTTCTACCTATGGCCCAATGGTTAAAACCCGCAAATAGGGCAAGAAGCGGATTATTCAAGTTTACTATTGCCATTCTTGGTTGTATTTTGGCTAATGTGCATCTGTATTGTGTTGATCGATGGTTTTTGGCACGGGGAGAATTGGATCGCTTGTTGAAATTGTAACCCCCTTTTACTTTTGTGATAGCAAGTGCTTTTCACAAAATACGATTCAATTCTCCACTATCGAAAGGAGTTTTAATTAAATCCAAAATATTGAATTTATCGTTCGGACCTAAAACACGTTATTTCTTTTGTAAAAAAACATACGTGTGCTTGATATATCGCCAATAAATTGGCCTTAAGAGGCTTTTTATAAGATCTTTTATAGATAAGGCGCTTAAAATGGTGTATTCGGATAAAATTGATGCATTTACGGGTTTTAAGCCCGCTACTTCTCCCATTTTTATTATGCTGTCATAGGAATAGGCGTTTATATGAATTGACGGAGTAATGGGAATTAGAAGGTTTTTGTGTCCTCTAGGTGCAGTCCAATCCATATTGGGTATCTTTTTCTCAACATGATTACCATTGGGTACAGAAATTTTAATAATTCCATTTTCTGAAAGCATTTCTTTTAATCTAATCAATGTATCTAACGGTTGAGAAAGATGCTCAAATACTTGCTCAGTATTAATAAAATCAAATTTATGTTGACTTAACTCGTTAAGCGGGACAACAGCAAATCCTTTCTCTTTACTTTTCTCAATGAGCTGATTGGAGAGGTCAGTGCCTGTGACGTTAAAACCGATTGCATGCGCAACAGAACACCATTTTCCTTGCCCCATGCCATAATCCAGAATTTTTATTTCGGTCACGGGTTTTTTAAAGAATCTTCGGACTCTTAACAATTCCTGTGTATAGAAAAGAAATTTTTCAATTTCTGAGACTTTGATCTCCTCGGTATCTCCCTCGAAAAGCCATTTGTCATAAAGCAGATTAAGGCCTTCGTCAGTAAGAATTTGCTCTTGATAAATGAGCGCACAATTGTTGCATTTTCTGAGTACATACGATGCGCCATCATAATTTTTGATAACTTCCGGTCTTAATTTCCTTTCCAAAAATTTAACTATTGGTTCCTGTAAAAAACTACGTTCATAAATTATTTTACTTTCAGTGTGATTGCATGCCGGGCATTTATTTCTTGCTGTAAAGTATTGATTATATGATTCGCTTTTTGATAATCCCATAGTTGTTTACTCTTAAGAATTTGATCGTCAGCTATAATAACAACATTAAAGATCATCTTCAATGTTGCCATCTATTTGATTTCAAGTGGAATCTCTTCATAGTGTTAGGAAGATACTAGTGAATCATTAATAAAACCGATAATTAAGCTAAATTAGCGTTGATACTTTACCGGCATCTGCGTAATAAGCCGCTGCTGAAATAACGTATTCGGTTTATAGGCATGCGGCTTTTTGCATGGTATGTTTCTAAAAGTCTATCGCTGACTTAATTTTTTTGCAGAGCATCCAAAAAATTACCTCGAAACATCTGCTTTCATCGACAATGCAATTCTCTTACGCTTTTCATCAATCTCTAATACTCTGACATTCACAACTTGACCGACTTTGACGATTGTATGCGGATCCTTGACGAATTTGTCCGCTAAAGCCGAGATATGCACCAGGCCATCCTGATGTACGCCGATATCGACAAACGCGCCGAATGCGGCGACATTGGTGACTACGCCTTCGAGTACCATGCCAGGGTATAAGTCTTTAATCGATTCGACGCCTTCCTTGAAGGTTGCAGTTTTGAATGTCGCGCGCGGGTCGCGGCCCGGTTTTTCAAGTTCTTGCAGAATATCTCTCACAGTTGGCAGGCCGAATTGCGGGGTGACGTATTTTTGCGGCGTAATGGTTTTTAAGACCGATGTATTGCCCATGAGTGCGGCAACGTTGAGTTTGGCATCGCGTAGGATTTGCTCGACCAACGCATACGATTCCGGATGCACCGCTGAGGCGTCGAGCGGGTTGTCGCCATCTGGGATACGCAGGAATCCAGCGGCCTGTTCGAATGTTTTTGCGCCCAATCCCGGCACTTTCAGCAATTCGGCGCGCTTGGCGAAGCGGCCTTGGTTGTCGCGGTAAGCGACGATGGTGTGAGCGGTTTTGCTGTTTAGTCCGGCGACATAACGCAGCAAAGCAGGGGAGGCGGTATTGACATCGACGCCAACGGCGTTGACGCTGTCTTCCACCACCGCATCGAGCGATTGCGCCAATTGGTTTTGATTGACATCATGCTGGTACTGGCCGACGCCAATCGATTTCGGGTCGATTTTGACCAATTCGGCAAGCGGATCCTGCAAGCGCCGCGCGATCGACACCGCACCGCGCAACGATACATCCAAATCCGGCAATTCCTCGGATGCCAGTTCCGATGCCGAATACACCGAGGCCCCGGCTTCCGATACCATGATTGATGTCAACTTGAATTGCGGATAGCGCTTGATCAAATCCTTCGTCAACTGGTCGGTTTCGCGCGATGCGGTGCCGTTGCCGATGGCGATCAGCGAAGCCTGATGCCGTTCCGCCAGTTGTTTCAACGTGTGCAAGGCGCCATCCCAATCGTTTTTCGGCGCGTGCGGATAAATCGTCGCAGTATCAAGCACTTTTCCGGTCGCGCCAACCACCGCTACTTTCACACCTGTGCGCAATCCCGGATCGAGTCCGATGGTGACGCGCGTTCCGGCAGGCGGTGCCAACAGTAACGCTTTCAGATTTTGTGCGAAAACCCGGATGGCTTCGGTTTCCGCATCCTCGAGTAAATTGTTCATCAATTCGGTTTCCAGATGCAAAAAAATTTTCGTGCGCCAAGCCTGACGCACGGTGTCGATTAACCAGCCGTCCGCCGCGCGTTTTTGATCGCGGATGTTGAATTGCCGCGCGATCTGCAATTCACATGGATTCAGCGCCGCATCGCGGGCTTTTTCATCCAATTCGGAATCAAGAGCCAATTTCAGTTTCAACACCCCTTCGCGTTCTCCGCGTAATAGCGCTAGCGTGCGATGTGATGGAATTCTACCAATCGCTTCACTATAGTCATGATAATCGGTGTATTTGGTGTCGCTGTCTTTTTTATCCTTGGCGGCTTTGGCAGTCAACACGCCGTGCACGCGCAAGTAATCCCGCAAAGCTTGCAATAGCGGCGCGTGTTCGGCGAAACGCTCGATCAAAATATGCTGCGCACCATCCAAAGCTGCGGCGGCATCGGCAACACCGGGATTGTCGCCTTCATCGGTGTTGAAAGGTGCTTTCAGGTATTTCGCCGCTTCAGCAAGAGGGTCGAGCCGCGCATCGTTCAATAGGCTATCCGCCAGCGGTTGCAAACCGGCTTCCAGCGCAATTTGTGCTTTGGTGCGGCGTTTCTTGCGGTAAGGCAGGTACAAATCCTCCAGCAGCGCTTTATCTTGCGCATGTGTGATGGCATCGAGCAGCTCTGGTGTCAACTTGCCGAGTTTCTCGATGGCCGCAATAATTGCTGTGCGCCGCTTCTCCAATTCGCGCAAACTGTGCAACCGTTCCGCCAGCAGCCGCAACTGTGCATCATCAAGTCCGCCAGTCACCTCTTTGCGGTAACGCGCGATAAAAGGCACCGTTGCCCCATCGTCGAGCAGTTCTATGGTGGCATGTATTTGCGACGGTTTTACGGCAAGTTCGGTGGCGAGACGTTGTTCGATGGAAGGTAGCATGGGTGTGTGTTGTTGTAATTGAATAGCGGGGATGAATGGTAAACCAAGTAGCGGCGTAATCGCAATCGGTTACACAGAATAGCATTGACTTAGCAGATCAAATTCAGATATTTTGAACCACCTATTTTCTGACGACCACGATTGGAAGTTTGCCTTGTTAAATTTTAGAAAAAAACTGATTTAATGAATAAAATTGATGTTGTGACTGCAAATGCTGCTACCTATATTTCAGACAAGGCGCAATTATGAAATCCGGAGATGTCAAGATCATTGACCGTGTATCCGCTGTTGAAGCAATCAAACGGCTGAACGAAGAGGATTTACGTTTCCTCAATCGCATGATCGTCGAACGACTCAAACTCATTTCCCAGACCCGTGCTACTACGCTGATGACCAGTTTTACCAAGGGCGACCGCGTCGGTTTTCAAGCACCGGACGGCCGCATAGTGGAAGGTACGGTGCTGCGCCTCAACAAGAAAACCGTCAGCGTCGCTACCGATGATGGCCATCAATGGAATGTTGCCCCCGGCCTGTTGCACTTAATCCAAGAAGCAGGAAATATTCAATGGCCATGATTTGTTAATCTGAAAAATTTCTGAGTAAGAAACAAAAATATCGCGATTCGGATTTAACCGCAGCCGAGATTGCTATGAAACGGACTGCTCAGAAAACTTATGAACGAGCCAGATGTATCGAAGCGAGTATTGTGGTTTTGAAAAATGAT
>WBZQ01002343.1_pt1 | contig 12230 bp, 14 predicted proteins | sample 5204251 | NCBI WGS metagenome assembly WBZQ01 (sample SAMN12412402, study PRJNA552823) | activated sludge metagenome | isolation source: activated sludge from nitrification reactor of wastewater treatment plant... | place: USA: Virginia | collected 2017-09 | reverse complement strand
CGGCCACGACTTCGGCGCGCCCCTACACGGTTCGTTAAGCGGTCATCGCTACAATCCGCCCCATGCAGGGCGGCTGGGTCTACATCATGTCCAATCGACCCAACGGCACGCTGTATACCGGCGTGACGGCTGACCTCGCGCGCCGCGTTTACGACCACAAAGAGGGTGCCGGCAGCCACTTCGTCAAGCGCTACGCCCTGCACCGATTGGTCTGGTGCGAGCGGCACGAGGAAATCGTCGCCGCCATCCATCGGGAAAAGCTGATCAAGGATTGGCCGCGGGCGTGGAAGGTGCGGCTGATCCATCGGGATAATCCACTGTGGGAGGACCTCTATCCCGGGCTGATCGGATAGCGCGCGACGTCGTGGATGGCGGGCCTGCGCCCGCCATGACGGGGTTGGACGCCTGCTGCGCCGCCCCAACGCCTCGACATGTCGGGCTGCCGCCATCACCCCATCTGCCGCACATCGGTGAAGTGCCCAGCCACTGCCGCCGCCGCCGCCATCGCCGGCGACACCAGATGCGTGCGGCCGTTCTGGCCCTGCCGGCCCTCGAAGTTGCGGTTCGAGGTGCTGGCCGACCGCTGATAGGGCGTCAGCTTGTCGGGGTTCATGCCGAGGCACATCGAGCAGCACGGGTCGCGCCATTCGAACCCGGCCTCCAGCAGGATACGGTCCAGCCCTTCTTCCTCGGCCTGCTTTTTCACCAGGCCGGAGCCGGGGACGATCATCGCCTGCACATGACCGGCGACCTTGCGGCCCTTGGCGACCTGGGCGGCGGCGCGGATGTCCTCGATCCTTCCGTTGGTGCAGGAGCCGATGAAGACCACGTCGACCTTCAGGTCCGTCATGTTCTGGCCGACCTTCAGGCCCATGTATTCGACCATGCGCTGCAACTGCGCACGCTTGTCGGGATCAGGCTCGTCCATCGGATCCGGCACGACGCCGGTCACCGGCACGACGGCGCCCGGGGTGGTGCCCCAGGTGACCATCGGCGCGATCTCGGCCGTCGTCATCTTTACGATCGTGTCGAAATGCGCGCCCTCATCGGTGGGCAGCGTGCGCCAATAGGCGACGGCCTGGGCGTAGGCGTCGCCCTTCGGCGCGAATTCCCGCCCGCGCACATAGTCGAACGTGGTCTGGTCCGGTGCGATCAGACCAGCGCGGGCGCCCGCCTCGATCGACATGTTGGACACGGTCATCCGCCCGGCCATGTCCAGCGCGCGAATGGTGTCGCCGGTATACTCGATCACATGGCCGGTGCCGCCGGCCGTCGTGATCTTGCCGATGATCGCCAGCACGATGTCCTTGGCTGAACAGCCCAGGCCGAGCGTGCCGGACACGTCGATCCGCATGTTCTTGGCCGGCTTCTGCAGCAGGGTCTGGGTGGCCAGAACGTGCTCGACCTCGGACGTGCCGATGCCGAACGCCAGCGAGCCCAGCGCGCCATGCGTCGAGGTATGGCTGTCGCCGCAGACCAGCGTCGTACCGGGCAGGGAAATCCCCAGCTCCGGCCCGATGATGTGGACGATGCCCTGGCGGATATCGAGGATCGGGATGTAGGGAACGCCGAATTCCTTGACGTTCTTTTCCAGCGTCTCGACCTGGATGCGGCTGTCCTCTTCCTTGATGTCAGCGGGCGTGCGCGGGCCAACGGTCGGGATGTTGTGATCGGCGACAGCGATCGTGCAGTCCGGGCGGCGGACCTTGCGGCCGGCCATGCGCAGACCCTCGAACGCCTGCGGGCTGGTGACCTCGTGCACGAGATGGCGGTCGATATAGAGCACGCAGGTGCCGTCCGGCAGTCGCTCGACGACGTGGCTGTCCCAGATCTTGTCGAACAGGGTCCTCGGCCTGGTGGCGGACATGGTTGCTCCCCGCATAGGTGGTGGTCCGATGGTGATTTGGACGAATGGCGTGGGTTGTGCAACGGGTCGGAGCGGGGGGCTGATATGGGTCCGGCCGCGGAGTGTGGCCAAGCCTCGGTCAGACAGAGGCTACCCAGGCAGATCCCGCAACAACGCTCCGGTGATCCGACGACGGCCATGCACGACGCGCAGCACAGTCACGATCTGCTCCTCTTCCCGAAAGCGATAGATGACGATGTATGGAGAGACGATCCCGATACGGATGTCCGGTCCAAGAGTTGGGCGCGTCGGGCCGATCGCGGGATGTTCGCCCAGGCGGTCATACAGATGTCGAAATGCCATTCTGAATCTGACCGCGACGCTCAACCCGGCCCGGACGTGAAGGTCGCTCAGGATCGCGGCTTGATCGAGGGACGCGGACGCGGCAACGACAACCCGCGCCATCAACGCGTCATGGTGGCCAACAGCCTGTCCATAGCCGCTTCGTGTTCCTGCAATGACAGGACATCGCCGCGATCGGCTTCGGCCAACGCTTCCGCGACATACGGCAAGGCCCAGGCCAGGTCGTCGTCTTCTTCGGCCATGCGATCATCGATCATTTGGCGCACCGCGTCCTCGACGGAGGCAAACTCTCCGCTTGCGATTCGGGCGTCGAGCCACGCTTGCTGACGGGATGAGGGGGGCGCGGTCATGGCGCCATACTATCATTGTCCGTCGGGGTAGAAAACCGTTCATTGGCATGGACGACGGCCTTCGCTGCGTCAGTTTCGATTAGGACGGGATTGTCCGTATCCAACCGGAAGGCCATCAAGCACGCTCGGCCCAACCGGTTGCCTTTCGGCGGACGGTCGAACGATCGGAGGAGCGAGCCAGGTAATCATGACGGCATGGCAAGACCAAGAGTGATCGAACTTGGGAGGTGGTGACGATATGCGTTTGGCTGACCACGCTGTCGCCCCATGGAGTCCTTATGTGTTTGGGAAGTTGATCGACGAAATTGGACTTGACGACCTGAAGGCGCTGGTGGAGGCCAGAACCCCGGAAGGACGTCGGCTTGAGCTCAAAGATGACCACTATGGTCGGAACGATAACGCGAAGCGGGAGTTTGCCGCCGACATATCAGCCATGGCCAATTCCCAGGGCGGCTATCTGTTGATCGGAATCGACGAAGAGAATGGCCTTGCGTCCCGGCTTGTTGGCGTCGAGCATCCGAATCCTGACGAGCTTGTGCTGGGCGTTTCTCAGGCAATCCGTGCTTCGATTGAGCCACAAATTCTTGGTTTCCGCGTTCGCTGGATCGCGACTGAGGGTACCCGTGGAGTTTTGATCATTCAGGTTGACCGGAGTTGGAACGGACCACACCGTGTAACCGTCGCTCACGACAGTCGGTTTTTCCTGCGCGGCGAGAATGGGAAGCATCCTATGTCGGTCGACGAATTACGACGCGCGTTCCTGTTCGCGTCTGAGCTTGAGGAGCGAATTCGACGTTTCCGGACCGAGCGGCTGCAGAGACTGATCGCCGACGAAGGTCCGCTGGAAGTTGACGCATCCCAGGTCCGCCTTATCCTTCATCTCGTGCTGCGGGCGGCGTTCACGGACGTGGTCCAGCTACAGTTCGGTCCGCATGAGATCGGCATTCCCCCGATAGGCGCGCGTGGTGGTTTCAACCCAATGCGTTCCATGGATGGCTTCGTGACATATTCAGGTCCAGAGGAGCGCTTTGATTCAGTCCGTGCGTTCTCGACCCTCTTCCGCAATGGAACTGTCGAAGCCGTTGCGAAGGTTCATAGCTGGGAGAAGGATGGACGGCGGTTCATAGCGCTGAGACACGTCGAGCAGTATGCCATCGACACCGTTACAGATGTCCTTGAGCAACTTCGCCGGCGCTCTGTCCCACCGCCGCATTACCTGATGCTGTCGTTTGTCGGCGTGCGCGGGCTTTGTGCGCCGCTTCGTGAATGGGATTCTGGCCTCGCCTATCCGCATCGATCCGACAACGTGCTCTTGCCTGAGTTTACGATCGACGAAGGTCGCTCGACGGAAGAAACGTCCTCGTTCCTTCGACCGCTTCTTGACCTGCTGTGGAACGCATTCGGCCAGCCGGGCACGCCGAGCTTCGATTCCGGTGGAAGATACCGCCGAGAGTGAGAAAATGGCGTTGTCGCCCGCCAGCAGTGAGCGTTTCGCATCGCCCGCGGCTGGTGGTCATTTGGGCCGATTTTGGCTGCTCGATGTCGCAAGAGCAGACGGGATCGTGATCCCGGTTCGGCGCCAAGGTGCCTACCCCCGGTCCAACGCATCCATTCGAGTCCTCCCCGCCCACCCGTGGCGCCAAGCCACGCCACGCCTTCCCCCCCGCCCGCAAACGCGTTACCCGTTCCTCAAATCCCCGAGGAGACTCCCCCCATGAACGGCGCCGAAAGCCTCGTCCATTCCCTGCTGCGCAGCGGCGTGGACACCTGCTTCTCCAACCCCGGCACGTCGGAGATGCACTTCGTCGCCGCGCTCGACCGCGTGCCCGGCATGCGCTGCGTCCTGGGCCTGTTCGAAGGCGTGGTGACCGGAGCCGCCGACGGCTATGCCCGCATGGCCGGCAAGCCTGCCGCGACGCTGCTGCATTGCGGCCCCGGCCTCGCCAACGGCATGGCCAACCTGCACAACGCCCGGCGCGCCAGCACGCCGATCGTGAACATTCCCGGCGACCAGGCGACCTATCACCGCCCCCTCGATGCGCCCCTGACCGCCGACACCGAAGGCTGGGCGCGCGGCGTCTCCGGCTGGGTGCGCACCGCGACCGACGTCAGGACCGTGGGCCGCGACACCGCCGCCGCCGTACAGGCTGCCATGATCGCCCCCGGGCAGATCGCCACGCTGATCCTGCCCTCCGACGTCTCCTGGAACGAAGGCGGGGAAATTGGCGAGAAGCTGCCTGCCATTCCCACCCCGACCTCCGATCCGAAGCAGGTTGACGACACCGCCAACATCCTCCGCCGCGGCGGCGAAGGCGTCGTGCTGCTTCTCGGCGGTGCGGCTCTCAGCGCCGAGGGCCTGGACCTCGCCTGGCGCATCCAGCAGGCGACCGGCTGCCGGCTGATGGCGCAGGGGTCCAACGCCCGCATGGCGCGCGGCAATGGCCGGGTGTCGCTCGACCGCGTTCCCTATGTCGTCGATGTCGCGGTCAAGGCGATGGCCGGGACCAAGCAACTGATCCTGTGCGGCGCGCGCAAGCCCGTGACCTTCTTCGCCTATCCGAACAAGCCGCAGACCTCGATCCCCGATGACGCGGAAATCACCATCCTCGCTCGCCCCGAGCAGGATCTGCTGGAAGCGCTGCAACGCCTCGTCGACACGCTCGGCTGCCCGAAAGTGGCCGCCCCGAACTACGGCGAACGCCCGCAGGCCGGCAGCGGCCCCCTGTCACCCGAAAGCGTCGCCGCCACACTCGGCGCGCTGATGCCCGATGGCGCGATCATCGCCGATGAGTCGGTGACCTATGGCCGGGGCTTCTTTTCGCTGACCAAGGCCGCGCCGCATCACGACTGGCTGAACGTCACCGGCGGCGCGATCGGCGGCGGGCCGCCCATGGCCCTCGGCGCCGCGATCGGCGCGCCCGGCCGGCGCGTGATCAACATGCAGGCCGACGGGTCGGCCATGTATACCGTCCAAGCCTTGTGGACCCAGGCGCGGGAGAAGCTGGACGTCACCACCGTCCTGCTGTCGAACCGCAAGTACCAGATCCTGTTGGGCGAACTGGCGAATGTCGGCGCCAATCCCGGGCGCACCGCGCTGGATATGATGGATCTGGGCAATCCCGACATCAATTGGTGCCAGCTCGCCAATTCCATGGGCGTCGAGGCCGCGAGCGCCAACACGACCGAGGGCTTTGCCGACCTGCTGGCCCATTCCCTGAAGCGGTCGGGCCCGTTCCTGATCGAACTGATGATCTGACACCGCCAACAGGAAGGATCACACCATGACCGCGACGCGCAAACTCGGCGGGCTGACGGTTTCCACCGTCGGCCTGGGCTGCATGGGCCTGTCGGGGGTCTATGGAGACGCCGACGACATGGCCTCGGAAGACCTGGTGCGGCAAGCGGTCGACCTTGGCGTGACCCATCTCGACAGCTCCGACATGTATGGCTGGGGCCATAACGAAACCCTGCTGGGACGTGCGCTGAAGGGTCGGCGGGACAAGGTCGTGCTGGCGACCAAGTTCGGCCAGACCCAACGGGCTGGCCAGGGCAACGGCGTCGATGGCTCTCCGGCTCATGTCCAGGCCGCGTGCGAGGCGAGCCTCAAGCGTCTCGGGCTGGACGTGATCGATCTGTATTACCAGCACCGCGTCGATCCCAACGTGCCGGTCGAGGATACGGTCGGGGCGATGAAGCGGCTGGTGGAGCAGGGCAAGGTTCGCTACCTGGGCCTGTCCGAAGCGGCGCCCGAGCGCATCCGACGCGCCCACGCCGTGCATCCGATCGCCGCGGTGCAGACCGAGTTCTCGCTGCTGTACCAGGCCGAGGCGCAAGCGACCCGGGCGGTGACGCGCGAACTGGGGATCGGCTTCGTCGCCTATTCGCCCCTGGGGCGCGGGTTCCTGACCGGCGCGATCCGCTCCCTGGCCGATATCGACGGGCGCCGGTCGGCGCATCCGCGTTTCCAGGAAGCCAATTTCGACCACAACCGCGCCCTGGTCGCGCGGATCGAGGCGATCGCGGCCGAGAAGGGCTGCACGCCGTCTCAATTGACGCTGGCATGGCTGTTCGCCCAGGGCGACGACGTGGTCGCCATCCCCGGCACCCGATACCCCGCACGCCTGAAGGAAAACCTGGGCGCGCTGGATGTCCGGCTGTCGGCGGACGACCTCGCGCGGATCGACGCTGCGGTTCCGGCGGGGGCGGCGGCTGGCACGCGCTATCCCGCGGGCGGCATGGCCGGGGTGTTCATCTGACCGAGATCTTCATCGACGGCGACGCCTGCCCGGTGCGGGAGGAGGTGTATCGCGTCTCCGACCGCCTCGGGCTGGTGGTGCATGTCGTCTCCAACGGCTCCCGCCCCATCCGCCCACCGGGTCGACCCTTGGTAAGGATGGTAATCGTGGAGGCCGGGGCGGACGCGGCGGATGACTGGATCGCCGAACGCATCACCGGCCAGGACGTGTGCGTGACCGCCGACATCCCACTCGCCAGCCGCTGCCTGGCACGTGGGGCAAGGGCGCTGTCGCCGAACGGCCGGGTCTGGACGCCCGACAATATCGGCAACGCACTGGCGGGGCGGGAGGTGTCCCGGCATTTGCGGGAACTGGGCGTCGGGACCGGCGGACCTGCGCCGTTGACGAAGCAGGACCGCTCCCGCTTCCTGAGCGCGCTGGATACGATGGTCCAGGCGGCGTTGCGACAGAAGGCGGGTTAGATGACGGATGGAGCGGAACGGGTTCTGGGCGTGCTGGGCGGCATGGGCCCGCTGGCGAGCGCGCAGTTCATGCTGCGGTTGACGCTGCTGACGCCGGCGACGCACGACCAGGAGCATATCCCAACGGTGCTGTGGTCCGATCCGCGCGTGCCGGATCGTACCAGGGGCAAGCTGGCGGGCGGCGAGGACCCTCTGCCCTGGCTGCTGCGTGGCATTGACGGGCTGCGCCAGGCCGGGTGTGGGGCGATCGTAATCCCCTGCAACACCGCGCATGGCTGGTACGAAAGCATGGTCCAGGCGGCCGGGGTTCCCATTCCGCATATCGTCGATGCCGCGGCGGCCGACCTGCGCCGGATCGGCGTGACCCGGGGTGTCATCGGGCTGATGGGCACCCAGGCGACGCTGACCATGCGCCTGTATCAGGAACGTCTGGAAGGGCAGGGCTGGGACTGTCTGGTACCGACCCAGGACCAGATGGACCGCCTGGTCACGCCGGCGATCGCATTGGTGAAGGCGAACCGCGTGGCCGAGGCCTTCGCCCCGCTGGCCGAGGTGGTCAATCACCTAGCAGGGCGTGGCGCCGCGGCCGTGGTGCTGGGGTGCACGGAAATTCCATTGGGGATCCAGGCCGGCTCGGCCTCTGTTCTGAAGGCGCCTGTCGTCGACACGATCGACGCGCTGGCGCGGGTGGCGATCGACTGGGCGCGGGATGGGACCATCCTGGCTGGTCCCGCATTGGCCGGGTGATGGGCACCAGCCGCACATGCGGGTGCGGATGTTGCGGCGCGGAGTCTCGGATCAGTCTCAATAATTTCGTGAACGGGATTTATCTTACTTTACGGCATAGTAAACAATTTCCGAGATTTGACTCTGGGGCGGTATGTGAGTGCCGGCCATCGATTCATGTTGGTGTGTTGTCTCCCCCGGCATCGGGTTGCCAGACCGCTTTTTCATGATCCGCCCGGAAAGGCGCCGGCGGGTCGGAGCGCCTCTTCGGCCCACCTGCGCGGTGACCAACAGTCGGACGTGCGGTGCCCGGGGGTCGGTGCCGGGCTTGCCGCCTCAAGGCCCGTCTGGTCGCGTCCAGCCTCGGGATGGTTGGTCAAGGCGTTGGTCGCGGTCACGTTTGGGTTCGCTTCGTTTGATCAAATGATCTTAATGGTGGCAGAAAATAGGAAAATTGTCAATAAGTTTCGCGGGAAGACCGCTCGGCCAATGCGTGCCGACCCCAGGGTCAGTGCCAGTGCCAGTGCCAGGGCGACCGCCGACCGTCACAACCCGCGGGTCAATCGCTTGGTCATCCGAGAACCAGGACCGACCAACTCGGCCTCCTATTCCGGCTGCCCCAGCTTATGCGCCAACAACGCCATCAGCCGCCGGTCTCGCCATTCCTGGCGCACCGGCTGCAAGTTCGCCGGCAACTCTGCCCGCCGAGCGTCATGCAGCCGTCCGACCAGGGCGGCGTCCCAGTCGAGCGGCGTCATCTGCCGCTGCATCGCGGCGTAAAGTGGTCCGTAGCGGTCGCAGTAATCCGCCAGCCCGCCTGGTGCGTTCAGGTCGATCGTCTCCAGCGGCCCCATGAAGCTCCAGCGCAAACCCAGTCCGTGCTTCACCAGCGCGTCCAGATCGGCGGGGGAGATGACATCGTCGGCGATCAGCCGGAACGCCTCGGCCAACAGCGCGCCTTGCAGCCGGTTCAGCGCGAAGCCGTCCATTTCCTTGCGCACGGTGGCCGGCACCTGACCGGCGCGCAGCATCAGATCGCGGGTGCGCTCCACCACCACGGGATCGGTCCAGGGCGCGGGGCAGAGCTCGACGACCGGCACCAGATAGGGCGGGTTAACAGGATGCGCGACCAGGCAGCGGTCGCGCCCGCGCAGCCCCTCGGTAAAGGAACTGGCCGGAATGCCGCTGGTGGAGCTGGCCAGGACCGCGTCCTTGGGCGCGGCGCGGTCCAGTTCCTCGAACAGAGCCTTTTTCTCGGGCACGCGTTCGGGGCCGTTTTCCTGTACGTGCACGACGTCCTTCACCGCTTCCCACATCGACTGATGCGGCGTGATGCGGGCCAGCACGGTTTCGGGTTCGTCCTTGATCAGGCCCGCCTGGCGCAGTTCCGGCAGGCGGTCGGCGATGAACTCCAACGCCGCCGGCAGTTGCTGCGGGAACTTGTCCCAAAGCGCCACCTGGAAGCCCGAGCGGGCAAACACGATCGACCAGGCCCGTCCGATCAGGCCCGCCCCGATGACAGCGATCTTGGTCATGCGCCGATACCCTTTCGTTGTTGCGGCCCAATCCTGGCTCAGATCAGTCCGGCATCCCGCAGCGCCTGGCCGGTCACCCGGCCGTCATACAGCGCGCGTCCGATGATCACGCCCTCGATCCGCGTGCCCTTGGCGGCGTCGCGCACGGCCAGGACATCCTGCATCGACCCGATCCCGCCCGAGGCGATGATCGGCGTTGTCAGCCGCTGCGCTAACGCGACGGTCTGTTCCACGTTGACGCCGGTCAGCATCCCATCGCGGCTGATATCCGTGTAGATGATGGCGGCGACGCCCGCATCCTCGAAGCGCATGCCGAGCTCGACCGCGGGCATGGATGACACCGCGGCCCAGCCGTCGGTTGCCACCATGCCGTCGCGGGCGTCGATCCCGACCGCGACATGGCCGGGAAAGACGCGGCATGCCTCGATCACCAGGGCGGGGGTGCGCGCCGCGGCGCTGCCCAGGATCACGCGGGTGACGCCGGCCTCCAGCCAGGTCCGGATGCCGGCAATGTCGCGGATGCCGCCACCCAACTGCACAGGCACCGATACGGCGGCCAGGATCGCGCGCACCGCCTCGCCGTTTCGCGACTGGCCGTCGAAGGCGCCGTTCAGGTCAACAACATGCAACCGCGTGAAGCCAGCGTCGCCCCAGGCCCGGCCCTGGGCGGCCGGATCGGCGCCGTAGACGGTCGCCTGGTCCATCTCGCCCTGACGCAGGCGGACGCATTGGCCGTCCTTCAGGTCGATAGCCGGATAGATCGTCAGGCCGGTCATACGCCGAGCTGGCCTTTCCGTGGGCGGAGGCGCTTGAAGTAGAAGAAGCCCCGGATCACCGTCCCGCGCACAAGCGCGTATTCCGGATGCTCCCCCCAACGCGTGTAGCCCATCGACTCGTACAGCCGGATCGCGGCCGATTGGGTTTCGCGCACGTCCAGGTTCAGGATCTGTGATCCCATTTCACGAGCCCGATCCTCCACCCCCTCCACCAACAGGCGGGCCAGGCCGTGGCCGCGGGCGAATGGGGCGATGAAGGCGTGCATCAGTTGCGCGGCGAAGGCCTGCGCCTCGTTGTTGCGGGGCTGGCGGACCAGATGCGCCGACCCGACGATGTCGCCGTTCAGGCGGGCGACGAACAACTCACGCTCCGGCACCAGCAGGACGCCACGGTAGTAGGTTTCCAGCGCTCGTCTGCCCGGCGGATTGACCCAGCCGAACCCGCCGCCGTCGATGATCGCGGCGTCCGTGGCTTCGCAGAGCGCGGCCAGGTCGTCGTCGGTGAAGCTGGTGATCCGTTCCACCAGCACCTGCGGTTCGTCGGTTTCCGAACTGGCGTCCGACATCGGTCAGGGTGTCCAGCGCAGGAAGTTCATCAGGATGCGAATGCCAACCTCCTGGCTTTTTTCAACATGGAACTGCGTGCCGACGCGGTTGCCGGCGGCCACGATCGCGACGGTGGGGCCGCCGTAGTCGGTGGTGGCGATGGTCTGCGACGGATCGCCGTCGATCAAGGCGTAGCTATGCACAAAATAGACATGATCGCCTTGCGTCAGCCCGTCCAGCAGCGGATGCGCGCCGGGTGTGAACGCCAGCGCGTTCCAGCCCATATGGGGCAGACGCAGGCCGGTCGCCGGCATTTCGGCGACATCCCCGGCTATCCATCCGAAACCGGGTGTCACGCCGTGTTCCAGCCCGCGTTGCGCCATCAGTTGCATGCCGACGCAGATGCCCAGGAACGGCGTGCCCGAATCGGTCGCCGCGATCAGCGCATCCCACATGCCCGGCACCGCGTGCAGGCCGCGTGCACAATCCGCGAAAGCGCCCTGTCCCGGCAACACGATCCGGTCCGCCGACCGGACCATGGCGGCATCGGCGGTGACGCTGACGGTCGCGTCGATCCCCGCCCGTTCGGCCGCCAGGGCCAGGGCGCGGGACGCGGATGCCAGGTTGCCGCTGCCGTAATCGACCACCGCGACCTTCATGCCGCACCCTTCGGCAAGAACCGCTCGATCAGGTGTGGCCGTTCAGAAAGCAGCCGGCCGAGCGCCTCGGCCTCCGAACGGGCGGTGATGACATGGGCCAGGAAATAGCCGCGCCGTTCCATGCTCCAGCGGCGCAGATCATGGCCGAAAAGGCCCAGCACCAGGGCATGCGCCGGTTCCAGCAGAGCCAGGGAGGGCATCGGCACCAGGACCGCGAACAGCAGGACCGCGGCCAGCGACAGCAGGGCGGGAATCCAGGCCCCGTGTGCCAGCAGCCAGAACGGCCCGAACAGCGCGGCCATTGGGGAAAACCGCTCCGGGATCAGGATCGGGGTGGCATCCTGGCGCAGATGGGCGGTCCAGAACCTCACAGCGCGCCCTTGGTGGACGGGATGGCGTCGCCGGCCCTGGGGTCGAGTTCGGTGGCCATGCGCAGCGCGCGGGCAGTGGCCTTGAAGCAGGCTTCCGCGACGTGATGCGCGTTATGGCCGTCACGGCGGGTGACGTGCAGGGTGACCATGGCGTTGAAGGCGAGCGCGCGGAAGAATTCCTCGAACAACTCGGTGTCCATCTCGCCAATCTTTGGGCGTTCGAAGGTCACGTTCCACTGATGCGAACGCGGGATCTTGTACACGGGGTCCTGCGTCATGTAATAGAACGGGAAGCCGACGCCCTGGGTGCCGCCGGGGTTGTCCACGTTGCCCTGGGTCAC
>WBZQ01002342.1_pt1 | contig 12232 bp, 13 predicted proteins | sample 5204251 | NCBI WGS metagenome assembly WBZQ01 (sample SAMN12412402, study PRJNA552823) | activated sludge metagenome | isolation source: activated sludge from nitrification reactor of wastewater treatment plant... | place: USA: Virginia | collected 2017-09 | reverse complement strand
GGCGGGTAGTCTTGCGATACTGCTCGAAGCTCGCTTCCGCAAAGGTCTGCTGCATGGATGTGCCTCCCATTCGGTGCTGCGTTTCTCATAGCACATCAGACGAGAGGAATAAATCAGACCTTCCCTAAGCAAGTGAATCACACGCCGTCCCTTGCACGCGCCTCCTGGAGCGAGAGGGAGGGGGGGCGGTGTCTCCTTGCCCGGGGGCCACGACACCCGGGTTGGCTCACCTTGCTCGAATGAGCTCACCGACAGGAAAGCCGAGATCGAGCGCCTTTGCCACGAGACGCGCATAGGTCGCCTCGTCAAGGCGGGGCGTGCGAGAGAGAATCCAGAGGTAGCGCCGATCGGCCGTGCCCACCATCGCCACGCGATAGTCCGGATCGAGATCCAGAATCCAGTAGTTGCCCTGGGGGGAGGCACCGAAGAGCCGGGCAAAGATATTGTCGAACACCACGGTCAGGCGGGCATTCGTCTTCGGGTCCACGACCGTCGCCACACCGTCCGCCTGCTCGAGTTCGCCGGTCTCGGTCACGCACTCGTTGTGGACGCCAACCGTGCCGTCAGCACGACTCGTGTAGACCGCCGTGGAGTCCACGCAGTGCCGTTGAAACCACATCGGCAGGCGTGCGATCTCATGCCAGGTGCCGGAATATCTCGCGAGATCCACCACGGCCACGGTGGGAAGCGGTGCCCGCTGCTCCATGCCGGTACAGGCCGCGTCTGCCACAATGACAGCAACGAGTCCGAATGTACGAAGCGTCTTCATGCCGCATCTCCAAAAGGGGTAGTGTCTAGGCTATGACAGATACGGGACGGGGTCAATGTGTCGGGGCTGGCTTGCTGGGTGCCAAGAAACGTGCGCTCGCCCGGGTGTCTCAACCGCGCACAGAACTTCTGATGAGTCCCTCACGACCCTTTGGGGCCACCGTGGGGCGACAGGCCGATGCGAGGTCAACTTGAAGAGGAAGGGATGCGTGGTCCGGATTCTGCCGGAGGCGGGGTTATCGTGCATCTTGAAGGGCCTGGCGAGCATGGGCGGCAAGGGCTGAGAGATCCGTGCTGCCTCGATTGGCAAGGGCGGCCACGCCGATCCGCAAGTCAGGCCAATATCGAAGTGTGGCCGAGAACCCGGCGATATCACCGTCGTGGCTCCAGAGAGTGCCCGCGGTGTCTGTTCTGATGCTGATGCCGAGTCCGTAGGGAATCGATGTCCCGTTTGTGAGTGTGGCTGGGGTGGTCATTTCGCGGAGCGAGGCATCAGAGAGGAGCTGTCCGCCAAAGAGCGCGGCGCTGAATCGACGGAGATCGCCTACGGTAGACACCAACGCGCCTGCGGCATAGGCGCGTGAGGGGTGAATGAGGTCGGTGACGTCGGTCAGGACGCCGCTGACAAGGCCGAATCCTCGAATCGTGGCGGGTCCGGCTTCCTGCCCCGCGAAATAGGTCTCGCTCAAATGGAGGGGGGTAAGGATTCGTGCGCGGAGTTGCTCGCTGATGGGGGTGCCGGTGAGGCGTTCGATAATGATCCCCAGCAAGACATAATTGGTGTTGGTATAGGAGAAGGCCGTGCCCGGGGCAAATGCGGCGGGGGCCGTCTCGATCAGCGCGATGAGTTCTTCCGGTGTCCAGGCTTTGGCCCCGCCGGCGATGAAGGCGGGCGTCGTGATGTATTCGGGAGCACCGCTGGTGTGTGACAGCAGGTGTCGAACGGTAATAGAGGTATTGTTTGGAAATGGTGAGACCCAGGTCGAGAGCGGGGCGTCTAGTGACAGCCGGCCCTCATCGCGCAGGAGAAGAATGAGGGTGGCCACAAAGGGTTTTGTGACGCTGCCGACACGAAAGAGATTCGTACTCTGGGTTGGCGTAGGATCGGCTGGCCCGCGCGTCCCGCTCGCGCCATCCCACGTACAGCCGTCCGCCGCGATCACGCTGAGCGTTGCGGCGGGAGCTCCCAGGGCTGTGCGGTCAGTATCAAAAACAGTCTGCAGGTTTCCGGCGGCAGTGGTGCATGCCGTGGCGGTGGCGGACACAGGTGGGGAGGAAGAGTCTGGCCCGCCGGAACAGCCTGCCCAAAAGAGTATGGCGCCGAACAGTAGCCAGCATGGCGGCCTCAGGGGGGTGGTCTCGCCGAGGGCCCTCCAAGATTGAAAGACTGTGTGCGTACCCTTCACTCCTGAGGCCCCCAGAGCCGCCGAGTGCCAGAAAATGGCATGTTCAAGCAGTGGCATCCTACGGGTGTGGGGCAGCACAACAGGGTGACCGTGAAGAAACTTGTCGTATATGGGCGAGTCACATGTCCTGTAACGGGGGGCTCAGCGTCTGGTTGACGAGGTACGGTGGCAAGGGAGAAAAGAAGGGGAATTCACGACCCTTTCGGCCGGCCGCGTGGCCGCAAGGTCGATTCCAGGTCAAACCGCTTGGCCATGCGTTGGACCCAGCGGTCCTCTCCGAACGGGCGCCCGCGCTGCGCGCACACCCGAAGTTCCTCCAGTTCAGAGAGCGTGTCCGGGCGATTCACCCGTGCCACCCAATCCCGGGGCCGTTCCACCGGCCAGTTGCTCAGCCAGGCGCTCAGCGCGGGATCTCGTTGGGTGCGTCGCCACAGACTGGACCAGCGCCACTCTTCCGAGCGGGAGACCAACTCCGCCCGGAGCGCATTGCGTTCCACATAGCGGGCCACCGTGAAGAAATGCTCGTCGGATTGAACGGGAAAGGATTTGAAGCGGCCCTGATAGACCGGCCCGGTTCCGGCGGTTTGGTGATGGGCATGCCAGCGTTGCGTATGGGTGACGGTAATCCAGCGAAGCACATCCGACAGCTCGCCATCATGCCGGGGCCAGAGCAGCAGGTGCCAGTGGGTCGGCATCAGGCAATAGGCCGCGATGCGGAGCCGCGTCTGGGCTTGGGCTTCAGCGAGAATCTGTTCAAATGCGGCGTAGTCCGACGGGGTCTTAAAGAGCGGGAGCCGGCCGACACGGCGGTTTAAGGCGTGATAGGCGAGATCACCGGCGGCAAGACGGGGACGGCGTGGCATGCGAGTAGGGTAGCGAAGACCGTGCAGATCTGTCAAGAAAAGACTCCCGACCCCTTTGTCAGTCTCAAGGGTGACTCACGGATCGTCATTCGTTCCCGTACAGGTCATGCTCAGAAACGGGAACTGCCGCTGCGGAGTCGCCAGGCCGGCTGGCACGCGTGCGCGCGGAGAAGAAACCGCCCCGCGCCGGCCGGTGGGGCGCAAATCGAAGAAACCCGGTGTCTTTGACCATGTCGTCATACACCGCTTCCATCCCCACGCGCATGAAGTAGGTTTCGTGCCAGAAGCCCGTTCCTCCGGAGTCACGCAGAAATTCTTGCCACCAGAGACGGTGCGGTTCGGAGCGCGCCCAGGTTTCCAATGACTCAAAGTCTCGCCAGTACTGCCGAATTCCGGCATGCGGGGGGAACAGTGACCAGAGAAAGTCCTCATGCAACAGCAGACCGTCGGGATGGGCCGCGACCGACTGTGCGATACGCGGGCCGAAGCCGAGCAGGGTCTTCAAGCCCGTCAGGGTGTTCACGCGCATGCCCAGATAGATCACCACCAAGTCGGGGTATCCGGACAAGTCCACAGTGCGGCGGCTCACGCTGGTGGTCATGGCTCAGGCTCCTCCCGCAGTAGCCGATGGGGCCATCCCATCGGCCGGTTTGAGAGAGTCTAGCGGAAATTGGGAGACCGATCCATCCGTGGGATGGCGGGTGAGGCGGCGTTGCATCAGCATCCGGTCATGGCGAGACCGGCCTATCATTCGCCCGTTGAGTTTCGCTCCTGTCGAGCATACACTGCGCAGGCTGTCTTAAGGGAATGTACTGAAACCAAAAGGACCCACAAGCGGAACTGTAGGCCACGCGCCGGGCGTGGCCTGGAAGGAGCAGGCCCCGACCATGCCGAGGCACGACTATTGGACCAGAATGCAGGCTTTGCCGGATCGAGAAGGACTGGCGCCGCGCATGACGCTTGCCACTCCGCAGGAACAACTGGAGCATTTTCCAGACGACTGGCAGCTCATCGTTGAGCTGGCCGCCTACGCGTTCGCGTTACCCCATGTCGTGGAGCGCCCCACGCGGATCGCCCCCGACGGCTCACGCGCCTTGACCCTGGCGGATTCAGTGCTCGCCAATGCCGACGGATTTCTCATCGATCGGGAATTTGCCCACATCCACAATCCCCCGATCGGCAGCATGCACGCCACGCTGCCTGAACCGTACCGGAACCTCGCGATCAAGAAACGGTGGGTGCTGCGTCATCCCTTGGCGGTGCGTGGGATCGGTCCCAGCGCCGCGGTGTTTGTCTTCGCGCCCCGTAACCAACAGGAGCTCCAATGGGCTAGGTTGCTGCTTGACGTGTCCCACGCCTGGGCCAGCGGCCAACTGACGGACGCTACACCATAGGGAGGGCAGGCTTCCGTACGGAGTCCTTTGGCGAAAGGAACTCGACGCTGTCGGAGTGGCGGGTCGTGCCTGTCAAAATTCATTTTGGCTTTGTCAAAAAGGGAGGGGCTGTGGCGAAATAGTGAGCGGGGGGGGGGAGCCAGGTCACAGACATCCACTTCTGAACCGATCGCGTGCGAGAGCGTGTCGGTAGTAAGGACAGGCGATGGAACACAAGGAGACAGCGGTGTTGCGGAAACTGACGGAAGATTCTGCCATGGAAATTCTTGAGGGGGTAACGCTGCCGCCTCAACCGGGGACCTTGCTTGATATCAATCGCGAGCGTGCCAAGGCGGAGCCTAACGTGGAGGCCGTGGCTCGCATCATCGAGCGGGATCTGAGTGTGGCGGCGGCGGTGTTGAAAACCATCAACGCGCCGCTGTTTGGGTTGCCGAAAAGGATCGACTCGGTGCGCCAGGCGGTGTTGTTGCTGGGGATGCCCAACGTCGTCAACGTCGTGATCGCCTTGGCGATGAAGAGCGCGATTCAGGGGGATAATCAGGCGGGGATTGACCGCCTCTTTGACGAAGCGAATGACACGGCCCTGGTCCTGTCGAGCGTGATGCGCGAGGTACCCATCATGTCGGCGGATAAAGCCTATTTGCTCGGGCTCTTTCGGGATTGCGGCATGCCGATTTTGCTGCAGCGCTATCCGAAAGAGTATGCGGAGGTGTTGCAGGAGGCGGCGAAGCATCCGGAGCGGCCTCTGACAGACATCGAGGACGCCCGCTTAAAAACCGATCATGCGGTGGTGGGGGCGCTCATGAGCCGGCATTGGCATCTGCCGGAAGAAATCGGCGTGATCATTCTCAACCATCACCGGACGCGCGAACTGTTCGGCGGAGCGGCATGGACGCTCACCCCGTTCGAAGAGGGGATTCGGACCGTAATTGCGGTCTTGGCGATGGTGGATTGTATTTGTCATCGCCTCCGGAAGGGCAAGGATTCACCGGAGTGGGCTGCCATCGGCGAGAAGGTCCTGGCGCATCTCAAAATGGATCAAGCTGAATTCGAGCATCTTGCCTGGGATCAGCAGGATCGGTTCGCGGCCTAGCCCGGGGGCACGGTCGATGTCAGGTCCAACGGCTTCGCCGTGCGCTCCCCCATTGAGTAGCTGGGAGTGCCGCTGGAATGCCCCCACCGTGAGAAGCCCTCACGGTGGGGTTCCGTCTGTTGCGTACATCGTAACCGGGTAAGCCTTCACCCGCTCGTGTCATGAACGCCTGGGCCTATTGCCCCAGGATTCATCTCGCCCCCATCCGACCAGGAAAGCTAGTCGGAATGGATTTATCGAGGGTTTTAGCGGTGATCGAAATTCGCTTACGATCAAACATTCGCGAGTTGCTTGCGCCGGTAACCAACAAAGCCGATTAAACTGAGGCCTGCCAGCACCATGGCATAAGTGGAAGGTTCTGGAACCGAAACAGGAGGCACAACGGGAACCAGGTTAGCCGCAACGTCTGGCCCGACAACTCCCATCGTCCCTGAATATGTAATAAGCGGTCCTCCAGCAAAACGAACAGATGCGGTGATTACAGTTCCGGCTAGTTCACCGACGACTGCACTGTAGCCACCATTACTGGCAACGTCCGGATCCCAGGAAAACGAGAATACATCCAGCGGATCGAAGCCGGTAAAATTAAAACCGAATACGGTTGACCCCACTGCCCCAAATAATGACGATGTTCCATTGGCTGCCGGGTCGAATATAAAGGTTCCACCACCTGACCCACCGAACACCAGCGGTTCGCCTAGTATGCAAGATCCGCCATCCGTGCAGTGCGTTCCAGCGAGATTGAACGTAAGGGTCTCAATTTGACCGCTGGTACCGTCAAACGCAGCGGTGTTGATGCCTAATGACCCCAGCGGGCCAGGGTTCGTCACTGTGAGCGAGCCAGTTGGCAGCGCATAGCTGACGCCACTCAATAGCACGGAAAATCCCAGCACGGCGGCAACGTGCCTGGCGCTTTTCATGATTTCCCTTGCTGTGCCCTTTTGCTTCATGTGTACCTCCAAGTTTAAGAAAGCCGATTTTTCTAGAGGGTATAATTTAAGGGTTCTCAAAAAATCAAGAGAAAGCAACGGGTGCGGGGATGTTGTATTGCGAATCATTTCATCTCTCTCTCCCACCTAGGTGTCGGATGATGAGATTGATTGGAGTGGAATAGCTAACTTGGGATAAGAGTTGCTCATGGTCTTTCTCGGGGGAATTCACATGTGTCGGCATGGGTGGAAGAAAGAATAAGACCTAGAGCACTACATGTGTGCGGGGAGAGTTGGCCGGAGGGCGTAGCGGTTGTGGGGGCCGTAATGAGCGGGCGCTGGCTGACAGGGTGGTGTAAGGGGTGGTGTGGGAGTGTTCGACCGAAGGCCTCGAAAGACTTTTATGTAAAAGACTCCCGACCCCTTTGCTTCGGACCGTAATTGCGGTCTTGGCGATGGTGGATTGTATTTGTCATCGCCTCCGGAAGGGCAAGGATTCTCCCGAGTGGGCTGCCATCGGCGAGAAGGTCCTGGCGCATCTCAAAATGGATCAAGCTGAATTCGAGCATCTTGCCTGGGATCAGCAGGATCGGTTCGCGGCCTAGCCCGGGGGCGGCGCTTGCCTTAGAGAAGCCGCAGAGGCATTTGAGGCGCGTATCACATACTGGTGAGCTCAAGGCAACTCCGCGCAGTGCTGTCCTTGGAATGAGCCGTTTCCTACGCTCCTTCTGGCTAGCCACAGGGGCGTAGGGGCGATTCCAGGGCAAACTGCCTCACCTGCGCTACTTCCAGCAGTCTTCTCCAGACGGGCGCTGGCCCACACGGCGGGGGGAGGCGTGGCTTTGGAGCGAGTAACTGAAATCCGTGCAAGGCTGCCAATAAAAGACTCCCGACCCTTTTAATCTTACGCAAATTGGATGTGTCCGCCCAATCCGGGCTAGCTCATCGCGACATTGTTCTTGGGCAATGTGATTGCATGCTGGGGTTAGCTTTCCCCATTTATGTAGTTGATGGAACGGGCTTGTGGTAGCCTTAGTTAGGTTTCATTATATAGCACCATAACATGGAGAGGCTAATGACGGCTTATAAGAGCAGTGCTCATGACTCCGTGCTGTGTGTTATTGGAGCCCTGTTACTGTTGGCGGGCGTGATATGTGTGCAGGCACCGGGAGAGGTATTAGGAGAGTCAACCCATCAGGAAGGCTCTGAGCAGCCGGTATATCCACTCGCGACGGATGGCGATCCTGTTGATCTTGCTACGGGGCTTTATTCGGTTGAAGAATCCGACTTCGTCTTTCCCGATTGGATTCCTATTGTCATGACACGGGTGTATCGGAGTGAGGATTCTGCATCGAGAGCCTTCGGCGTCGGAGCCAGTCACCCATTTGAAATCTATCTGCTTAGAAATGACCTGTGTACTGAAATGCGGTTGATATTGCCGGATGGGGCATTTATTCAGTTTCTGCGGACCGCCGGGACCAATTGTCTTGACGCGACGCTCGCGCACAAAACATCCCCCACGGTGTTTTATAACTCGAGCCTCTTCTGGAACAAAGACACGCAGCAATGGGAGCTGAACAGACAAGACGGTATCAGCTATCGATTTAACGAATTTCTGTCGCTTACCGAGGTGGAAGACGCACAGCGGCATCGTCTCACCGTGGGCCGTGACTCCTATCAGCGTGTGACGAGCGTCACCTCACCCTGTGGGTATTGGATAAAACTGGTTCGGGATAGCCAAGGGAAGATTATCCGCATTGAGGACTTCTTGGGTAGGCATGCGATGTATGAGTATGATGCCCGGGGAAGGCTTGCGCGCGTGGAATATCCGACTTCCGGCCGAATCGCGGTGTATACCTATGACTCAGAGGATCGTATGGTGTCGGTAGGCGATGAGCATGGCCTGCGGTTCTGGAACATCTACGACAAGGAGGGGCGGGTCATGACTCAGCGTCACACAGACGGAACAACGTATGAGTTTCGTTATGTCGTGACAGAGAGTGGCACAACCAGGCAGACCCTCGTTAAAAACCGGCAAGGCAAGCTTCGAGTTGCCACGTTTAACGATGCGGGGCGCATTATATCCGACACCTGGGATGCAGAGGGGATGCGTCCACGCACGATGAATTACAAGTGGGATGCCTCCACGAATCAACTAGCTGGGGTGATGTCATGGGGTGCTGCAGAGAACATCTTTGGAGAGCCTGCTCTGAGTAGTGTGGGCTTGCATTCCGGTCAGAAAGAACCTGATCAACTCGCGGCCGATTATCGAGCTGCGAACCATTTAGCTGGCCAAATCACCGATGATGAGCTCCGGGCTTTAGCAAAGCCTTGCGAGCCGGTTCCCATGCGCAAGAAGATGGCACCACGCAAGCAGATGACTCGTGAGGGAGTCTTGAGGCTATGGGATGACATCATGAGGGAGGAGGGTTATCAATCGATTGAATTTCCGAGTGCCGAATCACACGAGCCAACGGAGTCCGGGGTAAATACTAGCGGATGGATTGTTGTGGAGGATAGGCGGTCAGGATATCTAGGAGGACTGTTTGGATATTCACGGGGAGGCGGATGGAAAGTTGAGGGGCGGCTTCTCGACGAAGTGCCAGTGGAGGGAGGGCTGTGGCAGCTATATGCTAAACGGGTGACCAAGTGGTCTCCCAGTCTGGGTGAGATGGTGGCCGCGAAGCCGAGTGACTCTGCGCCCTGGGAGTTCCAGGTGCTTTTGCGGAACCCAATGAGTCGGAGCGAAGTGCGGGAGTTACAGTCATTTGTATTCCCCCAAAACGGAGCGCCGCAAGGTGGTGTCCCGCAGGCAGCTCTACGATATGATCCCACGAATCATAAAGTGTGGGTGGTTATCAGCGGTGGGTTGTCCAAACCGCTCATCCATCACGTTCCAATAGTCCCCTCGTTTTTCCCCTATAGAGGGGCGCCGGACGAAAGACTGAAGTACCAACCCTCATCCCCAACCACGCTTGAAGGATAATCTAGGAAACGCAAAGGGGGCTGGAGCCTGTTCTTGCGAGCCTGATGGGCGGCGTGTGGGTATGGTGGAGTACTCCTTGCCATAAGCAGCGAGATTGATCGTGTCCGCAAAGCCCTATCGTGCTGTTCTGTCTAGAAGGTGTGCCATGGGGTGCTCCTCTTCAAATAACCTGACTGTATGAATTGTACAAATTGCACGGCGGGGTGGTTAGAAGGCCCAAATAAGACGGCGAGTGACCCCTCACAAATAACGCGCTATTACGGCTAGGGGAGGTGATGGCTGCTGGTGGGGGCTCAATGAGTGGGCGTATTCTGACACGGTGGAGCAAGGCGTGGCCTGGGAGTGTTCGACGGAAGTCCGTGCAACGCGGCCAATAAAAGGCTCCCGACACCTTGTGAATTATTTGAGGCTTTGCCGGCTTCTGGCATGCCTCTTGGTTGATCTAGGAAAGCACCTGTGCTAGCAGTACCCCTCGAAAACACACAGTCGAGAAATCGAAGGCTCCCGCCGGCTTCAGATGAAAATTGCAGATGCCGTATCGATAAAACTGTTGGCTGCAATCGGTAAGGTCCGACCATTTCGCCGCCACCGCGTAAAGAGCGGGGCGGTGGTGTACGAGGCGTGCCCGACGAGAAAGACCTATATCGTCGAGACGGGATATGTACGCCTGGTTTTTCCTGAGGTGACCGGTCGGTATAGGACCAAGATGCTGCTGGGGAAAGGGGCTCTTTTGGGGGAACTTCCGTTTGGGCTGACCACCATCCAGACTGAGGAGTCTGCGATAGCGAATGGGACAGCGAGCATTCTAGAGCTTGACCGAACCGCCGTAGAAACTGCAGCTCATCATGACAATGGGCTTCGCCAGGCCATGCTAGAGGCCTATGCTAGCCAGCTTCAGCTTCTTGATCGGCGATTGCAGTGGCAATTCATTTCCCCGTTGCATCGGCGCATCGCCACAATTCTGTATGATCTGATGTGCTTCGAAGGACAACCGTGTGGCCATGGGGCAGGTTATTTGGTGGATGTTCGGATGACACATGAAGAATTGTCTGAGCTTGTTGGAGCAGCTCGGTCTAATGTGAGCACACACTTAAATGACCTCCGTGCCCAGGGCATTATCTCCTACACTCGAGCCTATCTCTGCGTTCGAAATATGGACATGCTCCGCCGTAGAGCGGAGTAACTGCCGTTGCCTCGCGTCAGATACTTCTGGGCATAAAAGCGCTCAATGAAATGCGGATGTTGTCATGTGCGTGATAGTCCGCCCAGTGAGATCTTCAAGCGCGCCTTGATTGGACAATAGTCCCTCATCTGGCTTTCAGGTAACCGTTCATTCCTCTGCGGTGCCAATACATATAACGATCCCCAGGATGCGCGATATTGTCGTCTGGACGACAGACGCATTGTGCGCCAACAGGGTAAGTTCCATCCATGGTTTTTCTTGCCCGGGGAAAAGCTGAGGTGAAGAACTATGGTGCTGGGCATACATAATGGAGGACCAATATGAAGAGAGTTTTACTCGCAATCGCACTCATAGCAGGGGTAGTCATACCAGCCATCAGATTTGCAAACGGTGAGGAAGAGAAGCCTTTTGCCCCCAATGTTGACGTGGGCACCGGTGCGATTCGCGTTCCTGAGAACTATAGGGAATGGCCTACGTTAGGGACTTGGGCTCATGCGAATACAGGGGACAATCTGCGGCAAATGGGGCCTGGCCTTCATGAGTACCATGTCGTGTACACCCAGCCTGACACTATCGCATATTATAAGAAGACAGGACGGTTTCCGGACGGCGCGGTGTTAGTGAAGGAATTGCTGAAGGCTACTACAATGTCGATGACGACCGGTCCCGCAGTGGGTCATGCCACGACGATCACTGGCTGGTTTGTTCTCGTTCGCGATACGAGAGGGCGGTACAAGGACTCGGGTGTGTGGGGAGACGGATGGGCCTGGTCTTTTTTCAATGCAAGCGACCCCGTTCATACGGAATCCAAAAACTATAAGACGGAGTGCATCCCTTGTCATCAGCCGGCAAGGGATCTTGCGCGACCCAATGCCCCTGATGCGGATAAGTGGATTTATGCGCTCGGGTATCCGGTGTTGCAGGGTAAATAGTGTCTGCCAGTCTGGTCAGCGCGGCGAACAATCAGAGGGAAAGCAAAGACGTCGCGAGTGTAGTCCGGTGAGTCAATAAACCGCTCTGCGGCCTAATTATCGGACGACGATGTTGATTTGATCTGAATAGTCGAGTTGGGAGAAGAGTTGCTTGCGGTCTTCTCAGGTTAGTCCAAATGTGCGGATATCGGCGCAGGAAGGAAAGCGGGTGGTCGGTACATGTGTGCAGGGGAGGATGGCCGGAGGGGTGACGGCTGCGGGGATCTCAAAGGGCTGGCGCTGGCTGGTACGGCGGAGAAAGGCGTGGCGTGGGAGTGTTCGGCCGAAGGCTCTCTAAGGCTGTTAAAAAAGACTCCCGACCCCTTTTCTCTTCCGGCCGCTTTTTGATCATGAGCTCGTGGCGCTATGCACGTGCGTCAACCGGCAGCGACCCTATGGGACTGAAGACTGGCAAGCAAAGATTGCCGTGACTCTGGGATTGGAATCGACGCTGCGGAGACGGGGACGTCCACGGAAACAGCCAGAAAAGTAGCCTGTCCCCTTTTCTCTCTCCCCAAGAATAATGCTCCAGGGCCAGCGAATTCCCAGCAGAGTACCCGTGCGAACTCCCTCAGAAACCGATGGGGCGGCGTAAACGGGAATTAATCAGACCTTCCCTAGACCACGTATCCCACAGGT
>WBZQ01002340.1_pt1 | contig 12240 bp, 14 predicted proteins | sample 5204251 | NCBI WGS metagenome assembly WBZQ01 (sample SAMN12412402, study PRJNA552823) | activated sludge metagenome | isolation source: activated sludge from nitrification reactor of wastewater treatment plant... | place: USA: Virginia | collected 2017-09 | reverse complement strand
CTACCGGCCAGGACCTCATTCCTGACGGCAACCCACGATCACATGTGACGAGGCCCCAGCCTCCCCATACCGTCTAGATGAACGAGGCCACACCGCCGAACGTGGACCTGCCGCAACCTGTCGGTTGGCTACGGCTCACGGTCGAGGGGAAGGGGCCGCGCAGGCTCAACCCAGCGCTTGGCCCAGGTCGGTGATCAAATCCTCGGTGCCCTCCAGGCCCACCGAGATCCGCACCACGCCGTCGCCCAGGCCGATCGCGGCGCGGCCCTCGGGGCCCATCGCCCGGTGCGTGGTGGTCGCCGGGTGGGTGATCAGCGTCTTGGAGTCGCCCAGGTTGTTGGAGATGTCGATCAGCTTCAGCCTGTCGAGCACCTCGAACGCCCGCGCCTTGCCGCCGTCAACGGGCGCCACGAGTTCGAAGGTGATGACCGTGCCGCCGCCGGACATCTGCCGTCGGGCCAGCTCGTACTGCGGGTGCGACGCCAGGAACGGGTATTTCACCCAGCTCACCGCGGGATGGCCCTCCAGGAACTCCGCGATGCGCAGCGCCGAGGCGTTGGCGTAGTCGACCCGCAGCGGCATGGTCTCCAGGCCCTTGAGCAGCGTCCACGCGTTGAACGGACTCAGCGCGGGCCCGGTGTGGCGCATCAGTGTCTGCACCGGCCCGTCGATGTACTCGCGAGTCCCCAGGATCGCGCCGCCGAGCACTCGGCCCTGGCCGTCGATGTGCTTGGTGCCCGAATACACCACGACGTCGGCGCCCAGCGGTAGGCCCTGCTGGAGCAGCGGGGTGGCAAAGACGTTGTCCAGCACCACCTTTGCGCCCGCGGCGTGGGACAGCTCGGCGACCGCGGCGATGTCCACCAGCGACTGCATCGGGTTCGACGGCGTCTCGAAGAACACCGCCTGGGTCGGCACCGACAGCGCCTGCTCCCACTGGTCGAGGTCCTCGCCGTCGACGAACACCGTCTCCACACCCCAGCGCGGCAGGATCTCGTTGCACACCACGAAACACGAGCCGAACAGGCTGCGGGCGGCCACCAGGCGATCCCCGGCACCCAGCAGCGCCCCGAGCGAGGTGAACACCGCGGCCATACCGCTGGCCGTCGCGAACGCCGCCTCGGCGCCCTCCATCAGCCGCAGTCGTTCCTCGAACATCTGGACCGTCGGGTTGCCGTAGCGGGAGTAGACGAACCGGTCGATCTCACCGGTGAACGCCTTCTCCGCGTCGGCGGCGGTGGCGTAGGTGTAGCCGGAGTTCAGGAAAAGCGCCTCGGAGGTCTCCTCGAACCCCGAGCGCATCAGGCCGCCGCGCACCCCGATGGTGGCCTGACTGACGCCCTCGGGCAGCGGCTTGGGAATGCGAACCGACCGAACCCCGTCGGGCGTGGTCAAGACTGCACCCACGGCAGCCCGACGGACTTCCAGCCGCCGCGGCCGCGGTGCCGCTGCTCGTCGAGCTGGCCCTCGAACCCGTCGAGCATGTTGTACGACGGGGCGATGCCGGCCGCGGTGGCCACCTCGGCCGCCGGGATGGACCGGTTGCCCGAGCGGCACAGGAACACCACCGGCCGGTCACCCGGTGTCACACCGGCGGCGATCAGATCGGCCACAAAGTCCTCATTGTGCGTGCCATCGGTGCGGTTCCACGGCACGAAGACGACCTCGCGCCCCAGATCCGTCAGGTCCGGCGCGCCGACGAACGCCCATTCGGCGGGGGTCCGGACGTCCACCAGCACGGCGTCGGGGTGCTCGGACAGCAGGGTCCAGGACTGTTCGGGGGTGATGTCTCCGGCGTAGTTCACCCGGTCAGTTTATGCCCGGATGACCCGCGGTCACGATGCGGTGCACACCTGCCAGTGGCCATCGTGCCGCTCGAAGGTGGTTGCGGTGTCGACCTTCTTCGACCGGTCGTCGCCGAAGAAGTAGACGACGGTCGCCGTCGCCCGGTCACCGTCGACGACGATGCTGTTCACCCCGTCGACGTACCGGTCGCCGTGGGCGGCCACCGACGCCTTCTGCCGCGCGGCGAGTTGATCGGCGGTTCCGGCCAGCGACGGGCAGGTGAACCCGGCGTACGCGTCGTAGTCGACCCGCTGCAGGGCGTCGTTCTGGCCGATCGCGGCGCGGATCACCTGGTCCTGATCGGTCTGCTCATCGGAGTTCAACAGCGCGTTGAGCCCGATCCCGATCAGCACCAGCACCACCACCCCGAGGGCGATCATGAAGGGCAGCGGACTGCCACCGGCGTGTTCGTCGTCGCGGTCAGTGCTCGCGCTCATCTGGTTTCCCACTCCTACCTCCGGCGTTCGCCCGCAGCGCGGACGACGCCCGTCGTACCCGGTCCCGGGCCTCGGCGACCTCCGGGGCGGTCGCCAGTGTCAGCTCGAGGCGCCGCTGCGCAGCGCGGCCGGACCCGGTGAACACTCGCACATCGGTCTCGGGCACCTGCAGGGCCATGGCCAGCGCGTCGATGCCCGGGCGCGCGGCGTCGGCGCCACCGTAGGTGAGTTCGGCGGCCGACGGGCTGACCATGATGGTGTCGTGCGGCAGTCCCAGCACCGCGCGGGCGTGCAGGTCGAACACGTTGAGCCGCTGCGACGCCAGGGTCAGCAGGCCCGCCTCGGTGGGCCAGCCGGTGACGTCGGAGAAGTACACCTCGTCGCCGCTGACCAGCAGTTCGACACCGAATAGTCCGCGTCCGCCGAGCGCGTTGACGATCCGGGCGGCGATCGAGCGGGCCGATTCCAGGGCCACCTGGCTCATCGGCTGCGGCTGCCAGGACTCGGTGACGGCCGACCCGGCGAACCCGTCGAGCTGGCGGTGCCCGATCGGTTCGCAGAACGACATGGTCGCGTCGGCGCCGCGCACGGTGAGCAGGGTCAGCTCGTAGTCGATCTCGACGACGGCCTCGGCCAGCACTCGCTGGTGGGTGATCCGGCCGGCCACCGACACCGCGCGCTGCCAGGCGGGTTCGACGTCGCCGGGCCGCAGCAGCACCGACTGTCCCTCACCCGGCAGCGCGACCAGCGGCTTGACCACCATCGGGAAGCCGGCGTGCTCGGCGATCGCCGCCAGTTCGGTCGCCGACGCGGCGAACCAGAACGGCACGGTGGGCAGTCCGAGCTCGTCGGCGGCCAACCGGCGCAGCCCCTCGCGGTCCAGGGCCAGCCGGACGTTGCGGGCACTGGGCGCCACGGTCGCGCCGTCGTCCTCGAACGCCGCCAGCGCACCGGCGGCCACCGCGTCGGTGGCGCTGACGACATAGCCCGGCGCGACGCGGCGCAGCAACGCCGTCAGCGCCTCCGGATCGGTCAGCGTGACCACCTCGGCGGCGTCGGCGATGCGGGCGGCCGCACCGCCGGGGCGGCTGTCCACCGCGACGACCTCGGCCCCCAGCCGGGTGAACGCGGCGACCTGCTCGGCGCCGAGTTCACCGGATCCCAATAGTGCGACGCGCGGCCGGTGATCGGGCATGCTGACAGAATTCACCGTGCCGTCCCGACCGCGGGAGTCCGGGCGCGCGGAGTCCGGGCGCGCAAAGTCGGGGCGGGGCGGGAGCACACCCGTCCCAGGATAGGTGCAGGAATCCTGAACGGAGGCAACATTTTGCCCGCAGAGGTGCTGGCGGCAGTGGTCGCCGCGGTCCTGCTGGCCGCGATCGCCCGGCGATTCGGGTTGTCTTCGCCGCTGATGCTCGTGGTCGCCGGGCTGGCCATGACGCTCATCCCCGGCCTGCCCACGCTGGTTCTCGATCCGGAGTTCGTGCTGTACGTGATCCTGCCGCCGCTGCTGTGGACCGCCGGGCTGGAGAGCTCGTATATGGATCTGCGCAAGAACGCGGCCACCGTCGGCCTGCTGGCAGTGGGGTTGCCGCTGGCCACCACCGCGGTGGTCGGGTTCGTCGCCTACCAGACCGTGCCGGCGCTGCCGCTGGCCGCGGCCCTGGTGCTGGGCGCGATCGTGGCTCCCCCGGATGCGGTGTCAGCGACCGCCATCGGCCGCCGGCTCGGGTTGCCGCGCCGGTTGATGAGCCTGCTCGGCGGCGAGAGCCTGCTCAACGACGCGACGTCGCTGACCGCCTACAAGCTGGCGCTGGCCGCCGCGATCGGGATGGCCGAGAGCTGGGGGCATGCGGTCGGCGTGTTCGTCTGGGCGGTGGCGGGCGGGATGCTGGTCGGCGTGGTCATGGGCAAGCTGATCCTGTTCGTCCGGGCCCGGCTCAACGACCCGGTGGCCGAGAGTGCGATCGGCCTGGTCGCGCCGTTCGTCTGCTATCTGATCGGTGAGCAGGCGCAGGCATCCGGTGTGCTGGCGGTGGTGACCGCGTCACTGATGCTGGGCCAGCGCTCCACCGACGCCGGCTACGCCACCCGGCTGCAGGATCAGGCCGTCTGGCGCTCCGTGCAACTGATTCTGGAGTCCGTCGCGTTCCTGCTGATCGGGCTGCAGCTACCGCAGGTGGTCCGGGACCTGACCGGGATCCCGGCGGCGGTGCTGATCGGTTCGGCGGTCGCGGTGTTCGCCGCGGTGCTCGTCGTGCGCATCCTGTGGGTGTTCGGCTTCGCATATCTGACGCCGTCGTGGCTGGTGCCCGGCGGGAACCGCCCGCCGCCGAGCGCCCTGTTCGTGGTCGCCTGGGCGGGGATGCGCGGGGTGGTGTCGCTGGCGGCGGCGTTCGCGGTGCCGATGACGACGCTGTCCGGCGCCGACTTCCCCGGCCGGCACTACATCGTGTTCCTGACCTTCGTCGTGGTGATCGGCACGCTGCTGTTGCACGGGCTGACGCTGCCGTGGCTGGTGCGCACCCTCGGGGCGCGCGGTGACGACGCCCGGGCCGATGCGCTGGCGATCGTCGCCGCGCGCACCCGGGCCACCGAGAATGCCGACCGCCGGCTCCACGAGTTGCTGGCCGACGCCCGCGAGGAGGGGAAGCCGATGGCGGCGTACGAGGCCGCCGCCCGGCTGCTGCGGGAGTGGAACAACCGCCGTCGCTCCGATGCCTGGAAGCAACCAATGGAGAGCGACGAGGGACAGGGACCCGCGCCCGCGGCGGCCTACCGGCGGCTACGGCTGGAAATGATCGCCGCCGAACGGGAATCGTTCATCGCCGAGCGCGACGCCAACCGCATCGACGACGAGGTGCTGCGCACGCTGATGCACGACCTCGATCTGCTGGAGGCCTCGCTCAACGGGTGACCGGGTGTCGCGTCAGGTGGTGGTGTCGCGCAGGGTCGCCGCGAACTGCATGGCGCGGTACGGCCAGCCGTCGTTGGTATTCCATTGCGACACAACCAGACCGACGCCACCGGCCACGCCGAGTCGCGATCCGGGCAGCAGGTAGCCGCCGTAGAGCTGGGCGACGCGCCCGTGCGCGTGGTCCTCGTCGGACCAGCTGGAGCCGACCACCGGCTTCTGCACCGGCACCAGATAGAGATTGGCCGTCGGCGAGGTGACGGTGCGGTAGCCCAGCGCCGCCGCGGACGCCAGAAAGCCGCCGAGCACCCACTTTCCGGGTGCCAGCCGGCGCAGGCACAGCTCGCCCCACCGCTCCCCCGGCGGCGTGATCGGGGTCGGTTCATTGCCCCAGGCCCACACCGAGTTGGCAAATCCCCAGCCCACGTAGGCATCCCGGTTGCCGATATCGGCCGGGCGGACCCGGCGCAGGATGATCCCGGTGTCGCGGGTGTTGCCGGTGGACACGACGTACACCCAGCCGTCGTCGGGGTTGTAGTCCCAGGCCCACAGCTGCGCGCGCCCGTCGTGCAGGTCGGCGGCGAACTTGGCCTGCTCCCCCATGTGCGTCCAACTCACCCCGCTGTCGGCCGAGGTCCAGATCTCGGTCCAGACGACGTTCGGATAATCCCGATTGACCATGACGTGCATGTACATTCGGTCCCCGACCCGCAGCAGGTCCGACGGGATGACGGTGGAGAACCCGCCCCGGCGCCAGCCGGTGGCGGCGCTGTCGTGCACGTAGAACCAGGGCTGCTCGGCGCGGTTGGGGTTCGGCCCGCCCGCCCGGGTCCAGCGCAGCGGAGTGGCGGCGTCACCGGAGCCGATCAGCAGCACCGGCGCCCGCCAGTCCCCGGAACCCGGCTTCGGGCCGGAGAAGGTGTCGCCGAACGCCGAGACTATCGCGCCGTTGGGCGCAACGACCGAGACGCCCAGGTCGGTGCCGCCGACGCCGAGTGCGTCGGTGATGCCCGGGCCGGTCAGGTCGGCGACCTTGCGCGCCGACGGCAGCAGCACGGTCTGGGAATCGGTGACGGTGCCTTGTGGCGGGGGAACGGCGGCGGGTCTGTCGGTCACGCCCACCAGCATGGCCCGCCGTCGCGCCGCGCGCAGGGGTTACGGCTGTCCGGGGAGCAGCCGGATCATCAGGCCGTTGGCCTCGGCAAGCACATTCCCGTCGGGATCACGCAGGTCGGCGGCGACGAACGCCTTGCGGCCCTCGGCCTCGGTGATCCAGCCCCGCGCGGTCAGGCCGACGTTGATCGGGGTCACCTTGCGGTAGTCCACGTGCAGGTAGGCGGTGCGGCTGATCGGCCGGCCGGTGGCGTGGATGACCATGCCGAACACCGAGTCGAACAGCAGCGGCAGCACCCCGCCGTGCACGGCGTTGTTGCCGCCGACGTGGTACCGGCTGAACGTGACGATCAGCTCGACGCCGTCGGAATCGAACCGGGTGACCTTCCACTCCGGCATCAGCAGGTTGCCGGCGCCGGGCAGTTTCGGAGTGCGCCCGGCGGGCCCGACACCCTCGCCGCAGCGGTACGGCTCCAACACCTGCACCAGCGCGTTGACCTGCTGCGCCGCCGCATCCCAGGTGTCGTCGTCGGGGTCGGTCGAGACGGCCAGGTCCTGCAGCCGGCGCATGCCGGTCAGGAACTCGCCGAAGCCGGGCCCGGGCGTGGCGGCCTCGAAGACCGGGAAGCCACCGAACTGCGCGTGGTCCTCGTCCTTGTGGCCTGCGCTGGTCACCGGGCCGTTTTCGGTCACCGGGCCGCCAGCACGTCGCGGCGCACGATGGTCTGATCGCGGCCGGGACCGACGCCGATGCAGGACACGTGCGCCCCGGCCAGTTCTTCGAGCCGCAGCACGTAGTCGCGGGCCTTGGCCGGCAGGTCGTCGAACTCCCGGGCGGTGGAGATGTCCTCCCACCAGCCCGGCATCTCCTCGTAGACCGGTTCGGCACGGGCGAATTCGGACTGGGTCATCGGCATTTCGTCGGTGCGGCGGCCGTCGACGCTGTAGCCGACGCAGATCGGCACGGTCTCCAGGCTGGACAGCACGTCGAGCTTGGTCAGGAAGTAGTCGGTGATGCCGTTGACCCGGGTGGCGTAGCGGGCGATGACGGCGTCGAACCAGCCGCAGCGCCGCGCCCGGCCGGTGGTCACCCCGACCTCCCCGCCGGTCTTGGCCAGGTAGGCGCCATGCTCGTCGAACAGCTCGGTGGGGAACGGGCCCGACCCGACCCGGGTGGTGTAGGCCTTCAGGATGCCCAGCACGGTGGTGATCCGGGTGGGGCCGATGCCGGAGCCGACGGCCGCGCCGCCGGAGGTCGGGTTGCTCGACGTCACGAACGGGTAGGTGCCGTGGTCGACGTCGAGCAGGGTGCCCTGGGAGCCCTCCAGCAACACCGTCTGGCCCTCGGCCAGCGCCTCGCCCAGCAGCAGCCGGGTGTCGGCGATGCGGTGCTTGAAGCCTTCGGCCTGTTCCAGCAGGGTGGTCAGCACCTCGTCGGGGTCCAGCGCCTTGCGGTTGTAGATCTTGACCAGCACCTGGTTCTTGAACTCCAGGGCCGCCTCGATCTTCTGCGCCAGCGCGGCCTCGTCGAGGACGTCGGCGGCGCGGATGCCGATGCGGGCGATCTTGTCCTGGTAGCAGGGCCCGATGCCGCGGCCGGTGGTGCCGATCTTCTTGGAGCCCATATAGCGCTCGGTGACCTTGTCGATGGCCACGTGATAGGGCATGAGCAGGTGGGCGTCGGCCGACAGCAGCAGCCGGGCGGTGTCGACGCCGCGGTCCTGGAGGCCCCTGAGCTCGTCGAGCAGCACGCCCGGGTCGACGACGACGCCGTTGCCGATGACGTTGGTGACGCCGGGGGTGAGGATGCCGGACGGGATGAGGTGCAGGGCGAAGTTCTCGCCGGTCGGCAGGACCACGGTGTGCCCGGCGTTGTTGCCGCCCTGGTAGCGCACCACCCACTGGACTCGCCCACCGAGCAAATCGGTGGCCTTACCCTTTCCCTCGTCACCCCATTGGGCTCCGATCAGGACAATTGCCGGCATGGCCTACTCTCCCGCCTGTCACTAGGAATCTGCCTCCCAGCCGGTGAGCTACCTTATCCGACCAAGCGCCCCGTCAACCGGTTAGGAGCCAAGTGAGCATGCCCCCGGCTGTGCTGCTGCGGTTCGGCGACCGGTCCGTGCCGCCCGCGCTGTCGGATCTGCCGGCCCACGACATCGGCTCGGCGACCGATATCGACGAGGTGCTGCCCGATGAGGGGCGGCTTCTGGTGGCCGGTGGCGACGCCGAGCTATCGGTTGTGCTGACCCGCCTGCTGCGGCTGGAGCGGCTGGACCTGGAGGTGGCCCCGCTGCGCCGCGCCCGGCTTGCCGGGCGCGCGCGCAGCGGGGCGGCCAGGGCCGTGCCGCTGATCCGCGACGAGACGGCAACGGTGCTGGTCGGCAAGGGTTTGTGGTTACCGCCGCCGGGGTCCGGGCAGATCGTCGGCGAGGGCATCGTCGATGACAGCGTGCTGTTCGACGGCGTGGTCACCGCGCTGCGCATCGAGCCTCTGGATACCGCACCGGGGTTGCGGGCCGCGGTCGACCGCGGGCGGTGGCGCCGGCATCGCTGGGTGGCCGGCCGGGCCGCGCAATTGGGCACCACCGGTGCGCGGGTGGTCCGCGACGGCGTGGAGATCCCCCGCCCGGTGCGCCGCTCCACGTTCTACCGCCACACCGTGGACTGGTTGCGCGTCGGCTGAGCAGCGCAGTGCTCGAAGCGATGTATCGGGAGAACACCGGGGGCGGGCGATAGGTGGATTATCCAACTGTCGGCCGCGGTGGGTGTTGTGCCGATACAGCTCTTCCGCTGGGCAGTACCAAACCGTGACGAATGCGGGCCTTCGCGTGGATTATCCAGTTATCGGCTGCCACCGGTAAACATTCGGTACTCGTGACGGGCCCGCTCGTGCCGCGGCTCGCCCGCTGTACTCGTGGCACGCCCGTCGCTACTCGATCCACCGCCGAACGTGGGCCTCCCGTACTGCGCGGGTTGGTTTCGGCCCACGCTCGGCCATGATGGTGGGGTGACCGTGCATCCCATCCGGCCTGCTGTCCGACCCAGCCCGATATTTCTGGCCGCCCTCGGGGTGGCCGCGCTCGGCGGGGTCGGCGCCTGGTTCGCCGGGGAAGCCTCGCTGCCGATCGCGGTGATGGCCTACGCCTCGGTGTTCGTGCTGGTCATCGCGGGCTGGGTGGTGTCGCTGTGCCTGCACGAGTTCGGCCACGCCGTCACTGCCTGGCGCTTCGGCGATCACGATGTCGCGGTCCGCGGCTACCTGACGCTCAACCCGCTGAAATACGCGAACCCGGTGATGTCGCTGCTGCTGCCGATTCTGTTCATCCTCATGGGCGGCATCGCACTGCCCGGCGGAGCGGTGTGGGTGCGCACCAACTTCATGACCAAGCGCCAGCGCAGCCTGGTCTCGCTGGCCGGGCCGTCGGCCAACCTGATCCTGGCGGTGCTGCTGCTCTCAGCGACCCGGGTCGGCTACACCCCGGAACACAGCGTGTTCTGGGCGGGGATCTCGTTCCTGGCACTGCTGCAGGTGATGGCCCTGGTGCTGAACCTGCTGCCGATTCCCGGCCTGGACGGCTACGGCGCACTGGAGCCGCACCTGAGCCCGCAGACCCGCCAGGCCCTCGAACCCATGCGGCAGTGGGGCTTCCTGATCCTGATCGTGCTGCTCATGGTGCCGCCGCTGAACGGCTGGTTCTTCGACCTGGTGCTGCGCATCTACGGCCTGCTCGGCGGCATCGGGCCGCTGGCCGAGCTCGGCTACGGACTCACCCTGTTCTGGCAGCACTGATCCACCACGCCTTTTGGTGCCGATCGACGCTGCCGTCACCGGTTGGTCTCTGAAACGGCTTTGCGTGACAGGAGGCGCGTTCGTGGAGGGCACACCGTTCGGGCGCTACCGGCTGCTCGGCCTGCTCGGCCGCGGCGGCATGGGCGAGGTCTGGCGCGCTCCCGACACCGGCACCGACACCGAATCGTCGCCGTGAAGCTGCTGCCGGCGAACTTCGCCCAGGACCCCACGTTCGAACAACGCTTCCGCCGCGAAGCGCACTCTGCGGCCCGACTACACAATGCCCACATCGTGCCCATCCACGACTACGGCGAAATCGACGGACGGCTCTACGTCGACATGGCGCTCATCGACGGCTACGTCGCCGACAATGGACCTACGCAGGTGCTCAAGCTCCCGGCCGCATAGCCGGGGCTACTTGACGCCCAGCTCCACCCTCGCCACCGGGTCGCAATCGTCGAGCAGGTCCAGGCAACGCTGGTACTCCGGCGTCTCGCCGATCTCGTCGGCGGCGCGGGCCAGTGCGGCGACGCAGCGCAGGAATCCCTGGTTCGGCTCGTGGGCGAACGGCACCGGGCCGAAGCCCTTCCAGCCGTTGCGGCGCAACTGATCCAGGCCGCGGTGATACCCGGTGCGAGCGTAGGCGTAGGCGGTGATCACCTTGTCGTCATCAAGGGCCTGCTCGGCCAGCGCGGCCCAGGCCACCGAGGCCGACGGGTGCGCGGCGGCCACCGACGCGGCGTTCTCGCCGGCGTCCAGCAGGTCCTCGGCCTCGGGGTCCCCGGGCAGCAGTACCGGCTCCGGGCCCAACAGATCACCCATGCGTGTCATGCGGCCCATGGTGTCATGTCGGCGCCGAGCCCGACTAGGCTGAGGGGGAACCGTCGCGCAGAACGGGAGGACAACCCCCACCGATGTCGACCCCCGCCGACCACGATCCGGACACCACCCCGGCAGCCGATCCGTCGTTCGCCGAGACCGAGATGCTGCCCACCGATGCCCCGGCCGAGCCGGAGCGCCGGTTCACCGCGCCGTCGGCCTTCGACGCCGGCTCGACCCAGATCATCAGCACCCCGCCGGACCCGGCCACCGAGATCTTCGACGTGTCCGGCACCGAACCTCCGACCGACCCGGGACGCGCCGCGCAAGCCACCCCCCAGGCGATTCCGGCCCGCCCTCTCCCGCCGAAGCGTGGCAGCTGGGGCTGGGTGGTCGCGCTGGTACTGGTGATCGCGGCACTGGTCGCCGTCGTCATCCTGGTCGTCGTGCTGCTCACCCGCGGGGATTCGAACGCCGCCGGGCTGTACCAGCTCGCCTCCGCGGTCTGGGCCGCAAATAGCGGTGGCCCGGCCGCTTAGCGACCGGGCCACGCACTCGAAACCGTTAAGCCGAAACGCTCTTCCCCGAGCTGTGCAGGTCATTGCACGCCTCGATGACGCGCTCGGTCATCGACGCTTCGGCCTTCTTCAGGTAGCTGCGCGGGTCGTAGACCTTCTTGTTGCCGACCTCGCCGTCGATCTTCAGCACGCCGTCGTAGTTGGCGAACATGTGGCCGGCGACCGGGCGGGTGAAGGCGTATTGGGTGTCGGTGTCGACGTTCATCTTCACCACGCCGTAGCGCAGCGAGTCCTCGATCTCCGACTTCAGCGAGCCCGAACCGCCGTGGAAGACGAAGTCGAACGGCTTGGCGTCGGCGCCCAGGCCGAGCTTGGCGGCGGCGACGCGCTGCCCCTCGGCCAGCACCTCGGGTTTGAGCACGACGTTGCCCGGCTTGTACACGCCGTGCACGTTGCCGAAGGTCGCGGCCAGCAGGTAGTGGCCCTTCTCGCCGGCGCCGAGGGCCTCGATGGTCTTCTCGAAGTCCTCGGAGCTGGTGTACAGCTTGTCGTTGATCTCGGCCTCGACGCCGTCCTCCTCGCCGCCGACGACGCCGATCTCCACCTCGAGGATGATCTTGGCGGCCACAGCCTGGGCCAGCAGCTCAGCCGCGATGGTCAGGTTCTCACCGATCGGCACCGCCGAGCCGTCCCACATGTGCGACTGGAACAGCGGGTTACCGCCGTTGGCGACGCGCTCGGCGGAGATGGCCAGCAGCGGCCGGACGAATCCGTCGAGCTTGTCCTTGGGACAGTGGTCGG
>WBZQ01002337.1_pt1 | contig 12246 bp, 12 predicted proteins | sample 5204251 | NCBI WGS metagenome assembly WBZQ01 (sample SAMN12412402, study PRJNA552823) | activated sludge metagenome | isolation source: activated sludge from nitrification reactor of wastewater treatment plant... | place: USA: Virginia | collected 2017-09 | reverse complement strand
GCAGATGTTACCTGGCAAATCGGGCGATCCGGGACGAACCGGAGAGGACAATCAGCTCTTTGTGGAAGCGGTGTTGTGGGTGGCGCGCACGGGTTCCCCCTGGCGTGATCTTCCGGAAGCGTTTGGCGGCTGGAACAGTGTGTACCAACGTGTTGCCCGCTGGTCGAAGACTGGGGTGTGGCACCGCGTGTTCGCGGCATTGGCACGGGATGCCGATTTTGAGGAGATTTTCCTTGCGACACAAGCTGTCGTGGCGGACAAGGCGTACGATGCCGATCCTCTGATCGAATCCATCACGCAGAGGGGTGCGACGGCGGTGATTCCACCGCGGCAGAGCCGACGACAGCCGCGCGCGTTTGATGTGTATCACGACCGACATCGCAACCTGATTGAGAGGTTGTTTTGTCGCATCACACACGTTCGTCGCATCGCCACACGGTACGACAAGCTGGCGAACCGGTTCTCCTCCTTCATCGCGCTCGTCGCGGCCTTTGTGTGGATGGCCTAAATGTCAACAGCCCCTAGTAACTCGCATAAGATAGGGCTCGATATACGAACAAAGAGAGAAGGCCACTATGCCAGTCACATTGATCAATGTCTTACGAGGGCTTACAGACGAAAGGAGATTCTATGAATAGGGGCCCCCTTCGCGTTGGTTGACAGTCGAGGCCGAAGGGCCAGACTGTCAGGGTTGCGACACCACCACCAACGAAAGGGGATCGGTCATGATCTACGTCGGATTGGATGTCAGTGGCAAGAGCCTCGTGGCCTATGCGGTCAATGAACGGAAGCAGTGGATGGGTGAGAGCGAGGGGGCGGCGACACGAGCAGGCTTGCGGGCGCTGCTGCCACGGATGGGGCCGGCGTGAAACTCGTGGTCTTCGAAGCGGGCAATCAGATGAAGTGGATCGCGGAGACGCTGAAGAAGATGGCGGCGGTCCAGGTACACGTGGTCCATCCCAATGAAGTGAAGTGGATCAGTGAGAGCGGCGGCAAGACGGATCGGGTCGATGCCAAAAAGCTGGCGGAACTGGGGCGGGCCGGACTCCTCCCGCGAGCGGTGCATGTCGTCGAAGGTCCGGTCCGGGAGATGCGGGAGTTAGTGAGTGCCCGGCAGCAGGTGCAGGCCAAGCGGGTGGCCCTCCTCAATGTGATCCGGGGCTACGTGTATCAAGAAGGGTACCGGCTCCCTGAGAAGTTCTTTGCGGGGCCGACCTGGGCCGCGAAGCTGGCGCGGCTCCCGGTGAGTGCGCCGTTGAGGCTGATCATCGAGACGTTCATGGGCAGTATCGAGGCCCTCGCGGTGACGGAGCAGCGACTCACGGCTCGGCTGCTGGCGCTCCCGGATCAGCGGTGTGTGTTACTGGAGACGATCCCGGCCATTGGACCGCTGTCGGCGCGGGTGTTGGTGGGCGCGCTCGATGAGGTGCACCGCGTTGACGACCAGAAGGCCGTCGCTAACTATGGCGCCCTGGCCCCCACCATCTATCAGAGTGGGAACGTCCGGCAGCTGGGGCGGATTAATCGCGACGGACGGGGCGAGGTCCGACGGGTGTTATTGCAGTGTGCCCACACGGTCGCCCGCATGACGAGTCACGGGGCGAAACCGCTGCAACAGTTCTTCCCCCGCATCGCTCAGCGGCGGGGCAAGAAGATCGCCGTGGTGGCGCTGGCCCGCAAGTTATTGACCACGGCCTATGGGGTGCTGAAGTCCGGGCAGCCGTACGATCCCCTGAAACTGCAGCCCTCGGCGTGCTAACAACAGGGATATCGCGTCATGAGTCTGGACAGGTTCAGTTGCCCTGATGGTCCACGCACAGACAGTGAGCCGCATACACCTTGACTGACTGAGGTCGTTCAGGAGATTGGGCGGCTGTCTTTGAACCGGAAGGTTGGGCGACCGAGCCCGCATGGGAGGTTAACGGTCCATCTATTTTCAACAGGGCCTCGTCTTGACTGTTGACAGAAGGCCTATTCATGGGAGGTGAGATGACATGGCAGTGAAAGTGACGGTCGGTCCCCCGGTCATCACCATCAATCACGGCAGCACCTTCCTGGTGACGGAGCTCGACGGCTCCATCACCAACGCCTCAGACCAAGGCCTGTATTCACGGGATACGCGCTACATCAGCCGCTATCAACTGTATATCGAGGGCCAGCCGTGGACCCTGCTGAATTCCGGCGCCGTGGCCTATTATGCCTCGCGAACCTACCTCATCAACCCGAAAGTCATGACGGAGCATGGGACCGTTGCCGCCGGAACTCTGGGGCTCGTGCTGGGTCGCACGGTCGGAGAGGCGCTCCACGAGGATATCGATATCAGGAACTACAGCACCGGGCCTGTGCGATTCAATCTTGAACTCCTGCTGCGCAACGACTTCGCCGACATCTTCGAGGTCAGGGCCAAAGAATTCACGCTTCGAGGTCATATTGAGACCGAGTGGGCCGGCGACAGCCAACAGTTGACCAGCCGGTATGTGCACGGCGACTTTCGCCGGGCTCTGGTGCTGTCGTTCGAGGGCGGCGCCGCGAAGGCGCTGTATGGCAATGGGCGCATCAACTTCACGATCGATCTCGCGCCCGGCGCCGCCTGGCATATCTGTGGAAAGTACGACATTCAGGAAGGCGACATGGTGAGTCGGGCCCCTACCGGTTGCGTGCACGATTGCGAGCACACAGGCACGGCTCACACTCTGGCGCGCTGGACAGAAGCCACGACGCAGATCACGGCTTCGAATGAGGAATGGTATCGGTTGTACCGCCAATCGGTCGAAGATATGGCGGCGCTCCGTCTCAGGGCGGACGATCGGCACCAGGACGAGCTGTTGGCCGCCGCCGGCGTGCCCTGGTTCGTCAGCGTGTTCGGTCGCGACAGTTTGATCGTGAGTTTGCAGAATATGACGGTCTATCCGGATTTCGCCCGCGGGACGCTCAGGCGACTGGCCGAACTTCAGGCGACGGAGGAGGATGCCTACAGGGACGCAGAGCCGGGAAAGATGCCCCACGAACTCCGGGTCGGTGAGTTGGCCCATTTCAAACGCATCCCCCATACTCCCTACTACGGAACTGCCGACGCGACCATCCTCTACATCATCGCTTGGCACGAGGCCTGGAAATGGCTGGGAGACGATGCTCTCTTCTCTGAATATGAACAGGTCGTCAAACGGTGTCTGCGGTGGATCGATGAGTACGGAGATCGCGACGGGGATGGGTTCCAGGAGTACCAGACACGGTCCGAGAAGGGGTACGAAAACATGGGCTGGAAGGACGCCGGCGACGCGGTCCTCTATCCGGACGGCTCGCTCGTGAAGGGACCGAAAGCGCTGTGCGAATTGCAGGGGTACGTCTTCGACGCCAAACATCGAGCCGCCGCCGTCGCGAACCATTTCGGCGATCCTGACTTCGCCGCGAAACTTCGACGGGAAGCCGCCGAGCTGCAGCAACGATTCGAAGAGCGGTTCTGGTGTGAAGACCTCGGCTACTACGCCTACGCCCTGGACGGTGACAAGAAGCAAGTGAAGACCGTGGCTTCCAATGCCGGTCACCTGCTCTGGAGCGGCATCGTCCGTCCCGACCGTGCCGAACGGGTGGTGCGGCGATTGCGCGAACCGGACATGTGGAGCGGATGGGGTATCAGGACATTGTCTGAGCGTCATCCCGCCTATAACCCGTTCTCCTATCAAAACGGCTCGGTGTGGCCGCACGATAACGGCATCATCGCGATGGGGTTCAAGCGGTATGGATTTGCCGAGGAAGCGGCCATGATAGCCCGCGATATCAGCGAGGCCGGCAAGTATTTTTTGCTCAATCGCCTGCCGGAACTCTATGCCGGGATCGAACGGAGGCCGGGGACCTTCCCGGTGCAGTATCTCGGGGCGAATGTGCCGCAGGCCTGGGCTGCGGGCAGCGTGTTCCATCTGCTCCGTGCCATCCTGGGATTGGACGCCGATGCGTCGAAGCGCAGGCTGTACCTCGATCCGCTGCTGCCACCCTGGCTACCGGATCTCATGGTGCGCCGGTTGCGGGTCGGCAAGGCGACGCTCGATCTTCGGTTTTGGCGAGAGGGAGCTGTGACCAGGCATGAGGTGCTCGCCGTCGAGGGCGAGGTGCAGGTTCACAGGCGTGACGCATCCGCAACGAACGAGTGAAAGGGCCGGGAGAAAGGAACCGCTCATGCAGCACTATGAACCAACCCTCAGCCTGGTCGGTCGTCTCCTGCTCGCGGCCCTCTTTCTTTGGGCCGGTCTCCATAAGATCTTTAATCCTGAAGGCACGCAACAGTACATGGCGGCCTATGGTCTGACCGTGGGCACTATGTTGTTGTACCTTGCCGCCACCGTGGTGGAGTTTGCGGGAGGCATCGCGCTGATGATCGGACATACGACCCGCGAGGCAGTCTCTCTGCTCGTCCTGTTCATGGTGATGGTGACCGGAATTTTTCACGCCCATCCGGCGGACCCGAACCAGGTCATCCACTTTGCCAAGAACCTCGCCATCATCGGCGGACTCTTGTATGTCCTCGCCTATGGTCCCGGCGCGTCCAGTATCGGCGGTCAGGCCGAACAGCCGACCCCTGCCGCCCTGACGGGGCTCCGGCACACCGCTCTGACGTTGGCGGGTCGCATCTTTCTCGGCGGGCTCTTTCTGCTGTCGGGCCTCAATAAACTTCTCGATCCAACGGGAACCAGGCAGTACATGGCTTCCATGGGAATGACCTCTGCCACAGACCTGTTCTACGCCGGAGCGATCCTGCTGGAAATCGGCGGCGCCCTGTCGCTTTGGCTTGGCTGGTGGACCAGAGCGGGCGCGGCGGCACTGATCGGCTTCCTCGTTCCCGCGACCATGATTTTCCACAGGACATCCATGAGCTTCGTCCATGACGCGACGGTTCAAGACCAACAATTTCACGTGATGAAAAACCTCGCGATCATCGGCGGCCTCATCTACGCCTTGGCGCAGGGGGCCGGGTCCCTGAGTCTCGACGCAAGGCGGCGGTTGAGCCGATAGGCGTCGGCTTTGTCGGATCGGTTGACGGACATGACGGTTGGCCCCGCTGAGATGGCGGAAGGCTGGAAAGGAGAGGCACCATGAAGATGGCATTGATCGAGGCCACAGGGTTTGTCGGCTCGGCGATGTTGCAGGCGGTGTGGGCCGGCGGGTATTGTCATGCATCAGTTATGGCTCAGCGGGCAGCGTCGTCCGGCTGCGGCGCGGCATTCGCGACGTGGTGGCTGTCGTCCAGGTGCGGAAGGCAGCGCGGATGATCTTATCCCTTCTTATCCGGCCCTGTCCGGGGAGGTCGGCATACGTTCGTCGCTGTGTCACGAGCCGACTACATCATCGCCGACGCGGCATCAGTTACCGGAGACCGAAATGGGTACGTTGAACAAGCAGTGGCTCTTGAAAGTCGGGTTTGTCGCGGCTGCGGCGGGTCTGTCCGTTCTCGCCTGGCGCTATGTTCAGCCGACACACCTGTCCGATGGATTTGCCGCCGGTAATGGCCGCATTGAGGCCGTGGAGATCGACATTGCCGCCAAGACGCCGGGCCGTATCAAAGACATTCTCGTGAATGAAGGCGACTTCGTGACCGCCGGGCAGATCGTGGCGCGGATGGACATCGAGGTGCTCGAGTCTCAACGCCGCGAGGCCGAGGCGCAATTGCGTCAGGCGCAGAGCGCCGTGGAACGAGCCCGCAGTCTGGTGGCGCAACGTGAAGCCGAAAAAGCGGCGGCCTTCGCTGTGGTGGCGCAGCGCGAAACCGAGCTGAGGCTGGCGCAAACGCGTCAGGCGCGCTCCGAGCCCCTCGCCTCCGATCAGGCGATAGCTCTTCAAGAATTAGACGACACTCGCGCCGCTGCCCGTGGTGCGCAGTCGGCGGTCAGCGCGGCCAAAGCGCAGGTGGCCGCCTCGGCCGCCGCGATCGCCACGGCCCGATCCCAGGTGCTTGAGGCCGAATCGGTGGTGGAGGCGGCGCGGGCGACTATCGAACGACTTCAGGCCGACATCAACGACAGCACACTGAAGACACCTCGGGACGGTCGCGTGCAGTACCGTATTGCCCAGCCCAGCGAAGTGATCGGCGCAGGCGGCAAGGTGCTCAACCTCCTGGATCTGGCCGATGTCTACATGACATTTTTTCTCCCCACGTCCGCCGCCGGACGGGTCGCGCTCGGTTCCGAGGTGCGCCTGGTGCTCGATGCCGTGCCGCAGTTTGTGATTCCTGCCAATGTGTCCTTCGTCGCCGATAACGCCCAGTTCACGCCCAAGACAGTGGAGACGGCCAGCGAGCGGGAGAAACTCATGTTCCGGGTGAAGGCGAGGATCGATCCGGAACTCCTCAGGAAACATATCCGTCAGGTGAAGACCGGCTTGCCGGGGATGGCCTATGTCCGTCTCGATTCCAAGGTCGAGTGGCCCGATTCTTTGCAGGTCAAGTTGCCGGAATGAGGCATGATCAGCCAGCCGACCTGCCGACGGTGGAAGAGGCGCCGGTCGTTCGCGTCATCGATGTCAGTCTGCGCTACGGAACGCGACTCGCGCTGGACGCCGTCAGCCTCGATGTGCCGGCGGGAAAGATGGTCGGGCTTCTCGGCCCTGACGGCGTGGGGAAGTCGAGCCTGTTCTCCTTAATCTCGGGTGCCCGTGCGATTCAGGAAGGGCGGATCGAGGTGCTCGGTGGCAACATGGCTGAGGCGCGCCACCGCCGGGAGGTCTGCCCGCGTATCGCCTATATGCCCCAAGGTCTGGGCAAGAATCTCTATCCGACCCTGTCCGTGTTCGAGAATATCGATTTCTTCGGCCGCCTCTTCGGTCACCGCGAGGTCGAGCGGATGTACCGCATCGCCGAGCTCCTCGACAGCACCGGGCTCACGCCGTTCCGCGATCGGCCGGCGGGCAAGCTTTCCGGCGGCATGAAACAAAAACTCGGACTCTGTTGCGCGCTTATCCACGATCCGGACTTGTTGATCCTCGACGAGCCGACCACCGGAGTCGATCCCCTGTCGCGCCGGCAATTCTGGGATCTGGTCGAGCGCATTCGTAGAGGCCGGCCCGGCATGAGCGTGCTCATGTCGACCGCCTATATGGAGGAAGCCGGGCGGTTCGATTGGCTGGTGGCGATGGACGCCGGCCGCGTGCTGGCTACCGGCACCCCTCACGAGATGCTCGTGCGCAGCGGCACCACGTCTCTGGAGGAGGCTTTTATCGCGCTGCTTCCGGAGGAAGAGCGACGCGGACACCGGGCGGTGGTGATCCCGCCCCGCACAGGCGACGACGGAGACATCGCGATCGAGGCGAAAGATCTGACGATGCGTTTCGGCGACTTCGTTGCGGTCGATCATGTGAGCTTTCGTATCGAACGAGGGGAAATCTTCGGCTTTCTCGGCTCGAATGGGTGCGGCAAGACCACCACCATGAAAATGCTGACGGGCCTGCTGCCGGCCAGCGAGGGACAGGCCTGGCTGTTCGGTCAGGCGGTGAATCCGAATGATCTCGCGACCCGGCGACGTGTCGGCTACATGTCGCAATCCTTCTCGCTCTATTCCGAGCTGACGGTCCGCCAGAATCTGGCGCTGCACGCCCGGCTGTTCCACGTGCCTGGCGGGGAGATCGAGGGCCGGGTCGAGGCGATGGCCGAACGGTTCGATCTGGCCGATATGATCGACGCCCGCCCTGACGCCCTTCCTCTGGGCCAGCGCCAGCGTCTGTCGCTCGCGGTGGCAATGATTCATCGGCCTGAGATGCTGATTCTCGATGAGCCCACCTCCGGCGTCGACCCGATCGCCCGCGATGCCTTCTGGCAGATTATGATCGATCTCGCGCGCCGGGACAAAGTCACCATTTTCATCTCGACCCATTTTATGAACGAGGCGGAGCGTTGTGACCGCATTTCGCTGATGCACGCGGGCAAGGTGCTTGTCAGCGGCTCACCGGCCGCGCTGACGGCACAGCGTGGAGTGAACAGTCTGGAGGATGCCTTCATCGGGTACCTGGAAGAGGCCATGGCAGAGGGCAACACAACAGGGTCGCCGTTTCCGGACAACAGGGTCGCATCTCCGGCCCCTGTCCTCGCCGCGCCTGCCTCCGTCGTGACGGCGCATGAAAAGGGGCGAGGGTTCGATGTGCGCCGTCTGCTCAGTTATACCCGTATCGAGGCGCTGGGGCTTCGTCGGGATCCGATTCGTGCCACTCTGGCGCTCCTTGGCAGCGTCCTGCTGATGTTCGTCGTGGGCTACGGCATCAGCATGGATGTGGACGATCTGACGTTTGCCGTGCTCGACCGCGACCAGACGACCGCCAGTCGCGACTATGTGCTGAACCTTGCCGGTTCACGCTATTTCATCGAACATGCGCCCATTGCCGACCATGCCGAGCTGGACCGTCGCATGCGGAGCGGAGAGCTGAGCCTCGCCCTCGAAATTCCCCCCGGCTTCGCCCGCGATCTGAGCCGTGGGAATCGAGTGGAAATCGGCGCCTGGGTCGACGGGGCGATGCCGCAACGGGCTGAAACCGTGCAGGGTTATGTGCGCGGCATACACGCCCACTGGCTTGCCGAGGTGGCCTCTCGCCAGCCTGGACAACCACCGTCGGCCGGGCTGGTCAACATCGAAACCCGGTTCCGGTACAACCCTGACGTGAAGAGTCTGGTGGCGATCGTGCCGGGAAATATCGCCATTCTGTTGATGCTGATTCCGTCGATGCTCACGGCGCTCTCCGTGGTGCGCGACAAGGAGATGGGCTCGATCGTGAACCTCTACGTCACACCGGTGACCAGGCTGGAGTTTCTGCTGGGGAAGCAACTGCCCTACATCCTGCTGGCGATGGTGAACTTTCTGCTGTTGACCGTGCTTGCGGTCACCGCCTTCGCCGTCCCCATGACCGGCAGTGTGCTCACGCTTTCTCTGGCGGCGCTGCTCTATGTCATCTCTGCGACCGCGATGGGCTTCTTGATATCGACGTTCATGCGCAGCCAAATCGCGGCGGTCTTCGGCACCTCCGTGCTGACGATCCTCCCGGCGACACAGTTCTCCGGTCTGCTCGATCCGGTCTCTTCCTTGGAAGGGCTCGGCGCGTTGATCGGCCGTTTGTACCCGACGACCCATTTCTTGACCATCTGTCGCGGAACCTTCTCCAAGGCGCTGGGTTTCGCCGACGTGCAGCATGCCATGTTGTCTCTCGTGCTGGCGGTGCCTGTCTTGATGGGGCTCTGCGTGGCGCTCTTGAAAAAACAGGAGGCCTGAGTGCGCCTGGCGAACATGCTGCAGCTGGGGATCAAAGAACTGCGTAGCCTGGCGCGAGATTCCAGGCTGCTGATCTTGATCGTGTATTCGTTTTCCGTGGCGATCTATATCGGGGCGACGGCGATGCCGTCCACGCTGAACAAGGCGCCGATCGCCATTGTCGATGAAGATCGATCGCCTCTCTCACTACGCATTGTCGGATCGTTTTATCCCCCGCATTTCCTGGCCCCGGCGTTGATTCCCCATGCCGGCATGGACGAGGGCATGGATGCCGGTCGGTTCACCTTCGCGCTGAACATTCCACCGGAGTTCCAGCGTGATCTGCTGGCCGGTCGGACGCCGACGATTCAGCTCAACGTCGATGCCACCCGCATGAGCCAGGCCTTCATCGGGAGCGGCTACATTCAGACGATCATCAACGACGAAGTGAGCGAGTTCGCCCGGCACTATCGCGGAGGCACCGCGCCACCGGTGGATCTTGCGCTGCGCGCCCGGTTCAATCCCTCGTTGACGCAGACTTGGTTCGGCGCGGTGATGCAGGTCATCAACAACGTGACGATGTTGGCGCTCGTGCTCACCGGTGCGGCGCTGATCCGGGAGCGGGAGCGCGGCACCATCGAGCATCTCCTGGTCATGCCGGTCACGCCATTGGAGATTATGGCCAGCAAGGTCTGGCCGATGGGAGTCGTGGTCCTCGCCGCCTGTGCCTTTGCAGTCCTGGTCATTGTAGAGGGGCTGCTGGCGATGCCGATCGAGGGGTCGCTGGCTCTGTTCTTCGCCGGTGCGGCTCTGCATCTGTTTGCCACCACCTCGCTGGGGATCTTCCTGGCCACGGTCGCCCGTTCGATGCCCCAGTTCGGATTGTTGCTCGTACTGGTGCTGCTGCCGCTGCAGATGTTGTCCGGCGGAGCCACGCCGCGCGAGAGTATGCCGGAGTTCGTGCAGACGATGATGCTCGCGGCTCCCACCACCCATTTCGTTGCGCTGGCGCAGGCCCTGTTGTATCGCGGTGCAGGCCTGGAGGTGGTCTGGCCTCAATTCATCAGTCTGGCGGTCATCGGTGTCCTCTTCTTTTCAATCGCATTGCGGCGTCTCCGGAAGACCATCGGGCAGATGACGTGAGCAACTCCCCGCGTGGGCATCGAAACGACGCCGGGCCGCGCGGGACAGTAGATCGGTCGCAGTGTGCGAGGCGAGATGGGGCATCGGTGGCCCGGACGGCGCGGTGGCTCGTCTGGGTTTGAAGCGTACGACACTCACCTCGACAATGAAGAAACTCGGCATCAACCGTCCCGTCAGGTGACGATGCGCTTCGTCACCTGACGATCTCTCGTCGTTTTCGCGTCGTCACTCTCCCATGCGCCAAGGCGTCTTTTTCTCCGGCCACATAGATCCATTCTGTATTTCAAATGGTTAACCTCTGTTGTGTGATCGGGCACCGCTGGTATGGGCCTTGCCATTACCGGTGGATAGCAACGCACAAGGGAACCGGGGGTGACTTCATGAAAGACATGACGCTGTGGGTTGGCTGGTACGGAATGCTCGCGACCCTGCCGCTCTTCCTTGCAGGGCTGCTGATGAAGGAGCGGATGGCGATTGTGGTTCTGCAACGGCTACGTGGGCACAGACAGTAATTACTATATTCTCAAGGAGGTGTCGCATGTACAGCTTTTTTAAGACAGACGATTCATGGGCGGGTTTGATTCTGCGGGTGGTGCTGGGCGGTGTGATGTTTGCGCATGGCGCTCAGAAGCTCTTGGGTTGGTACGGAGGATTCGGATTTGAGGGCACCATGGGATTTTTCACTCAAACAATGGGCCTCCCCTGGCTGGTCGCGTTTCTCGTGATCATCGGGGAATCCATCGGCAGTCTTGGATTGCTGGCTGGCCTGCTCACCCGGTTCACGGCGGCGAGTTTCATCGTGATCATGACGGGCGCGATCATGACCGTGCACCTGCCGCAAGGGTTCTTCATGAATTGGTTTGGGCAACAGACCGGTGAAGGGTTCGAATATCACCTGCTGGTTATCGGCATGAGCCTGGCGTTGCTGGTTGTCGGCGGAGGGAAGTGGGCGCTCGACGGTGTCATCGCCCGCTGGCTCAATGAGCGGACGACGATGCCGGTTCCAAAGGCCCGAGAAGCGAACTTCGCTCTCCGCATGTTCTGAGTGTCATGGTAAGGGCGGGCAGCGGGCTGACGGGACGAAGGGAACCACGACCATGTTGAAGATTGCAGTGTCGAGCATGAACCCGGGAACCATCTTCGTTCTTTCCTGGCGGCTGGCCGGTCCCTGGGTCGAGGAGCTGCGGGATTCCTGGTTGAAGCAGGAGATCGGCGGGCCGACTCCATGCCATGTCGACCTCCGGGAAGTGACCTTCATCGATGAAGCGGGAACCACGCTGTTGTCTCAGATGTACCACGAGGGGGTCACGATTCAGGCGTCAGGCTGTCTGATGGGGGCCATTGTGCAGGAGTTGAGCAAGGCAGGACCGGTGATTACGGAGACGAAGTGGCATGACGTGCCAGGATGATTGTCGACAGGTGTGGCAGATCGACGCAGGGATATCAGAACGAAAGGTGCATAATGCCGGTGACATTGATCAACGTGTTTTCAGCTCCGATCGCCAAGGATGAGGACTTCGTGAAATGGTGGGCCGATATCAAGTACCCTATCACCAAGCAACCGGGATTCATCAGCGGCACGTTTCACAAAAACATCAAGTCGGACAGCCGGTTCAACCATATCAATGTGGCAATCTGGGACAATGAGACCCTGTATTGGAAGGCTACGAGAAGAGTGTCACGCCCCTGAAGGAGAAGTTGGGAGCAACTGGGCGTGGAGATGACACCGGCCCTCTACCACGTCGCCTTCGAATACTGATTTAAGGAAGGTCTGATTAATTCCCGTTTGCATTCGGCACGCTGGTCCTGAGCTGATCACCAGCGGGAATTTGGTGGGGATTTGCTGGTCCAGGTCCCTCTTCCTGTGGCCCACCGCCTCTGCGCT
>WBZQ01002335.1_pt1 | contig 12248 bp, 10 predicted proteins | sample 5204251 | NCBI WGS metagenome assembly WBZQ01 (sample SAMN12412402, study PRJNA552823) | activated sludge metagenome | isolation source: activated sludge from nitrification reactor of wastewater treatment plant... | place: USA: Virginia | collected 2017-09 | reverse complement strand
GTGACGGAGCACCGACGCTCCAGAGGCTTACCCGGCTGTTTTTGGAGCGGCAAGAATATCGAAGAGACTGCGCCCTGCCCAGCGTTGAAAACACCGCATATCGGGCAGCTTTTTTGAGCGTGTGCAACACAGAAGAACAAAAAGGGGGCACTGACTTAATGGCGCTGTGGTGCCCACGCGTAAGGATTTTGAATACGCAGTGCAGCAAGCAGTGCGATCTCTAGCGCTTCCATGCGCTGGGCCTGTGCGGGTTTGAGGTGATCAAAACCACGGGCGTGCAGCACGCCGTGGATGACCATGTGCGCCAAGTGCGCGCGCAGCGATTTTTTTTGTTCGCGTGCTTCGCGCGCAATCACCGGCATACACAACACGATGTCGGCCTGCAATTGTGGCGGCGGCTGGTAATCAAAGGTCAGTACGTTGGGGGCGTAGTCCTTTTTGCGAAATGTGCGATTGATGCGTTGTGCTTCGCGTGTCTGCACAAAGCGCAACGTGATGGTGGCGTGTGTGTTGTCTTGCAATGCGCGTAATACCCAACGACGCAGGGTGCTGCGGGCGGGTAGATCAGGGTGAGGGGTTTGTATTTGGAGCGCGAGGTGTAGGGGCATGGGCGCTTGGTGTGTGCGGAGTGATACGTGACACCGTTTCTCTCACCCCAACCTCTCTCCCACCGGTAGAGAGACCGAGGGTGAGGGAAACCGTGCCACGACTAAGGATGAGAAGCCGAGCCAGTCGTGGCCTTTTCCTGCGCCGCCTCATACGCCTCCACGATGCGTGCCACCAGGGGATGACGCACCACATCGGCGGCGGTGAAAGGGGTAAAGCTCACGCCGCGCACCTCGCGCAACACGCTTTGGGCCTGAATCAGGCCGCTGCTCGTGCCGCGCGGCAAATCAATTTGTGTGACGTCACCGGTGATCACCGCTTTGGCGCCGAAGCCGATGCGCGTGAGAAACATTTTCATTTGCTCGGGTGTGGTGTTTTGCGCTTCGTCCAGGATCACAAAGGCGTGGTTGAGCGTGCGGCCACGCATGTAGGCCAGGGGTGCGACTTCAATGGTTTGCCGCTCCAGCAATTTTTGCGTTTTATCCATGCCCATGAGGTCAAAGAGCGCGTCGTACAGGGGGCGCAAATAAGGGTCCACTTTTTGCGACAGGTCGCCGGGCAGAAAGCCTAGGCGCTCGCCCGCTTCAACGGCGGGGCGTGTGAGCACGATGCGTTTGACCAAGTCACGTTCCAGCGCATCGACGGCGCAGGCCACAGCCAGATAGGTTTTGCCCGTACCGGCCGGCCCAATGCCAAAGCTCACATCGTGCGCGAGGATGGCTTCGATGTAGTCGCGTTGGCGCGGCGTGCGGCCGTGCAAATCACGGCGGCGCGTGTGCAGCGCGGGGGTGTGCGCAGCTTCGGCTCCGGGGTGGCCGTGCTCAACGAAGTAGAGCTGAATGTCTTCAGCGCGGAGAGGCTGTGTGGCTGCAGCGTGAAAGTGCTTGAGTGCAGCCAGTGCTTGCAGGGTGCGGGGGGGATGCCCCTGGATATGAAACTCGTGTCCGCGGCGTTTGATCGCCACATCCAGTGCAGTTTCGATCTGACGCAAGTTCTGATCTAACGCGCCGGTCAGGTGGGCCAGGCGTGTGTTGTCGCCCTCGGCGGTGAAGGTCAGGGCGGTGGTGGGTGTGGGGGTCGTTGCGCTCATAGGAAGCGCAACTGTAATCCCCAAAGCCGTGGCTGCTTATGACGGATACATCTCTTGCCAGGCGCGGGCATATTGCGCACCGGTGCCGATCCAGGCCACGGTACCGACCGATAGTGCAGCGGTGTATAGGGCCGAGATGCGTTCACCAAATTGTTCGCTACAGCGCAGGCGCGCGGCCGATAACAGATGCAGATGGCCTTCGGCGTAGTGACGCTCAATCACTCGCAAGCCGCGTGCGTAGGGCAGTAGTGATTCGGGTAAGCCCGCAATGCCGCGGCGACTGCTGTGTACTCGGCTGGAGGTGTCTTCAAACCACACATAAAGATCTTGTGTGGTGGTCGGTGGACAGGTCGTTAGCGCTGTGGAGGTGCCCAAATCGGGCGCCGTGCGCTTGGCGCTACGCCGGTGGGTGGGCAGTGCGTGCGCGGTGGCCGGTGTTGCCGCAGCGGGCGACGCTGGAGCGGGCAGCGCCAGCGGTGCATCCCAAGGACGTTGAGTGAATTCAGCAAGACGTTTAACCAGGTGGATGCGTGACATGTCCGACTCCATTTCGAGGTTCCACGCATTGATACGGCGCGTCCAGCGCGGTCTTGAGTCAGCGTGCAGCGCAATGCGTGAGCTTGGGCCTTCGAGCTGATATGTCTTTGCCTGCCAATTCGAGGGTTTCAGTCAATACGACGATTTTTTTTGCAACCGCCCTAAAGTGGTACGCACTGATGCCGATATTTATCGATTAGGGGGGCGTGTCCCTCCTAAACAATGCGTGGAACTGATGAGTCCCACGCACCATGGCTGACGCCGAACACTCCGGGCAAGAACGCAATCTCGATCCAACCGCTAAGCGGTTGGAGGACGCGCGCCGCGAAGGCCAGGTGCCGCGCTCGCGCGATTTGGCGCATTTGCTCATGCTGGGTGCGGCCGGCGGCGCGCTGGTGTTTCTGGTGCAGCCGCTCATGCAGGCTTGCCGCAGCGTGATGGTCGGTGGTCTGCGTTTTGATTACCTCACCGCCACCGACCCCACAGCGCTGGCGCAACGTTTTTCCGATCTGATGGCCACGGCGCTGATGGCGCTGCTACCCGTACTGGGCGTGATGCTGCTGGCTGCAGTGGCCGCGCCGTTGGTGATGGGCGGATTCATTTTTGTGCCCGGCCAGGCGCAACCCCAGTTCTCGCGCCTGAGTCCGCTCAGCGGGCTGGGCCGCATGTTTTCTTTGCGCTCAGTGGTCGAGTTGACCAAGGTGATGCTGGTGGCGTTGTTGCTGGGGGTGCTGGGGGCGGTGTTCTTGACCACGCACCTGCCGGACTTTGCCAGTCTGGCCGGCGCCAGCCTGCCCAAGGGGATGGCGCAGATGGGGCAACTGCTGGCGGGAGGGTTTTTTGCACTGATGACCGGTCTGATGGTGACTTCAGCCATTGATGTGCCATTTCAAATTTTTCAGCACCACAAGCAATTGAAGATGTCGCTCGAAGAGGTGCGACGCGAAGAGAAAGAAAGCCAAGGCGATCCACACATCAAAGCGCGCATCCGCAGTGCGCAGCGCGAGATGGCGCGCAAACGCATGATGGCGGCGGTGCCTACAGCCGATGTGGTGGTCACCAACCCGACGCATTACGCCGTGGCGCTCAAGTACGCCGAGGGGCAGGGCGGCGCGCCGGTGGTGGTGGCCAAGGGGGCCGATGCGGTGGCCGGAAAAATCCGTGAGCTGGCCCGTGATCACCAGGTGCCCGTGCTCTCGGCGCCTCCTCTGGCCCGTGCCCTGTATCGCCACGTGGAGCTGGGCGCAGAAATTCCGGCGGCGCTCTACACCGCCGTGGCGCAGGTGCTGGCCTACGTGTTCCAACTGCGGCATTGGAGCGGTGGCGCGGGCCGTGTGCCGTATCCATCGCAACCCCAAGAGATTGAAGTGCCCGAGGGGATGGACCCCGGCCCTGGTGGCGCAGCCGATACCGATGAGGCAATCAGCGTATGAACGATTTGCTCAACGCCCCGTGGATGAAGGCCGTGCCGTGGAAGGCGTTGGCCGTGCCGTTGCTGGCCTTCATGGTGCTGGCCATGATGGTGCTGCCGCTGCCCGCCTTTGTGTTGGATTTGCTCTTCACCTTCAACATTGCCATTGCCATCATCGTGCTGCTGGTGTCCAGCTACACCAAGAAGCCTTTGGAATTTGCGGCCTTTCCCACGGTGCTGCTGTTCACCACCTTGTTGCGCCTGTCGCTGAACGTGGCATCCACCCGCGTGGTGCTTGTGGATGGGCACACCGGCCCCGATGCGGCGGGCAAGGTGATTGAGGCGTTTGGACACTTTGTGATCGGCGGCAACTTTGCGGTGGGCATCATCGTGTTTGCCATTTTGGTGGTCATCAATTTTGTGGTGATCACCAAAGGTGCTGGCCGCATTGCTGAGGTGGCGGCACGCTTTACCTTGGACGCCATGCCCGGCAAACAGATGGCCATTGATGCCGACCTGAACGCCGGGGCCATTGACGACAAAGAAGCCAAGCGTCGGCGCACTGAAATTGCTGCCGAGGCCGATTTTTACGGCGCCATGGATGGCGCGAGTAAATATGTGCGAGGCGATGCGGTGGCGGGCATCTTGATTTTGTTCATCAACGTGGTCGGTGGCATTGCCATTGGCGTGCTCTCACATGACCTGTCGCTGACACAGGCGGTGAACAACTACGTGTTGCTGTCGATTGGCGACGGTCTGGTGGCGCAGATTCCTGCTCTCGTGATCTCGATTGCTGCGGGCATGATCGTCACGCGCGTGGGCAAAGACGATGAGCGCGACATTGGTGGCCAGATGGCTGCGCAACTCTTTACCGCTCCGCGTGTGATGGGCATTACCGCGGCCATATTGGGGTTGCTGGGCGTCATTCCGGGCATGCCCTGGTTTGCGTTTTTGTTGTTTGCGGCGGTGCTCGGATACATGGCGTGGGTCATGGCCGAGCGTCAACGAGCCGCGGCCGAAGTCAAAACACAAAAGGTCGACGTCGAACCGGCGCGCCCGAGCAACGAGGCCAGCTGGGACGATGTGGTGCCGCTCGATGTGCTCGGCCTTGAGGTGGGCTACCGCCTGATTCCTTTGGTGGATCAGGCCAGTGATGGCGAACTGCTCAGACGCATCAAAGCCATACGCAAAAAGTTTGCGCAGGACATCGGCTTTTTGCCGCCGCCCGTGCACATTCGCGACAACCTGGAACTCAAGCCCAATGGCTATCGCGTCATGCTCAAAGGCGTGGTCATTGGCGAGGGCGAAGGTTTTAACGGCATGTGGTTGGCGATTAATCCGGGAGGCGTGACGCAAACCGTGCCCGGTACCGCCACGCGCGACCCCGCCTTTGGCCTGCCGGCCATCTGGATTGAGCCGCGCACGCGCGAATCGGCGCAAGTGCTCGGTTACACCGTGGTGGATTGCTCCACGGTCATTGCCACCCACATCAATCATTTGTTGTTGGCCCATGGTGGGGCGCTGCTGGGCCGACAAGAAACCCAGGCACTGATCGATCACGTGAGCAAACTCGCGCCCAAGCTGATCGATGATCTAGTGCCCAAACTCATTTCGCTGTCCACCTTTCAGCGCGTGCTGGCCAATCTGCTCGATGAGGGCATTCATATTCGCGATCTGCGCACCATCGTGGAAACCTTGGCCGATATGGCCACCAAAACCACCGACACGGCTGAACTGACTGCGCATGTGCGCGCGGCGCTGCGTGCCACCATTGCTCAAACCTTGTTTGGCAGCACCAAGGAGTTGTCGGTGATCGCGCTCGATCCTGAACTTGAAAAAGTGTTGGCCTCCAATTTGGTGGGCAGTGCCGACAGTGCTGCCATCGAGCCTGGGCTGGTTGATTTGCTCCAGCGCAGTGCTGCGGTGGCCACGCAGCGTCAAGAAGACATGGGGCTGGCGCCCACACTCTTGGTGCCAGACCGATTGCGCGTGCCTTTGGCACGGCTACTCAAACGTGCCGCGCCGCGGTTGCGTGTGTTGGGGCACGCAGAAATTCCGGAAACCAGCACCGTGCGCGTGAGCGCGGTGCTCGGTGGTGCTGCATAAGGGTGTGATGAACAAGGTGTGATTGAGTGCAGGGAATCAGGGGGACATATGAGCTTTCGTCGATACATTGCTGCTAATTCGCGTGACGCGTTGGCCCAGGTTCGCCGCGAACTGGGACACGACGCCGTCATCTTGTCCAACCGCCGCGTACCCGAAGGGTTTGAAGTCGTTGCGGCCGCTGCACAGGCCATGGAGCGCATCGTGCAAGCGGCGCCGGCCACCCACGTGCGTGGCCGTGCCTTGCCTGCCGCCGCTGCGGCACAAGAGACTGTTCAAAAACAAGGGTCTGTTCAAAAACAGGGGCCTGCTCAAAAACAAAGCGCAGCCCAGCCGACCATACGGCCCGATGAATCGTTTCAGGAATTTGTGCGCCGTCAGTCGCAGGCCAAGGCGGCGACCCCAGTCGATCAGAGTGCCAAGAGCCCGGGCCGCACCACGCCGGCATCGGCACCTGAACCGCGGGTTGAAATGACCCCCGCCCCGACCTCTGCGGCGCACTACCGCGAAGTGGCCCAGACCTCTATGGCTGACAAAGTTGACGAGACCGAAGACGACGTCTGGCAGCCCACCACCTTTCACATGCCGCTGTCTGCGGCGTTGAGCACGCCACCGGCGGCCTCTGCGGTGATTGCGGCACAAAGCGCAGCATTGCGTGGCGCTTCAGGGCGTCTGCCCACGCGCTGGGCCGGTGCGTCGGCGGCGACGCAAAGCGCAGCCCAGGCCACAACACCCGCTGCGCCGCCTGCGGTGTTTCGCCGTAGGGCCGAGCCGGCCGCTGCGCCATCAGTGCCCTTTGCCACGGTTGAACCGGTGGTGCCGCCGCAAACCCAAGTGCTGGAAGAGCTCCAGGCCATGCGTCACCAATTGCAGCAGCAGCTGGCCAGCTTGTCGTCCACCGTGGCGGCCAGCCGCCAGCAATTGCACAGCCAGATCACACAAAGCCTGACGCAGATCTCTGCACAGGCGCAGCACGATAAGCAGGACTTGGCGGCCCGCGTGATGTCGCGCCTGTTGACCGCAGGGTTCTCGCCCGAGGTGGCACGCAAGCTGGCCCAACACGTGCCGACACACATCACATTGGCCGAAGCGCAAACCTGGGTACACGACGTCATTGCCCTGAATCTCAAAGTGGTGGCTGAGCCCGAGGGCATCGTCGAAGCGGGTGGAGCCTATGCGTTAGTGGGCCCTACGGGCGTGGGCAAGACCACCACCGTGGCCAAGTTGGCAGCGCGCTTTGCGGTCAAGTACGGCAGCGGTGCGTTGGGCCTCATCACCTTGGACGCTTACCGCGTGGGTGCGCACGAACAGTTGCGCGCGTATGGCCGCATCTTGGGTGCGCCCGTACATCTGGCACAAGACAGCGCCACCTTGCGCGAATTGCTGGTGTCCATGCAGAACAAACGTCTGGTGTTAATTGACTCGTGTGGGTTGTCGCAACGTGATGACCGACTCAATGAATGGTTGACCCTGCTGACCACGGCCAACGAGGGCGTGCCCGAAGCCATGCGCATTCAGCGCGTGCTGCTGGCCAATGCCGCCTCACATGCAGAAACGCTTGATGAAGCGGCGCGGGCCTGGCGCGCGGCCGAGTGTTCGGGTTGCATCTTGACCAAGCTTGATGAGGCGGTACGCATGGGCGGCGCCTTGGACACGGCCCTGCGCTACAAGCTGCGCCTGATGGGCGTGACCAACGGCCAGCGTGTGCCCGAAGACTGGCACAGCGCACACGCACGGGTGCTCACGCATCTGGCGCTGCGGCCGGGCGCAGACAGCTTTGCCATGGATGGCGCCGAAGCGTTGGTCGTGGCCAACGAGAGCGCGGCGCGTACTTCTACGACTACGGTTGACCAGTGAGCGACGCATGGTCTGGGTCGCTGGGCGGTGTGTTGGCGTGGACATGCCCTGATCGATGTCAGTGCGCCGCACGCTTTGCTCGTCATCCCCGCGAAGACGGGGATTCAGTACCCATGACGCGGGCCAACGCGACAACAGCACCTACGGCACTGCGCGTGTGACCTCCTCTTCGGAGCCCTTCTTGCACCCCACCCCAGCTGCTGAAGACCAAGCCGCCACTTTGCGGCGCTTGTTTGCGCGGCGACAGGCACGGGTGCTGCCAGTGTGGGTCAGTCCAGCGCGTGATGCCCAACTGGCGTTGTGGCTGGCCAAGTTGGCGCAAGCCTTTGCGCAAGCCGGTGAGCGCACGTTGGTGATTGATGCGGCACGGGTACATGTTTCGGCCGCATTGGGTTTGCGCGCTCGCCATGATCTGGCCCATGTGTTGACGGGCGAATGCACGGTGACGGATGTGCTGCTCGATGCAGCCCCCGGATTGCATGTGGTGCCTGCAGCGCGCGCGTTCGATGCGGCTGCACCCACAGCGCGTGGTCATGGGCCGCACCTGAAAGCCTTGGCCCGCGCCTTGCCGCACCTGGCTGCAAGGGCTGAGTCTGATCGTGTGTTGGTGCTGTTTTCCTCGGCACACGCCTCGTTATTGCCTGCGGGATGCGACTGCGTTGTGCCCGTGCATGGCGCCAGTGCGCGCCACCTGGTGCGCGATGTACGTGGGCTGGATGCGCGGGCCGACATTGCCGGATTCCGCCTTCTTTTTCTGGATATGAATCCCGAGCTTGTCACTACGCTGGACTCGAAATTGAGCGCCTTGGCCGGCACGTTGGGCAAGCGCTTGCAGACAGGGGGCCACGCGCGCGTTGGCCGGGATCTGGTGCATGTGGTGCGTGCAGCTTGCGGCTGGCGCAGCGCGCCACTTGCCACGGACGCGATGGAGCACATGGTTTGAAGAGCGACGCCTTTGTTTATGACGCCAACGGGCGCACCCCGCGGCGAGAAGAGGTCCCGGCGGCAACGGGCCCGGGCCCATCCATCGATGCACAAATTCGCAAGTACGCGCCGCTCGTGCGCCGACTGGCGCATCAGATGATTGCGCGCCTGCCGGCCAACGTAGAGCTGGACGACATGATTCAGGCCGGCATGATTGGTTTGATGGATGCCATCGGCCGCTTTGAAGAAAACCAAGGCACCGCCTTTGAGGTGTATGCCTCCAGTCGCATCCGCGGCGCCATGCTCGATGAGCTGCGTGCCAATGACTGGCTACCGCGCTCGGCACGCAAGAGCCAGCGCGACATTGAAAACGCCATCCACCGCATTGAAGGACGCTTGAAGCGCGCGCCCACCGAGGCCGAAATCGCCAAGGAGTTGGGCATCAGCGTTACCGAATATCAAGACATGCTCAACGATGCGCGCGGCGCGCAATTGATTTATTTCGACGACATGGGCAGCGGCGACGATGACGAGGATTACCTCGAGCGCCATGTGGTGGATGAAAACGGCGAGCCGGGCGAAATTTTGCGCGACAAACGTTTTCGTGCGGCACTGGTGCAAGCCATTCAAGAATTGCCCGAGCGCGAATGCCAACTCATGGGCATGTACTACGAGCAGGACATGAACCTGCGCGAAATCGGCGCCGTCATGGGCGTGACCGAATCGCGCGTATGCCAGTTGCACAGCCAGGCTGTGGCGCGACTGCGCGCACGTCTGAAGCAGTGGTAGGTGAGCCTCGTGCACTGAGAGCGCCGTGTGCAAGGTGACCTTGCATGAAGCCTGCGTGAAAAAGCAGATTGCTGGCCCATTTTTATTTTTATTCACCGATCCATTCGGGCGCGCGCCAATAACCTACCGTCATCGACGTCAGCCTTGTGGTGGGCCACTGCAGAGGTCGAGTCCCTTTTCCGTTTAACAACTGTTCGTGGAGTCTTGTTATGCGTTGGTTAAGCAACTTAAAAATGTGGCAGAAATTTATGCTGCTCGGGGTCATTGCTCTGATCATGATGGTTCCGCCTTTTCTGTATTTGCTTAAAGCGGAAACGGAGCGGGCCAGCCTGGCGCGCTCTGAATATGAGGGCCTCAAGCCCGCGGCAGACCTGTTGCGGGCCATTCAAGCTATGCAGGTGCACCGCGCCTTATCCAACCTGACCTTGGGTGGCAATGAGGCCAAATCTAGTGAACGCTCCAGCAAGGAAACTGAAGCCACTGCAGCACTCGAGGCCGTGCTCGCCTCCAGCGCAATCTACAAAGATGCAGAGATCGAAAGCCTGCGCAGCGGCATCAATACGCAGTGGCGTGCCCTGGCCCAAGATGTGGCGGCCAAATCGATCAGCGTGCCTGAATCCATTGCACGACACACCCATTTGATTGGCGAGCAGTTGATCCTGCTGAATAATTTTGTCAACACATCAAAGATGGCGCTCGATCCGACGGCAGAGACGTATTACCTGATCCAGGCCACGCTCAATTACATGCCCTTGGTGACCGAGCTGATGGGCCAGTTGCGTGGCCGTGGTGGCCCCATGTTGGCGCGTAAAGAGGTCAAGCCCGAAGAAAAAGACATCTTGCGCATCTTGTTGTCGCAGGCCAATGCCAACTTCCGGCGCACGCGCGACGCCGTGGCGTTGTCGGTAGCAGAAAACGCGGCATTTGCCGCTGAACTCAAGCGTCCCCTGCAGGAGGCTGAGGCAGCCATGCAAGAGATGAATCGTTTGGTGCAGGACGAACTCATCAAGCCGCAGTCGGTGACCATGACGCCTGCGGCATATGTTGAGGCCACAACGCGCGTCATTGATGTGCAGTTTGCGTTGATGAATGGCAGCTTCAAATTGCTGAGCAACGAATTGGCCAGCCACGAGAAAGATGCCTCGCGCACGAGTGCGGCAGCCGTGGTGGTGTTCATCGGTTTGTTGGCGTTTGGCTTGTGGATGGGTACGGTCGTGGCACGCCTGGTGGCGAGCACGGCGCGCGAGGCCCTGGCGGCGGCACAGGCCCTTGAGCGAGGAGACCTGTCCTACACGGTCAAAACCGATTCGCATGACGAGATTGGTCAGATGGCCCAAGCCCTGGGGCGTGCCATGTCGCACCTGGCACGCATGATCAGCGACATTCGTTCGACCAGTGAATCGGTGAGCACGGCCAGTGGGCAAATTGCTTCGGGCAATCAAGACTTGTCTAGCCGCACGGAAGAGCAAGCCAGCTCACTGCAGCAAACGGCGGCCAGCATGGAGCAGCTGACCAGCACCGTGAAGCAAAGTGCTGACAATGCCAAGCAAGCCAACCAGTTGGCCAGCGCTGCGTCGGAGGCGGCCACCAAGGGCGGTGCTGTGGTGGGTCAAGTGGTTTCGACCATGGAAGACATCACGGCGAGCAGCAAGAAGATTGCCGACATCATCAGCGTGATTGATGGCATTGCCTTCCAGACCAACATCCTGGCCCTGAATGCGGCGGTGGAAGCGGCGCGTGCGGGCGAGCAGGGTCGTGGTTTTGCGGTGGTGGCCGGTGAAGTGCGCAATTTGGCGCAAAGAAGTGCGCAGGCTGCGCGCGAGATCAAGAGTTTGATTAGCGACAGCGTGGAGAAGGTGGACAACGGCAGCAAGCAAGTGGCCGAAGCGGGCGCGGCGATGAGCGACATCGTGTTGCAAGTCAAGCGTGTGACCGACCTGATTGGCGAGATCACGACTGCGTCGTTAGAGCAATCGAGCGGCATTGGTCAGGTGAACGATGCGATCACGCAGATGGATCAGGTGACGCAACAGAACGCTGCGTTGGTGGAGCAAAGCGCTGCGGCGGCGGCCAGCCTCAAGGAGCAAGCCGAGAGCCTGGCGCAGGCCGTGAGCGTGTTCAAGCTCAGCCATCAGCACAGCCAACAAGCCATTAGCAATGCCCAGACCAGCGCCAAGCAAGCCACAGCAGCGGCTGCACCCGCCAAGGTGGGTGGCGTGCGTGGTGCCCTGAAGCGTGCGGTCGCTCCCAAGGCGGCCAAATCCACCGCCGCTTCTGAGTCCTCGGGTTCAGCCAAAGACAATTGGGAAGAGTTCTAAGAAATTAGACAGCGCTTTCCAATCAACGCGCCCGCAAGGTTGTCCTTGCGGGCGTTTTTTTCTAGCCCGGATATTTCATCAGGGACGCGGGCGTTGCGCGGATGCATTGGCGAGCACTTGAGCGCAAGAGCGCCGCCCCTGCGCCGCGCAAGCCCGCGTAGCCCCGACGATCCAATTTGGTTTTCCGGCTCGTGTCATGAAACGGCGAGTTCTGAGAGGGAAAGGATGATTCACCAACGGGGGCGACCTGATGAAATATCCGGACTGGAAACGTAAAACTCGGCTGTCTGACTTAGACCAGGAGGGCGCAATGGGTGTCGTGGAAGAACCGGGGTTGATGCAGAGGCATCGGCTCACGATTGATGAGTACTACCGCATGGCGGAGGCGGGTGTGCTGGCGCCTGATGCGCGCGTTGAGTTGATTGAAGGAGAGATTGTCGATAGGGCGCCTATGAAAAGTCGGCACGCAGGTGTGATTGCCCATTTAACCTAGATCCGGCAGTTGACCGCTTGTGCACCTGGAATCTCCTTATGAAATCAACGTGCTGCAGCCCAAAGCGCATTCACCCAAAAGGTGAGCGCGCTACGCACGGCATAGCGGGCCCGGCGGGCC
>WBZQ01002135.1_pt2 | contig 12248 bp, 10 predicted proteins | sample 5204251 | NCBI WGS metagenome assembly WBZQ01 (sample SAMN12412402, study PRJNA552823) | activated sludge metagenome | isolation source: activated sludge from nitrification reactor of wastewater treatment plant... | place: USA: Virginia | collected 2017-09 | reverse complement strand
AAGCCCTTCGGTTATTGCAAACCCTAATAATGAAGAAGAGGAGGCATTGTTTGCTTCAATTCGCAATAAATTATCTTCCCAGCCTAATTGGTACTCGCAGAATCTTGCCAGAATACGAGGTGTTACAGAAGAAACTACAACAGGTGTGCATCGGTTATATGAAATGCATAAAAGTGGAGAGCTTCCTTTTCCAGCTTTTAATGTAAACGATTCTGTTACTAAGTCTAAGTTTGATAATTTGTATGGTTGTAGAGAATCGCTTGTCGATGGTATTAAGCGTGCCACCGACGTCATGATTGCAGGAAAAATTGCTGTGGTTTGCGGCTATGGCGATGTAGGTAAAGGGTGTGCACAATCATTGCGTGGTTTGGGTGCAACAGTGTGGATTACGGAGATTGATCCGATTTGTGCGCTGCAAGCAGCCATGGAAGGATATCGAGTGGTTACTATGGATGATGCTTGTGATCAGGCAGATATATTCGTTACTGCAACTGGTAACCTTAGAGTAATCACACACGATCATATGCTGAAAATGAAAGATCAAGCAGTCGTTTGTAATATTGGTCATTTTGATTCGGAAATTGATATTGCATCCATTCAGAAATATCCATGGGAAAACATCAAACCACAAGTGGACCATGTTTTGTTTCCAACGGGGCGTCGCATTATTATTTTGGCGCAAGGCAGATTAGTCAATTTAGGATGTGCCACGGGACATCCTTCTTTTGTAATGTCCAGCTCATTTACTAATCAAGTATTGGCCCAAATGGAGTTATGGTCTAATGGAGCCAATTATCAAAAAAATGTTTATGTTCTACCAAAGCATTTGGATGAAAAGGTAGCTCGTCTCCATATTGGGAAATTGGGAGTAAAGCTCACTGAGTTGACAGATGAACAGGCAAAATATTTAGGCCTCAATAAGAACGGTCCATACAAACCACAATTGTATCGATATTAATTAGCTTTTTCTCGGTCTTAATGGGAGGTATTAGTTGAACTCACGAGAGTTCACTGTTTCTCCCATTTATAAACTTGTGACACAGTATTCGAGTAATCGATAGAGAGATACTGATCAAAACAATCATAGCACTAATGAGCTTGAGAAGATGAAATCACAACAAAAATTCTCTCCTACCTTTAGCTTTGAGCTTTTTCCCCCTCAAACTCCACAAGGCATTGAAAAACTACGATTGACTCGTAAGGAACTTTCGCAATATAACCCTAAATTTTTTTCAGTGACCTTTGGAGCAGGTGGTTCAACGCGTGAACGAACTCTTGAAACCGTTATGGAGATTCAAGCAGAGGGATATAATGTAGCGCCTCACTTATCTTGTATTGGTTCAACGCAACAGAATATCCGCGCCATATTGGATAAATATTTTCAGGTTGGCATTCGGCATATTGTTGCATTACGCGGTGATTTGCCCTCGGGTATGGCACAAACAGGGGAGTTTCGTTATGCCAGTGAGTTAGTTTCTTTTATTCGGCAAGAATTCGGAACTGCTTTTCATATTGATGTCGCAGCTTATCCCGAATATCACCCGCAAGCGCGATCTGCGCAATTCGATTTTGAAAATTTTAAATGCAAAATAGATGCTGGTGCGAATTCAGCTATTACGCAATATTTTTATAACGCAGATGCTTATTTTCATTTTATTGAATTATGTGAATCGGCTGGTTTGGATATTCCAATTGTTCCCGGAATTATGCCGATAAATAAGTTCTCGCAACTCGTTAGATTTTCAGATACATGCGGCGCTGAAATTCCTCGTTGGGTTCGAAAAAAACTCGAAGGATATGGCGATGATGTTGAATCAATACAAGCTTTCGGTTTAGATATCGTTACTGATTTGTGTGAGAAATTACTCAAAGCAGGTGCTCCAGGATTACATTTTTATACATTAAACTCAGCTCACTTGACTTCAATCATTTGGCAGCGCCTGAATAATTTTCATACTAGTGTGGATTAGACCAATTTACTATCCTCATAATCTTTGAAAGAAGATATCAATTGAGTAATTTCATTTAAGAGGGAAATTGTAAGTACTCGTTCTATTGATTTTTATAGGAGGTATATAATAAAAACTTATAGGGTGATCAAAATAAAAAATATGAGGTTTCTTGATGAAAGAAAATGATTCTGAGTTAAAAAAATCTATTGCGGAAGCGCATGATGTCGTAACAAATACTCCCGATATTTCAATAATGAATGCTTGCATTGCACATGCCAGAGAGGTTAAAACTACACAGTTGGAACTTATTAAAAGTAAAGGCTATGATTTTGCTCCAGAATTTAAGAATTTAACCACTCAACTTTATTTATTGGGTGTAATGTGGAAATGTGCTGAAAGCCTGGGAAGCAAAGACACTGCAAATGAATTAGCTTTTACAGCCATGAAAACGATGCTCATACAAGATGGCATGCAAAAACAGAAAGCGATTAAACGCATCGATTTTTTAAGAAAAATGTCTAAGCTTGAGGATGATCATGATGCTTTGGCTGTAGTTATTGGTTATGAGTCTGAACCCAATGATAATAGTTTGGCAGAAGTGTTCGATCACTATATTGATGATATGCAGGTTTCTGGAGCTTTCTGGCGACTGTATGATCGTGGTAGAAAAATAATGTTATATGGTGGTTTATTTATCGCTTTCGTAGTAATCTGGTTCGTTACCTTATTTATGCCTGGAAACAGTGCAATAGCGACTTTAGCTGCTGGGCTTATTGCAGCGGCAATTTTTGTGATACCGGTATTTTTAGTTGGTATCTTTATGTACCGCACAAAAATTAAGAAAGCCAATAAAGCCAGTTAATAATGATACGTTCCGACAATTGTGAGTGATACTCTTCAATAATAAGATAAAGATGGACAAATTGATTAGATTGGCAATTCACGCAAAATGAATGCTCAGATAATTAATGGCATAGAGATAGCCAGATTGGTGCGTGCTGAATGGAAATTACGTGCTGACAGGCTGATTCAGTTAGGTGTTCCACCTGGATTAGCGGTAATCATTATTGGCGATAATCCAGCATCAAGTATTTATGTCAGAAATAAAGTCAAAGCTTGCACAGAGATTGGTATTTATTCGGAAGTACATAGTTTTCCAGAAGATGTTGAACAATCTGAAGTATTGGATTGTGTTCAAGAACTTAATGAAAGCTCGCGTGTTCATGGCATTTTGGTGCAATTGCCGCTACCTGCACATTTTGAGAATAATCGGATTATTACTTCCATTGCCATTGAAAAAGACGTCGATGGCTTTCATTTCTTTAATGTCGGTGCACTGGTTACCGGGAATGCTGTTTTTTTACCTTGCACACCTTATGGTGTAATGACGATGTTGATGAGGCATCATATTCCGATTGAAGGTCAGCATGTCGTTGTGGTTGGAAGAAGTAACATTGTCGGTAAACCTATGGCATTTATGCTATTAGAACAAGGTGCCACCGTTACTATCTGTACTTCTAAAACGCGTGACCTAGCGCAATTTACAAAAAATGCTGATATTCTAGTGGTAGCTACTGGGAAAGCACGCATGATCACCGCTGAGATGGTCAAACCGGGTGCTGTTGTCATTGACGTAGGTATTAATCGACTAACAAATGGAAAACTATGCGGCGATGTCGATTATGAAGCGGTTAAAACAATTGCCGGTTATATTACTCCAGTACCTGGAGGCGTAGGGCCGATGACTATTACCATGTTATTGTGTAATACCATTTTGGCAGCCGAACGTGCTCAAGCCGGTATTAGAATGGTAGCCACAAATTAATTTTTTACGAACCTGATTTGAATATGGACTTGCAACCTGATAGCGATCCGCAAGAAACGCAAGAATGGCTGGATGCCCTAGATTCAGTCATCGCAAATGTTGGCACAGAACGTGCACACTTTTTGCTCGAAAAATTGATTGAGAAAGCGCGCCGTTCGGGTGCTTATTTGCCCTATAGCGCAACAACAGCTTATATCAATACTATTCCTACAGGTAAAGAAGAACGTTCCCCAGGTAACAATGCAATCGAGCATCGCATTCGCTCATATGTCCGCTGGAATGCGATGGCGATGGTATTGCGTGCCAACAAAAAAACCAATGTTGGTGGCCATATTGCAAGTTTTGCATCTGCGGCAACCCTTTATGATGTCGGATATAACCATTTTTGGCATGCACCATGCGACACACATGGTGGAGATTTGGTATATACGCAAGGACATTCATCGCCAGGTGTTTACGCTTATGCATTTCTGGCCGGGAAATTGAGTCAGGAGCAATTGGATAACTTTCGTCAGGAAGCGAAAGGCAACGGTTTATCTTCCTACCCACATCCTTGGTTAATGCCTACGTTCTGGCAATTTCCTACTGTTTCAATGGGCCTGGGGCCATTGATGGCTATTTATCAGGCACGGTTCATGAAGTATCTGGGTAGCCGTGGATTGGTTAATACCAATGGTCGTAAGATCTGGGCTTTTATGGGTGATGGTGAAATGGATGAACCGGAATCAATGGGGTCTATTTCATTGGCATCTCGCGAGAATCTGGATAATTTGATTTTTGTCGTTAATTGCAATCTGCAACGATTGGATGGTCCGGTACGAGGAAATGGCAAAATTATTCAGGAATTGGAGGGTGCTTTTCGAGGTGCTGGTTGGAATGTCATCAAAGTAATTTGGGGTTCTTATTGGGATCCGCTATTAGCCAAGGATACTAAAGGTTTATTGCAAAAACGCATGATGGAATGCGTAGACGGCGAATACCAGAATTTTAAAGCTAGAGATGGCGCGTATGTGCGTGAGCACTTCTTTGGAAAATACCCGGAGTTGTTGGAAATGGTTGCCAACATGTCAGATGACGATATCTGGCGATTAAACCGGGGTGGGCATGATCCCTATAAAGTCTATGCAGCATATGCAACTGCAGTAAAACACACAGGGCAGCCGACAGTAATTTTGGCCAAAACCATTAAAGGTTATGGCATGGGTGAAGCGGGTGAAGCACAAAATATTACCCATCAGCAGAAAAAAATGGGAACTACCTCGCTAAAAGCTTTCCGTAATCGCTTTGGTCTTGAGATAGCAGATGACGAAATCGATGAAATTCCTTATCTCACATTTGCTAAAGATTCACCCGAATTCATTTATATGCAAGAACGGCGAAAGTCGCTGGGCGGTGTATTTCATCGTCGCAAAACCAATGCGGAAGCTTTGCAGGTGCCGCCATTATCAGCTTTTGATTCATTACTGAAAGCTAGCGGCGAGGGGCGCGAATCGTCAACGACCATGGCTTTCGTTCGCATTCTTAATATTCTGACAAAAGATAAGCGGATTGGTAAGCATGTTGTACCGATAGTCGCCGATGAATCGCGCACTTTTGGCATGGAAGGCATGTTCCGGCAATTAGGCATCTGGTCATCGGTAGGTCAATTGTATACACCGCAGGATGCTGACCAACTGATGTATTACAAAGAAGACAAGCATGGGCAGATTTTGCAGGAAGGTATTTGTGAAGCAGGTGCAATGTCATCTTGGATTGCCGCGGCGACATCGTATAGTACGCATGGCATTCAAATGATTCCATTTTTTATATTTTATTCTATGTTTGGTTTTCAGCGCGTTGGCGATTTGGCATGGGCGGCGGGAGATATGCGTTGCCGCGGTTTTTTATTAGGGGGCACCGCAGGGCGCACGACATTAAACGGTGAAGGACTTCAGCATGAAGATGGACACAGTCATATCGCCGCATCTACGATTCCCAATTGTGTATCGTATGATCCGGCGTTTGCCTACGAACTGGCTGTCATTGTTCAAGATGGATTGCGCCGCATGTATCAGGAGCAAGAGGATGTTTATTATTACATCACGGTAATGAATGAAAACTACACGCATCCTGAAATGCCTACTGGATCAGAAAAAGACATTCTAAAAGGCATGTATCTGTTCAGCGAAGGTAGTAAAACTTCTGAGGAACCGCACGTGCAGTTGCTCGGTGCCGGTACTATTTTGCGCGAGGTAATTGCTGCTGCCGCAATCCTTAAAAAGGAATATAACGTAAATGCGGATATCTGGGGCATAACCAGCTTTAATGAATTAAGGCGTGAAGCCTTGACTGTATCGCGCTGGAACATGTTGCATCCCGATCAGCCGGCGAGAGTTTCGCATGTAGAGAGTTGTTTGCAAGGGCGCCAAGGCCCAGTGATTGCAGCATCGGATTATATGAAAATCTATGCGGATCAGATTCGTGAATTTATACCGGCAAAATATCGCGTTTTAGGAACGGATGGTTTCGGACGCTCCGATACGCGTGAGAAATTACGCCATTTCTTTGAAGTGGATCGGTTTTATATTGTCGTGGCAGCGCTTAAGGCGTTATCGGAAGAAGGTAAAATCTCTAATCAACAAGTTGTTCAAGCACTGCAGAACTACAAAATTGATCCGGAAAAAAATAATCCAGCGACTAGCTAAATCAGAGAAATGCAACATGAGCATTGATTGCTTAAGCAAAATAACGGCATTATTACCTCCGTGTGTCGAAGCAATTTAAGGAAAAATCTGTGGCTGAATTAAAGAAAGTATTCATTCCTGACATTGGTGACTTTAAAGATGTTCCAGTAATCGAAATATTGGTAACAGCGGGTAGTACCGTTAACGCTGAAGATTCATTGCTTACACTGGAATCCGATAAAGCGACTATTGAAGTCCCATCGCCTTATGCGGGTGTGATCAAGGAAATATTTGCCAAAGTTGGTGATAAAGTATCGGAAGGTTCGGTGATTTTGACCATCGAAGTTTCAGATAGTGTCGTTGCGAAAACTCCTACGCAAGCCACTGAGCAAAAACCGGTTCCGGAAACAATTAACGCTGCATCAGAAGTTGAAATTAAGGAAATAACTTCGCGGCAACCACAGGGCATACAGCAAAATGTGCCAGTGCAAGATGTTTCTTCCAAAGCGCATGCCAGCCCGTCAATTCGCCGTTTTGCGCGAGAGTTGGGGGTGAATCTGGATTTGATCACAGGTAGTGGTCCTAAGCACCGCATTCTCAAAGAGGACGTTCAGACTTTTGTTAAAAGTCAATTATCAAAATCGCGAAGTGATGCAATGGGATCAGGGCTTAATGTATTACCTTGGCCACAAGTTAATTTCGCTAAATTCGGTTCGATTGAGTTAAAGCCGCTGACACGTATCCAGCAAATTTCCGGTGCCAATTTGCATCGAAATTGGGTAATGATTCCCCATGTAACTCAGTTTGACGAAGCTGACATTACTGATTTGGAAGAGTTACGCAAAGAGTCAAATGAAAATACCAAAAAAAACAATATCAAATTGACATTATTGGCCTTTTTGATGAAGGCGCTAATCGCACCTTTGAAAAAATTTCCGCAGTTTAACGCTTCGCTCGACAATAGCGCTGACGGTGAAGTCAATCTAATTATCAAGCATTATTATCATATCGGTTTTGCCGTTGATACGCCGCAAGGATTGGTAGTTCCAGTCATTAGGGATATCGACCAGAAGGGCATCATAGCAATCGCCGAAGAATTATCTAAATTATCCGCATTGGCACGAGAAGGTAAATTAAAACCCACGGATATGCAAGGTGCATGCATGACCATTTCTAGCCTCGGTGGAATTGGTGGCACTGCATTTACACCGATTATCAATGCGCCTGAAGTAGCTATTTTAGGAGTTTCGAAAGCTACGATTAAGCCGGTTTATCGAGATGATCAGTTTGTGCCACGATTGATGCTTCCTCTGTCGCTTTCTTATGATCATCGTGTGATAGATGGCGCAACCGCAGCGCGATTTACGACGCATTTATCTGAAGTGTTAACCGATATGCGCCTGGCTTTATTATGATGCAATTGATTGATTCTTATAGCATCATAGGTGGAAACTATTGATAAACTTTCCTTGATAGGTATTTATGGCGGGACATTTGATCCTATCCACTACGGTCACCTGCGCATTGCTGAAGAATTGCTTGATATCCCCAGCTTGAAGCAAATCATTTTTGTTCCTTCCGGTACTCCTCGATTACGCGCCGCTCCTGCTGCATCTAGAACACAGCGTGCTGCCATGTTACGTTTGGCAATTCAGGATAACAACAAGTTTTTACTGGATGAACGAGAAATAAATCGCTCAGGTATTAGCACAACAGTGTATTCGTTGCAGGAATACAAAAATGAATACAATGAAAATATTGCGCTGTGTTTTATTTTAGGAATCGATGCATTTATTAAAATACATCAATGGCACGAATGGCGAGAGCTGTTTAATTTATGCCATTTAATTATAGTTACTCGTCCAGGGTATATATCGTTGAACGATAATCCCGTTCTACCAACCGATATACAGAAAGAGCTTGCTTTGCGCCGTGTTTCTAATGCGAATGATCTCGTATTACAATCTAGCGGTTTTATCTATCTTGCTCAAACATCACTACTGGATATATCCGCTTCACATATTCGATCATTGATAAGACAGGGTAAAAGTATACGTTACCTGCTTCCCGATGGTGTTTCTGATTATATTAAATCCAATTGTTTATATACTAAAACCCTATGAATTCTGAAGAACTCGTTACTGTTATCACCGATGCATTGGAGGAAATTAAAGCTTACGATATCGATGTCATTAATGTTGCAAAAATAACTTCAATGTTTGAATACATCATTATCGCGAGTGCAGATTCCACACGTCAAACAAAATCACTGGCAAACAATGTGCAAGAAAAGGTAAAGGCTGCTGGGGGAAAAGTGTATAGCGTGGAAGGAGAACAAACTGGAGAATGGCTTCTTGTAGATTTAGGCAATGTGATAGTACATATCATGTTACCCGTTGCACGAGAATACTATAATCTGAAAGCGTTATGGTCCCGGTAAAGCAGCGGGCCTAGAAAGCAAGGAATTGCAGCCGCTTATCCATGAAATTTTTTGTACTTGCAGTTGGGAATAAGATGCCTGATTGGATCAGGATTGGTTATTTTGAATATATTAAGCGCTTGCCGCGTGAAGTGATAGTCAGCTTAGTTGAAATTAAGCCGGAAAAGCGTACGAGTGGTAAGCAAACGGAACAAATATTATTGGCAGAGTATCAGCGGATCCGCGCAGCCTTGCCATCAGAGTGCCGGATTGTGGTTCTTGATGAAAAAGGACAGCAATGGACAACAATCCAATTTGCTCATGTAATAAAGCAATGGACAACAGATGGCAACAAAATTGCATTTATCATTGGTGGTGCAGACGGATTACACGAAACTATTAAAAATTCTGCAAGTGAAACTATTGCACTGTCAAAGTTAACTCTACCGCATGGTCTTGTGCGTGTGCTTCTAGCTGAACAGCTTTATCGCGCGGTTTCGATCGTCAAAGGCCACCCCTATCATCGGGCGTGAATCAATATTATATTACTTCTCCTCTTTTAAGATTCATAGGATGAGATAATATTATCCAGTGAAATATACAACTTTTAGCGCCTTTTATTACTACTATGATGCTTTCTGATAATCAAATATATCTTGCTTCGAGAAGCCCAAGGAGACGGGAACTGCTAAGACAAATAGGTGTTAAATTTAATCTCTTATTGATGCGCGAAACGCTGGGTAGACCGATTGATATTGACGAACAGCCACTTGTTGATGAAACGCCGACGGATTATATTTACCGTATTGTTCAATTTAAAGCAAACGCAGGTTGGAAGCGAATACTGCAACGCCGCTTTCAGCCCATGCCGGTATTAGTGGCTGACACGATTGTTACCCTCGATGGTTGCATTTTAGGTAAACCTAAAGATATTGTGCAAGCAGAAACAATGCTGAAGATTTTATCAGGAAGATCTCATCAAGTTTTAACAGCAATTGGCGTTGGAATCAGAGATCAGACGCAAATTAGATTATCAACATCAACGGTGCAATTCCGCGATATTAGTGAGCGGGAAATCCGCAAATACCTTACCCAGAATAATTGCTTAGATAAAGCTGGTGCTTACGCTATTCAAGGGATGGCAGCAGCTTTCATTGTAAAAATATCGGGTAGTTACAGTGGGGTAATGGGATTACCCCTATATGAGACAGCACAATTACTAGAAGAAGTTGGAATAGCGCTGTTTCCCTAAGAACAATTGATTACGCTCGATTCTCCGTTAGGCCTTTAACCGTATCATGAATAACGAAATTCTTATCAATATTACGCCGCAAGAAACCAGAGTTGCAATACTGGAGCAAGGTATTACGCAAGAACTCCATATCGAACGAATGAGCGGACGCGGAATTGTTGGAAATATATACAATGGCCGAGTCAGCCGGGTTTTACCAGGTATGCAATCGGCTTTTGTAGACATCGGTCTCGATCGAGCCGCTTTTCTGCATGTGGCGGATATTTGGAATGCCAATCAGCATAGTGATATTAACAAACCCATTGAAAAACTTTTGTATGAAGGTAATAGCATCCTGGTGCAAGTGATTAAAGATGCGATCGGTACCAAAGGAGCGCGATTATCGACACAAATTAGCCTTGCAGGGCGATTGTTAGTTTATCTTCCGCAAGAGTCTCATATCGGTATTTCTCAGCGCATTGAAGATGATCTTGAGCGTGAATTATTGCGCGATAAATTGCAACACATTCTGCCTGCAGAAGAAAAAGGCGGGTACATCATTCGCACAATGGCTGAAACAGCGGATGAGAGCGATCTGCGCTCTGACCTTGAATATCTACATAAGCTATGGCATGACATTCAGCAGAAATTTGTAACTATTGCAGCACCGATGTTGCTTTATCAAGACCTGGATCTGAGTCATCGCGTATTACGAGATTTCGTTAATGCGAATACCTCACGGATTTTTGTGGATTCACGTGAGAATCACCAGAAGCTTGTGAAGTTTGCGCAAAATTATATGACTAATATTGCTGAGCGCATTGTGTTGTACTCTGGCGGGCGTCCGCTATTTGATTTACATAGTGTTGAAGAAGAAATTGAAAAATCTTTAGCCAAACGGGTGAACTTAAAATCCGGTGGATACGTCATTATCGATCAAACTGAAGCACTAACAACAATGGACGTTAACACGGGTGGATTTATTGGTGTGCGCAATTTCGATGATACGATTTTTAAAACGAACCTTGAAGCCGCTCAGGTAATAGCGCGGCAATTACGCTTACGCAATCTGGGCGGAATTATCATCATCGATTTTATCGATATGGATTCCGATGAACATAGAAATGCTGTGTTAGCAGAACTTAATAAAGCCTTGCTACAGGATCGTACACGTATAACAGTAAATGGGTTTAGTGCACTTGGATTAGTTGAAATGACGCGTAAGCGAACCAGGGAAAGTCTTGCGCATGTATTGTGTGAGCCATGTCCAACATGCCAGGGGCGAGGTGAAATCAGAACCGCACAAACCATTTGCTATGATATTTTGCGTGAATTGCTAAGAGAATCCAGGCAATTTGAAGCCAATGAATTTCGAATTCTTGCGTCACAGCAAGTAATTGATTTGTTTCTCGATGAAGAATCTCAAAGCTTGGCTCAATTAGGAGATTTTATCGCAAAGCCGATCAGTTTACAGGTCGAAGAGTCCTATACCCAAGAGCAATACGATGTAATCTTGATGTAATCAAGAATGATAAAAATAACAACTGCTTATCAGTTTTACCTTTTGCATGCACCTGCAGCATTATCATGCTGTGAGATGAAACTGCTGATTTTATCGCGATCTTGGCCGCTAGAAGATGTTGAAAATTAGCTTCAATGCTGTGTCAGAGCACTATGGGTTGGTCTGGAAGCTCATTTTTATTATGATTGGGTTGAAGAGGGAAGTGTCTTTGCAGATGAAGGCTTACTTGATTAATTCCTGCGATGACACCTGCTTCAAATTGCTGTTGCCGGAATAGCGCTTCCATTTCACGGCAAATCGCCTCCCATTCCGTATGTGTTACTTTGGCATCAATGCCCCGATCAGCAATGATTTCGACGTCACGGTCAGCAAGCAGTACATAAATCAATACACCGTTATTATCCTTTGTATCCCAAATACGTAATTGAGAAAATACTTCCAACGCCCGTTCTCGGGCGGTTTGTTTTTTAAGCAATGGGACAGTACGCAAGGCAGCTTCCACGGCGAAACAAATTTGACCTTGATGATTTGTTTCGGAATGTTTGATGGCTTGCTCAATTGTGGATAAAGATTTGGCCGGGAACAGTCGGTGTACGGCCAGTTGTCCCGTTAAACAATGGCGTATTGCACGCGTTA
>WBZQ01002334.1_pt1 | contig 12251 bp, 7 predicted proteins | sample 5204251 | NCBI WGS metagenome assembly WBZQ01 (sample SAMN12412402, study PRJNA552823) | activated sludge metagenome | isolation source: activated sludge from nitrification reactor of wastewater treatment plant... | place: USA: Virginia | collected 2017-09 | reverse complement strand
TTCTTTATCAGCAGTAGGTTTGACGCGAAAACGTGCACCCATTTCCTCCTGCCTGATTTCTTCACCGGCATTGAATTGTATGTTTCTTGTAGATGCTTGCTTGGGATTGGTCTGTACTTCTGCGGCGGTTAATGCACCGGCATCTTTCGACAAGGGTGAATAAAATTCACGAAATATCAACATCAAATCTGATCGATCACTAGTTTGAAAATTTAATTTGACTTGTGAGTTCGTGTTTTGCATCGCACTGTGGTCGCGCCAGCCTTCTTGCTGCAAATGTGATCCAAATACTGTGTAAGAGAATTTTCCCAGTCTTCCACCCATGAATAATTCAGATTTTAGATAACCATTCTGACCGAAAACCTGGCGTGGCATGACGACAAATTTTTCGGATGGCGCTTCGCGCGTGGTGATGTCTATCAAACCACCGGAAGCATTGCCATACAAAGCCGCCGAAGGGCCGCGGATGATATCCATGCGTTGAATCAACGAGGGATCGATTGAATCCAGTTGTGTTTGTCCGTCCGGTAAGGTTTGTGGAATTCCATCGACACGCATTTGTATGCCCCGCACACCAAAGGGAGAGCGTGCGCCAAAACCGCGAATAGCGATGCGGAGATCTTGTGCAAAATTAAACTGATTTTGAAAAAATACTCCTGGCGTATTCCGGGCAAATTCATCTAACGTCGCACCTGGCTGGTATTCTTGCTGGGGATAACGATTAATTTGCGTAATACTGTTTGGAATCTGCATTGGCGAGCGATCACTTCGTGTTGATGTCACATTGATCGGATTAAGTATGACTGACTCAGCACTGCTATTAGTATTGAATGCAAACATAGATAAGCCAACAAAAAAAACAATAACGATGATTTTGAAATTTGATTCGTGGTGACATCGCCAGTTATTATGGTGATTCAATGTATTGAATAAGCAATTCTGAAATACTTTATGATCTAGGAATGTTCTTTTCATGACATTAATACGATTATGTGTTTCTTATCTTCTTTAAAAGACGCAATTCTGAGTGATGGAATGAGTTTTGGTTGATCGTTGATGGAGAATCATGGAGCGTTGTATAGAAAAGCGGGGGAGAGTGTTTCCAACCAATACGAGGCAATGCTTTTTTTTTTCAAGATACGGGCTGTCGTCTATTCAAATTCGACACAATGGAAAATTGCCGTATGTTTCGACCAAATACCTTGGGCATGGCGGAGGAGCACTGTTTATTATAGGTTAAGATTTAAGATACACAGAAGATGACTATACGGGGAGCTAAAATCAAATGTCAACTTTACTCAAATAAAATGCGTTCCAGAATAGAAGAGGGTAGTTGATCAAGGGGGGTTTACGAGGCAAAATTCTCTGTTAAATAATAAAAAAATTATTTAACGGGGTGAGGCTAGCGCGGCATTTTTCAAGATCTATTGGATAGAGCTATTTGGGTTAGTGGTGTTTATAGTAAACTCTCGTTTCGCTTGTTAAAATTCAAACTATTAGAAAACTGATTATATTATTAATTTAGGATTGTTCATGAATACCGAAGATTTTCGTCCCGAAAAAGCAGTAAAAATATTTATGCCACCTCAACGCGTACTCATGGGTCCCGGTCCTTCTGATACGCACGCTCGCGTATTGAATGCGATGGCACGACCGACACTGGGTCATTTGGATCCAGTTTTTACCGAAATGATGGAAGAAATTAAGGAATTGATGCGTTACGCCTTTCAAACTAAAAATCGCATGACTTTCCCCGTTTCTGGCCCTGGATCAGTCGGTATGGAGATGTGTTTTGTCAATATGATTACCCCAGGCGATAAAGTGATTGTGTGCCGGAACGGTGTGTTTGGTGGTCGCATGATCGAAAATGTCGAGCGCCATGGTGGTGTTGCGGTTGTCGTTGATGATCCTTGGGGGGAACCTGTTGATCCGCAAAAAGTTGAAGATGCCCTGAAAAAAAATCCCGATGCCAAAATTGTAGCGTTTGTGCATGCAGAAACATCCACGGGTGCTTCTTCTGACGCTAAAACATTGTGTGAGATAGCCCGTCGATATAACTGTTTAACCATTGTTGATACAGTTACTTCATTGGGAGGTACACCGATCAAAGTGGACGAATGGGGTATTGATGCGATTTATTCAGGTAGCCAAAAATGTTTATCGTGTCCACCTGGGTTGTCGCCCGTAAGTTTTTCTGAACGTGTTACTGAGCTTGTTAAAAATCGCAAACAGAAAGTGCATAGCTGGTTCATGGATATCAGTTTACTGTTGAACTACTGGGGATCTTCGACACGTACTTATCATCATACTGCGCCAACCAATGCCTTGTATGGCTTGCATGAAGCGCTATTAATGTTGGCCGAAGAAGGGCTTGAGCATTCTTGGGCGCGCCATCATCGTAACTATCTAGCTTTGAAAGCTGGATTTGCGACCTTAAATATGCAATACGTGGTGAAAGAATCGTATCGCTTACCGCAATTGAATTCGGTTTTTGTGCCGGCAGGTATTGATGAGAAAGAAGTTCGACGTCGTTTGTTGGATGATTTTAGCCTTGAGATCGGCGCCGGATTGGGAGATTTTGCTGGTAAGGTATGGCGTTTTGGTTTAATGGGCACATCCAGCAGAATTGAAAATGTTATGTTTTGTTTGAATGCTCTTGAGTCAGTATTTGCAGCGATGGGTGCAAAAGTTGAGCGTGGCGCAGCTGCTTCGGCTGCGCATCGTGTTTATGCCGAAAATCCTATGGCGTAATTTAGCGGAGGGTTACTACAACTTCAGTATGTTTTTTGCCTGTTCCCTAGTTCTGGTCAGATGGGCATTTTAATCTTACTGAACAATCATTAAATCCAGCTGGATCATGCTATGGATTTATTTCAAAAAACGATAGCGGCGATGCTGCTATCGTTCACAGTGGCTTATGCTGTTAACTATTGGTTGATCAATAGCAGCAAAAAATGGAGACAATGGGGATTTGATCATCCAAATGCACGCTCTCTCCACATAGTACCGATTTTTCGTCTCGGTGGAATTGGTTTGTTTTTAGGGGTATTGATCAGTTGGTTGTTTTTTTCGCTAACCTTACCCAACATGGTTTGGATTGGACTGTGTTTATTATTGATTGTGTCAGTGTTCGATGATATCAAGGGTTTGCCGGTCTGGTTTCGTTTGTGTTTACATAGTCTTGTTGCTTTGATCTGTGCGTTCGATCTGCTTTTTTCTGGGGGTGGATATTTTCCAGTAATAATCGGTACCGCTGCCATTGTGTGGATGATTAATCTCTACAATTTTATGGACGGCTCGGATGGTTTGGCGGGAGGCATGGCTGTAATTGGGTTTGGCAGTTATGGTTTTTTTGCCTATTGGGCAGGATATGAGAATTATGCCTTAATTAACTGCTCGATTGCGGCTTCAGCATTGGGTTTCTTAATTCACAATTTTTCCCCGGCACGTATTTTTTTGGGTGATGGCGGTGCAATTCCTTTGGGGTTTTTAGCAATAGTAATAGGGGTTCTGGGATGGAAAGAAAATATCTGGCCGCTGTGGTTTCCATGGTTGATATTTTCACCTTTCATCGTAGATGCCACAGTTACTTTACTCAAACGTATTTTTCGTGGTGAAAAAATTTGGCAGGCGCATCGACAGCATTATTATCAAAGCATGGTGCAAAATGGTTTCGGTCATCGTAACACTGCATTATGTTGGTATGGTGTAATGTTTCTGGTTGGTATCAGTGCGGTGTGGGCTGCACAGCAAGATAGTTTTGTGCAATACATGACTTTAATCGCCTGGAGTGCTATTTATCTGATGTTGTTATTTATTTTCGAATCGACACAAGAATTTCGCGGCAATCGAGGGTAGTATGTTCATCAGCAAAATAGATATTCGTACGATCATTGCTTTTATGCATGATATTGTCGCAGTTGGTTTCGCCTGGTGGCTCGCCTATTTATTCCGTTTTAATTTTGACATCCCTTCGTCGGTTTCATTGGTGCTAATCAGCATACTTCCGTGGATCGTATTAACCCAAACCAGCTTTTTTTTGTGGCTTGGGTTGTATCGAGGAGTTTGGCGTTATGCAAGTTTACCTGACGTCAAGCGCATCGTCATTGCAGTATTAACCGGAACATTATGTGTCTTAGTAATGCTAGGATTTCTGGGGCAACTACAAAATATTCCCGGCTCGGTCATTGTATTGGCTCCTCTATTACTACTACTCATCATGGGGGGTAGCCGCCTTATCTATCGTGCATGGAAAGAGCGCCGTCTCTATAGCCTAGAAAATTACGAAGCTAAATTGGTGTTAATCATTGGTGCAGGACGAACCGGCATTAACTTGGCGAAAGACCTAGCCAGAAGCCGAGATTGGCATGTCGTGGGCATGCTTGATGATGATTCACGAAAATTTGGTGCGCGCCTTCAAGGTGTTCGCGTGCTTGGTAAGATTAAGGAATTACCCGAGTGGGTGCAAAAACTGAATGTGGGGCATGTCATTATCGCTATACCCTCGGTTTCTCACCGCATTTATCGTCAAGCGCTGGAAATGTGTTCGGGAGCGGGGGTAAAAGTCATGACGGTACCATCGTATTCAGATTTAATTAGTGGTAAGGCTGTCGTATCAAAAATTCGCGAAATTGAACTGGATGATTTGCTCGGTAGAGAGCCGGTGGTACTGGATAACGATGGACTACACGAGTTATTGTCAGAGCAAGTCATTTTGGTTACAGGTGCAGGGGGATCGATTGGATCTGAGCTATGTCGGCAGCTAATGGTTTTTAATCCTGGCCGAATTGTATTTGTAGAATTAAACGAGTTTGCGTTATATAACGTCCAGGAGGAATTTTCCACGCGTTTCTCAAAAGAACAATTAGCCTTCGTCATTGGTGATATTAAGGATCAGGCGCGAATGACGGAATTATTTTCACGATTCCGACCTTCGGTTGTTTTTCATGCGGCAGCCTATAAACACGTACCGTTGATGGAAGAGGGTAATGGCTGCCAAGCACTGCTGAATAATGTTTTGGGAACCTACATCGTAGCCAAAATTGCGCAGAATTTTGGGGTGAAAAAGTTTGTTTTTGTTTCTACTGATAAGGCGGTGAATCCAGTCAGTATTATGGGGGCGAGCAAACGTCTTGCCGAAATGGTATGCCAAGCATTGCAGCAATCGAATGATCTTAGTAAAGGTATTGGGAAAATCTGTTTCGTGATGGTTCGATTTGGCAATGTTTTAGGAAGTACCGGCAGTGTTATCCCAAAATTTCGTGAGCAAATTGCCAAGGGAGGACCGATTACCGTGACTCATCCCGATATGACCCGTTATTTCATGTCTATTCCCGAAGCGACACAATTGGTACTACAAGCAGGGCTCATGGGGGGGACGGAAGGTGGTGGAGAGATATTTGTTCTAGATATGGGGAATCCGGTAAGAATCGTCGATTTGGCCAATGACCTGATTCGCCTTTCTGGATTGACCGAAGAAGATATTCATATTGAGTTCACCGGATTGCGTCCTGGTGAGAAAATTCATGAAGAACTGCTGTCGACGCATGAGAATACGTTACCCACTCCACATGAGAAATTGCGCATTGCGCAAGCCAGACAGGTTGACGAAAAATGGCTAGAAAATTTACTGGCTTGGTTGATAAATATAAAGGTTCTTGATGATGTTGAGGTTCAAGAGCATTTGGCAAAATGGGTGCCTGAGTACACGTATCGAAAGCTTGGTTAGCTTGTAACGTACAAGCTAACCAAGGGCAAGGAGGACAAGGCGCCGGTAGTATTTTTTATTCTGATTGTTTTTGTGATTCTTTCTTGGTTCTGAAACTATCATAAATCATTAGTGCCGTGCCGATAAAAATTGCAGAATCGGCTATATTAAAAGCTGGCCAGTGGTAAGTTCCGACATAGAAGTCGAGAAAATCTACGACATGACCTAACATGATGCGATCGTATAGATTGCCGATGGCTCCGCCCAGTATCAAGCTCAGCGCCCAACAGAACAGTTTCTCGCGTTGATATTTGTTGAGTAAAAAGATAATGACGATCGCTGCAATACTTGCAATACCTGATAAGAACCAGCGTTGCCAACCCGATTGTTCACTCAAAAAACTGAATGCAGCGCCTGGATTATAAGTCAGAACTAAGTTAAAAAAACTGGTTACTGGAACTTGTTCGCCAAATTGCAATATTGATTCGATCCAATATTTGCTCGCAAGATCGAGCGTTAGCACGAAAAAAGCAATTCCTAAGCTGATGTAAAGCTTCATGATTTAATTTTTTGTAAATAACAAAATTAGGAAAATTTCACTGAAAAATCACAGTGGAATTAATTACGTAAATAGCCCGTAATTCAAGCATAGTGACGCTTCTCACCCGGACCATATAGATTGGTGATGCAGCGTTTACAGATCGTGGCGTGTTCAGAATCGAGACCAACATCCTGGCGGTAATGCCAGCACCGTTCACATTTCTGATCACTGCTGGCGATCACCATGATTCTTTCGAGGGTTTTATCATCGACACACTGCAATTTAACTTCGGACACAATCAGTACAAAGCGTAAGTCGTCTTGCAAGGAATTCAAAAGTTCAAAATCTTCCTGGCAAGCATGAATTTCAATGGTGGCAGCGAGGGAAGAGCCAATTTCACCTTTTGTACGGACATCTTCCAATTTCTTAAGTACCTTGGCACGTAACGTACGAATGCTTTGCCAGCGTTGTTGTAATGCACTGACGTCATGTTGCTGCGGGAAAATATGCCATAACTGAAGCAGTACGCTGCCTTCTGTGTCGCCTGTAAGGTGTTCCCAGGTTTCTTCAGCGGTAAAGCTCAAAATCGGAGCAAATAACCTAACTACGCTATGTGCAATATGATATAGCACGGTTTGTGCGGAACGGCGTGGCAAGCCATGGGTTGCTGACGTATATAAACGGTCTTTAAGTATATCCAAATAGAATCCACCCAAATCTTCCGAACAAAAGTTGTGGAGTTGGTGTGCTGTTTGATGAAACTCATAACGTTGATAGCTTTGTGTTAGATTTTCTTGTAGAGCTGCGGTTAATGCCAGCATATAGCGATCGATTTCAAGGCAATCATCAGTTGGAATTGAATCTTTTTCAGGATTAAAATCGGTGAGATTGGCCAATAAAAAGCGTAGCGTATTACGGATGCGTCGATAACTTTCCACTACGCGCTTCAGGGTTTCTTCAGAAATGGAGAGTTCTCCGGAATAATCCGTTGATGCCACCCATAAACGCAAAATATCCGCGCCGGAAGTATCTATCACTTTTTGTGGTGCAATGACGTTTCCTTTGGCTTTACTCATTTTATGGCCCATGCCATCAACGACAAACCCGTGCGTCAACAAAGCATCGTAGGGTGCACGACCATTCATCGCGCAACTGGTCAATAAAGAGGATTGAAACCAACCGCGGTGTTGATCGGAGCCTTCGAGATATAAATCAGCTGGAAATTGTAGTTGCGAGTTGGTAGCGATAACAGTCGAATGAGTGGTACCAGAATCAAACCAGACATCTAGTGTATCGGTCAGTTTTCTGTAGTGATCGGCATCACTGCCGAGTAATTCGGATGGATTTAACGCAAACCATGCTTCAATACCGTGTTGTTCAACTTTTTGCGCAATTTGCTCCAGTAATTCCAGAGAACGAGGGTGCATTACATGGGTGTCTTTATGCACAAAGAAAGTCATTGGGACACCCCAATTGCGTTGGCGAGAAACACACCAATCAGGGCGATTCTTGATCATTGCTTCCAGGCGTGCGCGTCCCCATGCAGGATAGAAAGCCGTTTGGTCCACAGCTTGAATCGCCAATGTACGTAAATTTTGATCATTTTGGTGACTATGTTGATTCATACCAATAAACCATTGCGGGGTAGCGCGAAAAATGATTGGTGTTTTGTGACGCCAGCAGTGTGGATAGCTGTGGTTGATTTTCTCCAAACAGAACAAGTTTCCATTAGTTTTCAACGCATCAATCACAACATCATTGGCTTTCCAAACGAATAATCCACCGACCAATGGCCAGAGATCGATGAATTTGCCACTGCCATCGACCGGGCTATCACTTGGCAGGCCATAGGTTTGACCAACAAAATAATCGTCGAGACCATGAGCTGGAGCCGTATGCACGAGACCCGTGCCAGCTTCTAACGTAACATGCTTGCCACAAATGATTGGTACCGTTCGTGATTCAAAAGGATGATGGATGATAAGGTGTTCTAATTGTTGTCCTTTACATGTGGCTAATGTTTCACCGCTTAATTCGTAGCGCTGCAAGCAGGCTTGTTTGAGTTCATCGGCGACGATTAGAAAACCGAGAGGTGTTTGTATCAATGCATACTCAAAATCAGGATGGACACTGACAGCCTGATTGGCGGGAAGCGTCCATGGAGTAGTTGTCCAGATAATGATGTAGATTGGTGTTTCAGTGGCAAGCGAAACACCAAAAGCATCATTGAACAGGTTCAGGTTGGTATCTGCGTTGGATAAATGAACAGCAAATCCAACATCAATCGCAGGTGATACCTTGTCCTCATATTCAACTTCTGCTTCAGCGAGTGCCGAGCCGCAATCGATGCACCAGTTCACAGGCTTCTGGCCCTGGTAGAGGTAACCATTTTGATAAATTTGCCCCAGGCTACGGATAATGTCTGCCTCGGTTTTAAAATTCATGGTTAAGTAAGGATTATTCCAATCACCTAATACGCCAAGGCGGATAAAGTCAGCTTTTTGACGCTCGACTTGTTCTTTGGCGAAGGCTCGGCATAGCTCGCGAACTTTATCAGCTGGCAAATGTTTGCCATGTTTTTTTTCGATCTGGTGCTCGATCGGTAATCCATGACAATCCCATCCGGGAATATACGGTGCATCAAACCCCGCGAGAGTTTTACTTTTTATGATAATGTCTTTGAGTATTTTATTGACGGCATGTCCGATATGAATATCGCCATTGGCATAAGGTGGGCCATCGTGTAAAACAAACTTGGGGCGACCTTGACTTGCGGTGCGAATTTTTTGGTAAAGGTTTTTTTTCTGCCATGTACGCAACATTTCCGGCTCGCGGTTTGCTAGATTGGCACGCATTGGAAAAGGGGTATCCAATAAATTGAGAGTTTGCTTATAATCAGTCATGAAAAGTTAACATTCGATAATTTAAGAAGCACTGCACAACCTATTGGCATCAATCGGTTGTGTGAGGAAGAATTTTTTGGCTTGATCGACATCTAGTTTAATTTTTTCGGTAAGCGTCGCAAGATCGGAGAATTTTTCCTCGTCGCGTAGTTTATACAAAAAATCGACTTGCAACTGTTTTCCATAAATATTTTGCTTGAAATCGAACAAGTGAACTTCTAGTAACAACTGACCATTCTCATGCACTGTGGGCCGTACACCTAAACTGGCGACGGCTGGCAAGACGGTCGTTGGTGATGTATCAACGGCACCATGCACTGCCACGGCAAAGATGCCAGTTAACTTTGGTCGATGACGATGAATTGCGATGTTTGCAGTGGGAAATCCAATTTCTCGTCCTAATTGCTCGCCCTTGATGACACGACCAGTTAGGCTATAAGGTCTGCCAAGATATCTCTGGGCTGTTGTAAGGTCGCTATTAGTGAGCGCTTGACGAATCGAAGTGCTAGAAACACGCTTGCCGCTTATCAGTATGCTTGGCATAGCTTCAACTTCGAAACCATGCTGTATAGAGTGTGCTTGTAGCATTGAAAAATCACCTTTGCGCCCAGCGCCAAAGCGGAAATCATCTCCTACTAATAACCACTTAACAGCTAATTGTTGGACTAAAATTTGACTGATAAATTGTTCTGCGGTGATTTTTGCAAAGCTGTTTGTGAAGCGATATGTATGTATGCAGTCCACGCCCAATTGATTCAGCATGAGTAATTTTTCACGTAAATAGGTCAAACGTACGGGCGCATGATCTGGGGTAAAAAATTCCCGTGGATGAGGTTCAAAAGTCATGACGCAAGCAGGAATATCGAAGTCTTTGGCAACTTGTTTTAGCCGACGTAAGATAGCTTGATGGCCCAAATGGATACCATCAAAATTACCGATAGTCAATGCAATCGGTGTGTTACAGCGCGCAAAAGATCTTCGCCAGGTATGATACATAACCAAGGATTGATAAGAAATAAATGGCAGCTAAGTTAAAAGATGTTGATTTTAGCTTGTGCTTAGCCATATGGTCTAGGATCTCTCAGCGAGATTATATGAATTTTTAGCCGTTGTTGCCGCTTTATCGGAAGTATTTTAAAGCACGACATTATGAATTAGAACCGAATCATAGGATCTATTTATGATAAAAATCTATTTTACTTTACCATAATCATATTTTGATATTACATCACCTATGCCAACTCCCCTGACTTCAAGTGCTGTAACTTCGGCGAATTTTGCCAATGTCAATACGATTGATTCATTACTAGCAGGTAAGCGTTGGGTCAATACATCAATTTTATATAGTTTTCCGAATCGTGAAAGTTGGTGGTCGACTGATGAGAGTTTAGGCTATGGCGCACAATTTAGTACTGGTGAGCCATGGCAAATTGAAACGGATTGGTTGACTAGTAGTGATCAGGTTAATTTTAAACATGCATTGCAACAATGGGCCAATGTTGCCAATATATCTTTTATTCAAATACTTGAAACGGCAGACAACGTCGGCGATATTCGCGTTGCCTATGCCGAAGATTCAGATGAGTTGACTTTAGCTTGGTCTTATTTGCCGGGCAGCAGTGTTCGATCCGGAGATATTTGGGCGAATACTTTAGGACTATTGAATGCCCAGGATTGGAACCCTGGCACGATTTCTTTTGAAACGATACTGCATGAAATTGGCCACACACTGGGACTTAAACATCCTTTTTATAATTCGGATAAACCCGATGCTGCAATATTGCCAACATCGCTTGATAGCATTATCAACACGTTGATGAGCTATACCTACAAAGACCTAGAAGGAGTGGAGGGCAATGAATTTTCGTTCCATCCGACCACGCCGATGGTATTAGACATCGCTGCAATTCAGCATATTTATGGTGCTAATACCAGTTTTCACAGCGGTAACGACACGTATCATTACAGTGATACTGGCACTTACCATGAAGCGATCTGGGATGCAGGTGGCGCCGATACCATTTTATATTCCGGAGCGACGCCTACTTTCCTCAATCTTAATCCTATACATGGTTCTTTTATCGGTCAACCTGTGTTCGTGCAATCCAATGGCGTAAATGTAGGAAAGCCTGTTCCAAATATGTGGGTTGCGAAGGAGACAATAGTAGAAAATGCCATTACTGGTACGGGTAACGACATATTGATCGGAAATGGAATCGCTAATTTTTTGGACGGTAATTTGGGGATTGATACCGTTTTAATATCTGCCAATCTAGCACAGTATGTTGTCAATAAAACCCCCAATCAAAGTTACGTCATTACCGAAAATAGCAATACGAGCAATCAAGATCAACTCAACAATATCGAGCGCCTAGTGTTTAATGACGCTAAGCTGGCACTAGATTTGGATGGTCATGCTGGTCGGGTAGCCAAATTGTTGGGTGCGGTATTCGGTGCTTCATTTGTTTTAAATCAAGAATATGTCGGTATCGGGTTGATTGAAGCTGATCGGCTTGAATATCAGCAGCTTGCTGATTATGCGCTCGATGCAAGGGGTTTTACGGATTATGAAAAATTAGTTACCGTGTTGTGGACAAATTTATTCGGGAATGTACCTTCTGAAGCAGAAAAATTACCTTACATCAAAATGCTCGAGAATGGTGAAATATCAACGGGTAGCTTGGCAATCATAGCGGCGGAGAGCACCGCAAATTTGCAAAATATCAATTTGATTGGATTGGCTGAGAATGGTATCGCATATATTTGAAATATGATAAAAACGATCTCTGCTGACTGAAATATTTTGTCTTAAATTTTTCTTAATATTCATAAGTAGTCTCTTTGACTAAATCCTTTGAGAGCTAATAAAGATTCTCAGTCTGGTTGATGTGGTTTTGCTCGTCAGAAAATAATTCCGAGTACTTGTGATCTAGTATGTGATAAAAATCTAAGATATGCAGCGCGTTGTAAGGCCAGAAGGTGTCTATGTAAATACTGTCAGGTTTGATTTTTTCCTTAATAATTAGTGATAGAGTTTCGGTTTTTGCATTCGGAGTGATGGCGGCATAAACATCTTGACGTCGTGTTTTAGCAGCGGAAA
>WBZQ01001409.1_pt1 | contig 12257 bp, 9 predicted proteins | sample 5204251 | NCBI WGS metagenome assembly WBZQ01 (sample SAMN12412402, study PRJNA552823) | activated sludge metagenome | isolation source: activated sludge from nitrification reactor of wastewater treatment plant... | place: USA: Virginia | collected 2017-09 | reverse complement strand
AAATACATTTTCATCAGGAACAAAGAATGGAGCAATATGGGAAACAAGCAATAATACAATAACAATCCTAAAGACTGAAGAGTTCAGTGGTGGAGTTACAGCCTGGGATATAAATAATTCTGGGCAAACTGTTGGATCAATAGGTGCAAGTGCTGTCACATGGGTAAATAAAGATGCAATACCAATTGATATTGCCCAGCCAAACGATTTCTAGACCATATCTATAAACAATAACGGGCAAATGGCTGGTGGGGCATACTTTAATGGATCTCAATATCAACATGCCGCAATTAAGGATGGAAATAATTTTATCGACCTGGGAACGCTAGGCGGGAATAACAGTTATGCGGCAGATATCAGCGACACTGGATATGTTGTCGGCGAATCACAAAGAGCTAATGGAAATTACGCAAATTTCTTGTGGGACGGCGACAGTATGAGGTTACTACAGTGGATACCGGGGATTGGGGGCAGTAATTTTGTATTTGATGTAAATAATCTTGGACAATCTGTTGGGATGTCGCAAGCAGCTAATGCATCTCAGTACGCAACATTATGGAACGGGGTGAAAGCTTATGATCTTAATGATTTCTTATCTCAAGACGAGAAGGATTCCGGTTGGGTTTTAACAAGCGCTTATGGTATCAACGATAATGGATTTATAGTAGGTGCAGCTTTAAATACTAATACATACGAAATGCATGCATTCTTACTTTCTTCAGAAGATGCTATACCGCCAGTTCCAGAGCCATCCACTTATGCGATGTTGCTTTTCGGACTGGGATTGTTGGTCTTCTTGATCAATCGAAACAAGCACAATATAGAAAACAAGCGGTTAGGTCTTGTGATACTACAAAGATCAAAAAAGGTCAGTTCCTGCAAAACATTATAAGGATTTTTCTGTGAATCAGTGTGCTTGTTATTGCCGCTCTATCATGTTTATAATCACACATTGAATAATGTGATTTAGAGGGTGATTAAAATGATTACAGCCAATGATTTAAAAACGAAGGGGATTGCTTGCCTTGAAGAAAGCCTGGCAGATAAAACCGAAGCTATCATTACCGTACGCGGCAAAGAGTGCTTTGTTGTGATGAAAGTCGAGCAATATCACTATCTGCGTGAAATGGAACTGGAGGCTGCGTTGTATGAGGCGAAGCAGGACATGGCATCTGGTCGATTTAGCAAAGAAAGTGTTGATCAGCATGTCGATGATCTGTTTTCCAAATGAGCTATACGCTCATTTTTACCGAAAGCTATAAGAAACGCGCCAAACGCTTTGCCCAAAAGCATCCTGAATTAAAAGAACCTTATCGCAAGACCTTACAACTTCTGGCCTTAAATCCATACCATCCTTCTTTGAGGATTCATTCTTTGAAAGGCAAATTGGCGGCGCTACATGCGGTTTCGATCAATCTCAATTACCGCATTACCTTTGAGTTATTGATTGCTGAACATGAAATTATCTTGATTAATGTGGGTAGCCATGATGAAGTGTATCAAGTTGGGTAGGGCGCGTTGCTGGGATTGTATCTTACAATTTAACAGAGCTGTTTAATTTAAAATTAATCAGCTTTGCCAATGGAATAGCGGTTGATATTTCCTCGATTCTTTATTGCATCTCTCGATGCGCTGCAGATTCCTGAAAATTTTCTACAGTGAGTTGACCAGGTAAAAGGAAAATAATGAATTTTCTTTTTCAATAAGAGATCTGGCAAAAATTAAACAGGATATTCAATATCTTCATCGCTTCATAATACGAGTGCAGGGCTAATGGATATTTTTTTAGAAAATAATATTGATCAATTAAAGCGGGACTATCCTTCGATTCATGAAGGTGTCATGACAAACAAAGCGTTTCTTTATCGCCAAGGAGATCGTTGCGGCAATATTTTCTGCATAAAAAGCGGTATTGTGAAGTTATCGCATTTGACCGCACAGGGAAACGAAATTGCCACCGCGCTTCTTAAACAAGGAGACATCGCCGGAAATTTGGACGGCTTAATCCATCCACTGATGGAAGAAAGTGCGCAAGCCATTGGAAGCGTTGGTTTCTATCGCATGACTCATGACGATTTTAAGCGCTTGTTATCGCGGCATGCAGAATTGGCATGGCATGTTCTTACCGCAACTCAGGCACGCAAACAACAGCTTGAGCGCAAGCTTCGCACGATTTTGACGCAACCGGTTGAAATGCGGCTTGCAACCATGTTATTGGAATTAGCCGGAATGTTTGGTATCCGTTGCAGTCATGGCTATGCATTGGAGATTCATTTGACGCAGCAGGATGTGGCCGATTTGATCGGTGCCAGCCGTTCCGTTGTGAGCACGGTTCTGAACGACTTCCGAAGCCGTGGCATGCTCGACTATACTCGTGAGCAAATCTGTATTCATGATGCAGCGCTGCTTGATTTTTGTTCTGCAAAGTAATTGGGCAAGTTGTTATTTAACGATAGAGTGTTTTGTGGCTAACAGACAGCGCAATTGAACTGTATTAATGTACTGAAAATGGTGACCGACGAGGTGACCATGAATCAATTAAATACAGGAGTTTTGACATGACAAAAATTTCACCACGCATACATGGATATTTGGATTTTGTGACGGTTATTTTATTTTTGCTGGCGCCGACATTGTTCGGATTGGAAGGATTGCCAGCCCTGCTGGCCTATGGTTTGGCAGTTGTACACTTATTCGTTACACTGGCGTCTGATTTTCCCTTTGGTGTTGTTAAGATTATTCCATTTCCCGTGCACGGCTGGATTGAACGTGTGGTTGGCCCTACGCTGATCGCGGTGCCTTTTATCTTGGGCTTTGCCGATGAAGTGACTGCACGCAATTTTTATATCGCAGTTGGGCTGGTCATTATCGCAGTTGGCTGGCTGACTGATTATCAAGGAAACGTAAAAGACTAAAGCCGTTTGTAAATATGCAATAAACGCGAGTCTCTATTATCATAGTGCCCTGATATCGCTTGTTATAGCTATTTGTATTATGAATATTTATGCCATGCGCCATGGGCGCACTAATTATAACGATCTGGGTTTGTGCAACGACGATCCCAGTCGCGACGTTTATTTGACACAAACCGGAATAGAGCAAGCGCAATCGGCGGCATTGGCGCTGCGTGAAGTGAAGTTTGAACGAATCATCGTTTCACCCTTGCCGCGCACGCGCCAAACCGCAGAAATCGTGAATCGCTATCACAGTTTGCCGATTGAAGTGCACGCCGATATCGCTGATTTGCGTTCAGGATTTGACGGCAAGCCGGTAGCTGATTATTTTGCGGCAATCAGCCACGATCCGCTGCAAGTGCGTGTGAATGGCGGCGAATCGTTGCTCGATTACAAGCAGCGGATTTTACGCTTCATCGATTGGCTAAAATTGCAGCAATATGAGACGATGCTGATCGTTGCTCATGAAGATACCATGCGGGTATTTGTCGCCTATTTTGAAGGTGGCATTACAAATTCCCAATTGCGCGATATTCATATCGGGAATTGCGAATACCGGCATTATGTGTTGCAACAGTAACGTCAGGTGACGTAAGCGATGGAAAAAATTGGTTTGATAAGCTCAAGTAGTCTATGGAAGCAATGTTGTAAAACCCGAAAGACCGGAAGGAAAGCGCGATTGACAGAGGGGGTGAATATCGCCTACACAGCAATTTATTTACGTAAATGCATATTAAATAAAAGCTTTCTCGTTAGGCAATTGCGCTATTTGTACACTAACTTCAATATCACATCGTTCCACACCAAATTCCTTTACCTGCCGGGTAAATTTAATCTAATTCACTGAAAGATAATATTTATTGCGAATGCTGCTGCTGGCTACAAAATCCAGTAAGGTAGCAGGTAGCTTATTTGCCAGCATGTTACGCTATACCTTGGTGGCAATCTGATAAAAAATCCTGCTGCTTCTACAGTTGAGGATCATTTATACGGCGGTGGCGGTGATGATCTTCTCAATGGTTGCGTAGACAGTGACTGTCTTGAGAGTGGTGCCGACATTGTCAAATTTAGCGCGTTGATTGCTACGGGAAGAAGTGGCATCAGCGATATGCAAGAGTTAGTTAGATAACGCCTTAACCTTATCACATTATTAAACACATTAATTTTATGCTCCCGATGCCGCTAGTTTTTCAAAACTAAGTGAAATGGCCAAGCCAGTTTTTGTGTAGCGCTCCTGAGCTTTATCTGCCGACACCAAACGAGGAATTGATCGTATGAAAAAGATTGTTTTGTTATTGATCGTTGCAGCAATCGTTTATGCCGAATTTTTTTCTGAAAAAGCGCAATTGGATAGAGAGGTTGATCGCTTGTGTGCGATTGATGGCGGTATCCGGGTGTATGAAACGGTGACATTGCCGGAAGATAAGTTTGATGAAAAGTACGGGCAAATTAATTTTTATAAACCTACCCATAAAATCGAAGATACGTTAGGACCGGAATATATCTATCAATGGAGTGTTCATGATTATGTTGAGGGACATCCCGCCATTAATGGAGCACAGGAAATCGCTATGCGAAGAGATCATGTCAAAATTATTCGAAAATCCGATATGAAGCTTCTCGGTGAATTCGTTAAATATCACAGGGCGGGCGGTGACTTGCCTGGGCCTTGGATGCCTTCATCGCATCATTGCCCTAATCAATCGGAAGCAAGTTCTATTCTATTAATACATCGAATTTTTATTAAATCTGCTGAGGAGAATGGGGAATGAGTAATATTAATGAATATTCTGTTCAGTCCTCGTTGGCACAAGCAGCATATGGTTCATTTTCAGTTGGTTTAATTGATATCGATAAATTAACTGCTAAAGAAGTGGAAATGCCCATCTCCCAAGCCACTCAATTTGCCGCAACTTGGAATGTCGCCGACCAATTTAGCGATCTGCTCACTGGTGTTTCCGCCACAATTTTTGAGGCAAAAGAAGGTGGCGCTAAATATCTGGCAATTCGTGGCACCGAGCTTGAAGCTAAGGATATATTGGCCGATGGAATATTGGCATCCGCAATACCGCCCATTATCAATCCCCAATTCACAGCACTACAACTGAAGTTAAATGCTTGGTTGAACGATCCGAATGTTTTGCAAGGCCAAAACTTCACCGTAACCGGACATAGTCTGGGCGGTTATTTGGCTGCGGCTGTCAAGCAAAGTTATGCACAAGCAACGGAAGCCTATCTCTATAACGCGCCGGGTGTGGGTGGTTTGCTCGGTAATTTAGCCGATGCAGTGAGTGGCGCGCTCGGTCTGAATAATATAGCGCCCGATAGTATCTGGAATTTACGAGGCTCTGAGGGTTTTCCGCTTATTTCCGGGTTGGGCTTCCAGCTGGGTACATCTCTGAGCATTCAAACCGAAGCATCCGGCAATAATCATAGCATCAGTTTATTGACCGATGCACTCGCCGTTTATTCGTCATATTCACAATTGCTACCCGACATCAGCATAGAACAACTCAGTAAACTCATCGACGCATTCGGTTCGACCAAGGATATTGGCGGATCAAACGGCAAAACGTTGGAATCTGCGCTGGATGCTTTGCGAACGATCGTGCTCAATCCTGGAAATGGAAAGATTGCACTTGCCGATAACCAGAAAACCGAAAGCGGAAGCCGCGACAAGTTTTACACCAATCTTTATGAGCTAGTAAACAGTACTCAATTCAAAGATCTGTCCGGTAAAGTGCAACTTACTTCGCTATCCGATTTTTCCGCCAGCGCGATTATTGCCAAGATCGAGAGTGACGGACAGCAGGGTTTGGCTGCCCGTTTTGCATTGGTGGCATTAAATCCATTTATTCTTGAAGGGGAAGGTATTGATTATGGTGCTTTCAATACTCATGGCGAGCTGGATCTCTTTAATCCCGAGATGGGGACGGGTACGCTGACATCATCATACCTGGTGGATCGCATGACGATGCTGATGCGCAAGAACTGGTTCAACATTGAAGATAAAAACCCGCTGGATTCGACTGTTACTCTCAGTTCAAGCAATCACCGTTTTCAAAACATCAACGACTATTTTGAAGACGTCTCGTCTGGCTACAAAATTTCGCAAGGCGAGTTGTCGGGTAAAACGCCGCGTTATTTTTTCGGCAGCGACGGTGTGGACAATCCTGCTGCTTCCGCCGTTGAGGATCATTTATACGGCGGTGGCGGCGATGATGTACTTAAGGGTCTAGAAGGTAACGATTATCTGGAAGGCGGCGCAGGTGCGGATACTTACATCATCAATCCCGGTCACGGTACCGATACCGTGCTGGATACGGATGGAGCAGGCGTAATTCAATTTGGTACTGTGATCGCACAGGGCAGAAGCGGTGTGACGGATAGTAAGGATTGGATAAAAATCGGCGATACATGGATGGATCAGAAGAATGATCTGGTTTATCTCCGTGTTGCACAAGACAACGGTAGCTATGATTTATTCGTCAGTTTTGTTGGCGCGATGGATAGCGCCAGAGTGCGGATAAAAAACTGGAGCGACGGCAAGCTGGGTATTGCGCTTGGAGATAATGCGCCAATTGATGCATCCATAACGGATCGAACCATTAGGGGGGACCTGAAACCTGAAGATCCGCTTGATTACGACGAGCTTGGCAATGTTGTTGCCAGCGCTGATGAAGAAGCGGATCGAGAGGATTTTTTGTATGGCAGCGCCGAGAATGATTACATTCGAAGCCTCGGCGGCAATGATGAGGTCGATGGCAAGGATGGCAAGGATCGTATTGAAGGTGGAGCTGGAGACGACATTCTCGCAGGCGGTGCGGGTGAGGATGTTGTGCTAGGGGAAGCCGGTAGCGACATCATTAGAGGTCAGTTAAACAATGATCGGCTGTTTGCGCAAACCGAGTACACCTTGGATGCGGCATATACTCTAAGTGCTACTCAAACGGGGAGCGGAGAAAGGGGTGATTTGCTTGATGGCAATGCAGGCGACGATACCCTCATAGGCGATGCGGGCGATGATATTTTGATGGGCGGTCAAGGTAAAGATATTTTAGTGGGTTTAGGTGGAAACGACACCATTGAAAGTGACCGAGATGTTGAGCAAGCCGATCGCAATTGGAAAGTCAATCGTGCAATAAATGCTGAAGCTGATGTTACCACCTATAGCAGAGTCTATAGCTTTACTGCGTCATCTATAGAGCTTGCCATGGTCGTTGGTGATGACGATGTTATTTCCAGCGGTACCGGAAAAGATTGGGTTTTTGCTGGAGGAGGCAACGATTTCATCGACGCGGGTGTGGATAACGACGTAATTTTTGGTGATGCAGGTAACGATACTATTCTGGGACAAGCGGGAGACGATGCTGTTTTAGGAGATGGCCATCATTCTAAATTAGATGCTTCTTTACACGGTAACGATTATTTAAGCGGTGGCAGTGGAAATGATTTGCTGGCTGGTGCTGGGGGAGCCGATTATCTGAACGGTGGCGCGGACAGAGATATGCTGATCGGTGATGGTGAAGGTGTACCTGCGCAATACCAGGGTGATGATTTTCTGGATGGTGATGATGGTGATGACCAGCTTTTTGGCGGTGGCGGTAACGACACACTCGTGGGTGGTAGTGGGAACGATGAGTTATATGGTGGCGCGGGTAATGATAGCTACATCGGTGTCGCAGCGGGTGATTACATCAACGATTTGGAAGGGCGTAACACCATCGTGCTGGCAGAAATCGGCAGTGCCAATGTAGAAGCAGATCCTATGGCTAAGCGGAGCAATGTGCTACAAGATTTCGCAGCTAATTCCGGCAACATTACATCGGCAAATATGCTGTCGGATGTGACTTGGCTAAGGGAGTCCGGTATTTTGCGCATTACGCTGGGAAATGGCGGAATGCTTGACTTGCAAGACGCCCTTTATGGGATGGATGCGCAGATCCGGTTTGATCATGGCAGTAATTCCATCGATCTGAAAGCTTGGGCGAGTGAAAACTTACACGAGGGAGTGGTTCTGAACGTGTCATCCGTTGGAAGCGGTTCTGGAGGTGCAATTGTGCAGGCCTATGGTGGTGCGGCCGCGGATTTTATTCAGGGCAGCATCAACAGCGATATCCTCGAGGGATATGGCGGAGACGATTATCTCATGAGCAATTCTGGCGATGATTTCATTGTCGGCGGCTCCGGCCATGACGTCATGCTAGGCCAAAATGGTGCAGATACTTTGCAGGGCGGCTTGGGTGCCGATCGCAATACGGGGGGTAGTGGTGCTGACACATATCTATTTAATTTAGGTGACGGTGCTGACATCATTACTTCGGCCTTTACCGAAGATGCACGAGGCGACGAGGTTCGTTTAGGAGAAGGAATTACTGCAAGTGATTTACATTTCTTCAAATTGGCGGACGGAAGCTTACTGATGCGAATCGCAGATACACAAGACAGCATCTTGTTTGACCAATGGTTCAATACAGGAGCGAATGTAGCAGCATTACGTTTGGCTGATCTTTCAATGATTGGCGCAAACGAAATGAGTGCGCTAGCAATGGAAGTATACGGCGGAACAAACGGTGACGATGTCTTGATTGGAACAGTTGCGGATGACCGCATCGAGGGTTATGCCGGCAACGATACTTTTGATGGTGGTGTCGGTAATGATTTTCTGACCGGTGGTGATGGCAAGGACACATACCTTTTTGGAGGGAGTTCGATTGGACATGACATCATCATAGAATCTTTGGTTGGTGAAAGCCTCATTCAGTTAACTGAAGGCATCATGTTGTCTGATTTACGGCATATCCGAATGGGGAACGATTTGATCCTAACACTGCAGGGTGGTGGCGCAACGCTGACATTCACAGATTACTATATCTCCATGCATAGTCTAACGATCCTGGATGCAACCAATGAAGCAATTGATGTAGCTGATTGGATACTTTTGCCGCAGCCTTCTGTAGATATATCCCAGCTGCAAGCCGATTTTTTAGATGCTGCACGGTCACAATGGGCTACCGCTTTGCTGAATAATGCCTGGGATAAATACTATGGGCAGTATGAGCGGATAAATGGCGAGACCTATCGTGCTCAATTAGTGACAGGATATGAGACTGACACAATGACACAACATTTCAAGTTGCTTGATTTTGTGTCAGATTTGCCAACAATAGAGCGGCAATCGGATGGCGATTATTATTCCAGGACAACGATTAATCTTTTCGGAAGTACCGCGCCAGTAGAACAACCTGTGCCGAAGTATTTCTATCCAATAGATACCCTGTATTTGATCCCCTCTGGAGCGGGTCACGATATTCAAAACTGGGATCCAGTATTCGACCAAAACGATCAGTTGATTGGATTCTTGGTAAACGCCCAAATGCCGCCACCATTTACCCGGGATTATTTTCTGAATACTCACCAAATCGATACAGTGGTTGAGTTCATTCATGGCGGTGACAACGATAATGTCATCAAAGGGTTTAAACAAGACGATTTTTCGGCTGAAATTTCCATGATCGATGGCGGGGCAGGAAACGATACGCTCTATGCTTCAGGTATTCCTGTGATCAGCAATGAGTTTGCCTATTACACCGATGACGATTTACGAATCGGTGGTTTCTTAAATGGTAATGACGGAAACGACGCGCTGTACGGTAATTATTTTCAGGATACCTTGATAGGCGGTAGCGGAAATGATTATCTAAATGGCGGTTTTAGTCAGGATATCTATGTAATGTTCAACGGAGAATTCGGGGTTGACCGGATTTGGGATACTGGAACACAAGTAGCGCAGTGGCGGGATTCTTCTACGGATAACGCTTATGCTATGCTCGTAGCGGAACCGAGACCAATTGTAGCGGATACGCTTCAATTGGTGGGAATCAACCAGGAAGAGATTGAATTTTCATGGAGCTCGCCGCGAGTAGTGGAAGGCGTGCGTGCTGTCGTTGATATAAAAGAAGCGTTGTATACCCAAACTATGCACGCAACATTCACCATGACATGGACAGGTGGTGGTGCAGAAATCGTGCTTCCAAATTCTACCGATCTTCCGGGCATGGGTTTGGAGCGCATTCAATTTGGCAATGGTACGGTATTGACAATAGCAGAGTTGATCGCCTTGGCTGGTTCTGCTCTTACGCTTAATCCACAAGAGTTAGACAATACCCTTGTTGGCGTAGCTGCAAACGATGTGCTCTACGGCGAAGGTGGGAACGATAGCTTATACGGTGAAGCTGGTGACGATTTTCTTAATGGTGGTATTGGAGACGACATCCTGACGGGTGGTCCCGGCAATGATATGTATTTATTCAGCAAAGGTTCGGGATACGATACGATTAATAGCTATGACACGACCCCAGATAAAATCGATACCGTGCTGTTTGACACTGGTATTACGCCTGATGAGGTGCGCATCGGCCGCTCCGGCAATCATCTGACGTTAACTATCGGTAGTACCGGTGACATATTAACTATCTTGAATTATCTGGAGAATGATGGAGCCACACCATTCGCTGTGCAACAGATCCAATTCAATGAAGACGATGCCGTCTGGGATCTCGCCGCGATAAAAGCCAAGCTGGCAAGTGACAACCACGCGCCCGAATTGCTGTTAGCCATCCCGGATCAATCCGCACTTGAAGGTATCCCTTTTAGCTATTCTCTAGATATGGGCGCATTTGATGACCCCGATGGCGATGCACTCACCTACAGCGCAATATTGGTCAATGGCAATTCTCTGCCGTCATGGCTCAGTTTTGACCCTTCTATGCGCACTTTGAGCGGCATTCTCGATACACCCGGTTCAATCGATGTCCGCATAACCGCAGCAGATCCCGATGCGTTAACGATATCGGATACCTTCACTATAGTGATTGCCGCCCAAAACCTTGCATTGAACGGTACATTAGGTTCCGATATTCTGTCGGGTGCAAGTGGAAATGATGTATTAAACGGATTCGCAGGCAATGATACGTTATACGGTTTTGCCGGTGATGACCGGCTTAATGGCGGTAAAGGAATCGACGTCATGACCGGTGGTGCCGGAAATGACACCTTTCTCGTCAATAGAGCTGCGGATATCGTGAATGAGGATTTAAACGGCGGTTATGATACGGTGATTGCATCGGTTGTTTTTACACTTGGCGAGCACGTAGAAAATCTCGTCTTGTCCGGTACGGTAGCCGATACGGGCATCGGTAACCCGGCGGCCAATGCAATCACTGGAAATAAATCGGCCAATATTTTATGGGGCCGCTCTGGAGACGATATGCTTTCCGGTGCAGGCGGTGCCGATACCTTGTATGGCGAAAGCGGTGACGATACTCTGGATGGCGGAATCGGCAGAGACACACTCGAAGGTGGGTCTGGAAATGATACCTATCTATTTGGGCGAGGTTACGGCAGGGATATTGTCATTGAAAATGACGCTTCCGCTAAAGTGATCGATCGCGTGGTTTTTTTACCAACCATCGAGCCTGGCCAACTTTGGTTTAAGCATGCCGGCAACAATCTTCAAGTCAGCGTAATTGGCACCAATGATAGGCTGGTCTTCAAGGATTGGTATCTCGGTTCGGCATATCATATCGAGCAGTTTATAACTGACGATGGTTTGATGTTGCATGATAGCAATGTCGAAAACCTGGTGACTGCGATGGTCGGCTTTGAACCGCCTGAGGACGGACAGACAATTTTGCCGCCGGATTATGCAGTCAGTTTGGATCCAGTCATTACAGCTTTCTGGTTATAGTCGATAGCTTTGCTATAGCCTTTGATAATCGATAGCAAAACCGCCCTTGCCGTGAAAACCGGAAGCATCCAATTTTCCCTCCCTGCCAAACATGATCGGTTGATCGGTAATGTCGTGCTGAAGCAAATAGGTACCGAAGGCGCCTTCCTGGGCGATGATGCGATCACGGCAGGCATTGGCAATCGTCAGTGCGGCGCGCGTCAGAATGCTGGTTTCACCAACTTGTGCACCGATAATCAAAGGGATGGAAAGTTCTCTTGCGGTTTCGGCGATAGCCAGGCTGCGCAATAGGCCGCCCATTTTGGATACGCGCAGATTGATGATCCAGGTTTGCGGATCCTCGATCAGATGCTCGAACTGTGCGTGACGCAAAAAGCTTTCATCGAGAATGATGGGAATTTGCAGTGCATTATGGATGCTGCGGCAACCGACATAATCGTTCACTGTTAACGGTTCTTCGATGGCGCGGAAGGGATAATTCAGATTTTGCATGTATGCGCTGGCTTGTTGTGCGTCACTCCAAAGATTGTTGGCATCCAGCCGCACGGTCAATG
>WBZQ01000775.1_pt1 | contig 12263 bp, 18 predicted proteins | sample 5204251 | NCBI WGS metagenome assembly WBZQ01 (sample SAMN12412402, study PRJNA552823) | activated sludge metagenome | isolation source: activated sludge from nitrification reactor of wastewater treatment plant... | place: USA: Virginia | collected 2017-09 | reverse complement strand
AAGGATCGTCATGAAGACCTCATCGGCGATGATGAGCTTGCTACGCATCGCGCCCTGTTGATCGTCTCCCTTTCTCTCAAGACTCGGAACCGTCTGGCCACGCACGCCAGGCTGCCCACAGCAAGTAGAGAAGACTCATCATGCCCAGCAGCTCCAGGAGATGGCGGAGGTGCCAGCCTTCTATGAGTTCGACTTCCAGGGTGACCAGCACCACCGTCGCGACAAGAAACACGAAAACATGCCGACGGGGCATGCTAAACACCTCGCGCAAAAAGGCTCCCATCCAGTTGGATTTGTGCAGGGGCCGTTCAACCATCTGTGTTTCGACACCTCCCGCTACAGGACACGATTCATGTCTTAGGTGAAGGACCGCAATCCTGATGCCAGAGGACTGCAAGGTGGCCTCACCCCTGTTCTGTAGCAGCCTGGAACTTCTTTTGGTGGAGGGGCCTCTGCGTTGGCAGATACTGTTTAACGGGGCATTTCAGGTCAGCCACCAATGCCGATTGTTGCCAAATGCCACTGCCGTCGCCTTGATTCCTCATCAGTTCACTGGTCTCACTTGCCATCCAATCCAGCAGCCCCGGCGCCCGATCTCGGTCGTTTGAACCGCCCCGACTTGGCTTTCTCTTCCTCGATGTCGATGAACGTGCCCGTCTCAGCATCAATGTGGACCTCCATGATCTTGTGCTCGGCCGTGACGACTTCGACTTCCCAGATCAGCTTGCCATGCTTTCGATCCAACTCAGCTTCAATGACCTTGCCGGACACTGTCTCTGAGGCCGTCTTGATGGCGTCATCGATCGTGATCTTGGCTGCCGCCGCCATCTCAAGCTTGTCCTGTTCTTCCCCAAAGGCCGAGCCGGCCACCGTCATGGTGCCGGCTGCGACTAACAGCAGACAGAGGCTCACCATCACTCGAGACTGCTGTCTCATGAGTTCCCCCTTTTCTGATGACATTTAGGTACTGTTCGCGGAGTTCTCGGGTTATGCTTCGAAGCCGACAATGTCACGCTCGGCCTCAAGCCAGTCGTCGAGGGCTCGGCCGTCGGAACACCCGCGTTCCCTATAGAGTTCGTAGGCACGTACGGCGATGCGCTGCTGCACTTCGCCGCCATCCGAAACAGCCTGAGCAGATTCCCTGCCAGCTGCCTGTGCTAACGGTTCCTTTTTCTTGTGGATGATCCGCGCTTTCATGAGCTTCTCCTTTCGTCTGTACGTGGTTTGTGCTTGCACTTGATCCAGCTTGGAGCTTTCTTCTCTCCGTGACATTCGAATGCTCTACCTCCGATTCTCGGAGGTTTCATGGGCCTGTCCGCTGTCTTGTTTGTCCCCTCTTTCCTCATCCTCCATACGCCGGAAGATTCGTGCTTCGCACGATCGAAATCACGGCGTAGATGATGATGGCAAATGTCACGGCCATCCCTCCTAGATACAACCACACCTTATCCATGATGCCCTCCTTGGTAAGTGACGCGAGCCTGTCGATGAATTCTTCGGGCTGGCGAATTAGGACAGCCAAAGTTATCGCTTTATGGCCATGATCTGCGGAGCGATCTGTCCGCCTCTGTTCATGCAGCCCCAACGATCACAGTCTGGAGACAGCCTATCTGCACTGCGATACCGTCATCGTTTCTCGCGAAGTAGTTGCCTCGTGGAACATCCATCACTCTTTTCCTTGGGAGAACCTCCCATCTCATCTGCGTAGCCTCGCGTCGAGGTCTCTGCTGTAACATCCGGAACGATGCGCCCCACCGACCCGATGCGCAGCAGTGCCCTTCCGTCTCGCAAACCCCGCACATACCGGAGAAAGATCTCGGTGGAGCTCAACCGATAAGCATCGGCGTAGTGCTTGTTCAGCGATGCGTCCCGCAACCCATCCTCCGCATGCCACCCATCCGCGACTGATTCCGTACGGGCCTGTTCGCGCTGCGGCTGGCACCACACGATGTCCGATCGTGTGTAGTGGACAGTCCCTGAGCATATACTTGACGGTAATCATGAGCGGCTCGATACCGCATGCATGATCCCGTACCTAGACCGTCTGACATTGAGCTGTGTCTATTGCCCTCACGTCTCCACGTTAATGTTCCTTTTTAAGATCCGATGCGGTCGACCGACCCCGACAAACTCCTAACGGGAGGATCTCCCGCCTGAACCAGCGAAACTTTGATGCTGGACGATCCGCCATTGATCGTGAGAATGAAGGGACTCGATTTCGACCGATTCATGTTGTCTCTCATCTTGAGAGTGCATTACAAAGAGTTCAGAGGCTTCCGCGGCCTCATTCATTCGCGGACGAAGGAGTGTATCCATGCATGACTGGAGTACCTATGCTCACAATGCCACGGCCTTGTTCGTCATCGCCAATCCCATCGGAGTCACGCCGCTTTTTATCAGCCTGACCAACCGCCAAACCGAGGAACAGAGGCGACACACGGCCTATCTCACTGCAACAACAGTGGCGATCGTTCTTGTAATCGCCATGTTCCTGGGAGAGGTCATCCTCCACTTCTTCGGAATTCGCATGGCCTCATTCCGTGCCGGCGGAGGAATTCTTATCCTCTTGATGGCCATCGCCATGCTGCAAGCTCGACCGAGCCCGACCCATCACACGGCGGAAGAGTCAAAGGAAGCCGCAGTACGTGACGAGGTGGCCGTCGTTCCTTTGGGCATTCCGCTTGTGGCGGGACCTGGCGCGATCAGCACCGTGATCATTTATGCCGACCAGGCCACCACGTGGTTTGATATGGCCATGCTTTTTCTCACGGTCCTTTGCGTCGCCGGCTCGGTATGGATCGCACTGCACCTTTCGGACCGGATTCGAGTCATGTTGGGCACGACGGGCATCAACATCATCACCCGCTTGCTGGGATTGATACTGGCAGCCGTGGGAGTCGAATTCCTCGCTGACGGCTTGGCCCAACTGCTTCCAGGTCTGGCGAACCCCAAATAACCTCGCCATTCACGTACATGTATGACTTACAAATCATAACGGCCGGCTGCTTCGGGCTGATAGAGAATCTCCTCGATCCGCATCTTTCTTATTCCGGCCGGCACTACCCAGTCCACCGTATCGCCGGCTCGGTAGCCGAGGATGGCGGTGCCGATCGGAGCAAGAATCGAGATTCTGTTCTGCGTGATATCTGCATCAGACGGGAACACGAGCACCCACATGCGCTCCTCACCCGTCCCCATATCTTTGAGTCGAACGTGTGAGTTCATGGTGACGACGTCATGAGGAATGGCCGTGGGTTCGACGATGTGCGCCCGATCCAGTTCGTTTTGCAAACTCTCCAGGTATTCCCGATCTTGTTCTTTGAAAGCAATGCCGACGTCCACCAATTCCTTCAGTCGAGCCAGATCAAATTCGGTAATGTAAATGTCTCGATGCTCCATGGCCATGCTCCTTCGTTCATGACTTCGCCGCCATCTGCTCCGGAACGAGGCGCCGATGCCCAGGCGCAAACTTCGGGCTGCGGACAGTGAGGACTGGACAAGGCGCCTGCCGCAACACCGCTTCCGCCACACTGCCGTACCGCAGTCGTGTCAGCCCACGCCGCCCGTGTGTACCCATGACGATCAGATCGCAAGCTTGGGCTCGAGCGTAGGCTAGTATCGACTCGGACGGAATCCCCCCGAGGACCACCGAGCCTGCCGCCAACCCGCGCTCCTTCACCACCTGTGCAAGACCCTCCAGTTGGGCCTCCCAGTGTGTCCGCATCTCGACCTCCTGCTCAATCCGGCCCAACCCCAATTCCAGATCGAAATAGATCGGTTCCAGCACATGGATCAACGAGAGTCTGGCTCCAAAACGATCGACCAGCTGAATCGCATACTCCAACGCATCAAGGGAGGGACTCGAGAAATCCACCGGAGCTAGAACATGCTGAATGCGAGGCGACATGGTCGCCCCTTTCTCCTCGTCCCCACCGCTGACTCTGACCGTCAGCACCGGACAAGGGGCCAGCTTGATGACACGCTCCGCCGTGCTCCCCAGCATGATATGCTCCAATCCGGTCCTCCCATACGTACCAACGACGATAAGGTCGGCCCGCTGTTCGAGTGCAGTCTGCACAATCTGCTCGCTAGGAATGCCCGCACACAGATGCCACTCCACCCCCAGCCCTTCCCCTTTCACACCAGTCGTCAGGTCGCCCAAGAGCCGTTCCGACTCCTTCCGCCTCAACTCCAGCAACGGATCGACGAGCGGTTCGTCGATCTCCAACCCCCGCAACATCTCGACCACGTGGAGTAGGTCCACACGAGCGGACCACGCGCGGGCCATACACGCGCCGTAGTCAACGGCACGCCTCGCGCACACAGAAAAATCCGTCGCGACGAGTATTCGACTGATCAACAGGTCGTTCATGATTCCCCCTTCCTTTGTGCTGCCACGAACGTCTGCAAGGAGATACAGAGGCATCTTGAGCAAGACAAATGCCTGACATGAGCGCCCTGCCTGACCGCGCGATGGTGCTGTTCACCGCACCCGCTCTCATCCACCTTTGCAAATATCATACACTGGCCGATGTCGCCATTCGCGGCACAGCGACGTCTCGTCCTGGGGCGATATGCCCCGATGTATGGCTGGGCGTGTTAATTGCGGTGAAGCCTATGCTAAATGAGAGACATCCGTATTTGTACCTTCCAATACAACATCAATATTTTGAACGGCAGAGTTCCCGGTTGAAATGGAAAACATCTGATTGACATGCCCAACCATGCGAGAGGTCTGCGAAGAAAGCCGTTCAAGGTCTTTTTTAGCTTGCTCATCGCTTGCGTCTGTTTTTCGGAAGTGGGATGGGGCGGAAATTCTGAAAACCGTCAACCCCAATCTGCCGGTCCCTGGTTCACCGGTACGCTGCTCTCGACACGAGGCCTCACGCTCGATCAAGGGCGTACCGTTGTTCAACCATACTTCTTCTATACAAGATATGGCGGACTGTATAATGACAATTGGCGTCTCCAATCAGCGACGGCCTCACGCACGATCATTCAACAAACCTACTTCATCTATGGTTTCACGAGCCGGATCGATGTCGAGATCGCGCCGCAGTGGCTTCACACTTCCGCAGATGGGGAATCCACCTCCGGGTTCGGCGACTTTCCGCTTCAGTTCGGCTTTCAAGCATTGAGAGGTGATCCCGATTCCTGGCTTCCCGATGTTCGGGTCTGGATTCAGGAGATATTTCCGAGCGGACGCCATAGCAATCTCAGTCCATCCACTAGGCTGGGGGGGACCGGAGGTGGCTCTTTTGCGACGACGTTTGGCATCGGAGTGCAAAAAGCGATATGGCTGGGAGGTGATCATGTGTTCCGATACCGAGTGAATGCAACGTATGGCTTCCACTCATCCGTCACGGTGCGGGGTTTCAATACCTACGGCGGAGGATTCGGTACGGAGGGCCGGATTGATCCCGGATCAGTGGCCACTCTGACTGTCGCGGGGGAGTATAGCCTCACGCGGCATCTGGTCCTCGCGTTGGATATCGGGTTTCAGACAGTCAATGCGACGCGCTTTTCCGGCACAACAGGGGTCGATGTGAACGGCGACCCGGCGCTCGTCGGAACAGGGTATAGCAATCTGCTGACCGTCGCCCCGGCCGTGGAATACAACTTCAATCAACACGTCGGCCTGATCGCCGGTCCATGGTTCAGCCTGAGAGGCAGGAACACCACGGAATTCTTCGGCGTCGTGGCGGCTCTCTTCCTGTTTCTATAAACCCGGCCTGCGTGAACTCCATCGAGGATACGATCGCTCGGTCATCCCTCGCGAAGGTACAGTCCGACCAGGCGATAGGCGTTGTGGAGATACTGCGCCATCATCCGCTGAGTGTTAAAACTTCTCGGTTCAACGCAATCGCGCACCGTATCATCTGCCGTTACGGATGTAGAAGTCCTTTGTTGAGATCGTCGACAAGCCCATCGAAAATGGACCGCAGGGCGATATTCCAACCCTGGACCAGCGCGTCCGGAGACCTGTCGCCTACTTCAACCTCTTTATGGTACTCCCGCTGAAAGACAATGGCAGGAGGGCTCGCCGCCTGGTCGATGAAAAAGACTTGAAGACCCAGGACTGCCTTGGCAGGCGTCGTACGGTAATCCCCATACAGAACAGTCACGGTGCCGTCGAGAACATGAGTGGGGGGCAAGAGCCCCGACCCAGCCGTGACATGTTGGAACGGGCCGGCCGCTGTCAGCCGGTTCACGACCTGCTGCGTCAGCATCGCATTCGGCGGGACAAACCACTCGTTGTAAAAGTCCGCTTCATACCGCGTGTCACTGGTGCGATACACCAACTCCTTTCGTTCAAACGCCGGAGACGCTCGAAACTTTCTGACCTTCAGGACGGTTCCTGGAACGGAGGCATGCGCCTCGGCTTGCCGGGCCGCCTCCAGAGCATAGGAGTGTTTCTCCGGGTAGCTCTTACTGAGGTTGACGCATCCGCCGAATACCAGAAGAGCTGCGCAGATCCCGGCGGGACGGAGCCACGACATTTCGAATACCTCACCGTTTTGTCGCCCCCGCCCGCGGCGGAGGCTCGCCCAAGAATAGTTGAGCTGGATATCGTTTCGCATTATCAGTCAATTCCCGGATGTTTTCCGACATCATTCGCAGGTTCTCTACTGTTTCCTCAATGTCATGACTCTTATTCGAAACAAGCTCGTCTATTCGCTGCACCATCCCTTCCAATCGGGCGAACGCGTCGGGAAATCGCTCGGACGCGATCTTGATCTGTTTCGATGCCTGCGACAAATCGGCGACGAGGTGTCTCGTTCCTTCCGCGGTGCCTGCCGCGTCAGAAATCATGGTTCGAATTTCCGGGTTCTCGATGAGCCGGCGAGCCTGCCGCGCCATATCTTGAAACTCGGCCAGCGTCCGCCCCGCCTCACGACTCACTTGTTGCAGATCGGTTTCCTTAACCAACTTCGACAGATCAAGCAAGAGCGCGTCGAGATCCCCCGCGAGTTGGTGCACATCGGTCTGTTCCAGATTTCTGGCTATGTTATGGAGTGCGGCGCCTAAGACGGTGACCGCACTGGGGGCTGAGGGAAGATATTCGTACTGAGGTTTCCAAGGGACCTTCATCGCGGGATAGACCGTCGGGTCAAAGTAATCCGCTTCCAAAAAGACGACGCCTGTCACGCCCTGCGAGGTCAGCCGGACCCGCAGACCGGATCTAATGCTGCTCGCCAGCGATGCCGCTTGTTCCTCCTCAGAAAGATGGGGGGTGACATGGGCGGCCGATCCGGTGACGCGCACATAGCGACCGTATCGTTGGCGGTCCTCGCTGCCGAGTTCCGGCTCGTAGGCATCACCCACAAACTCGATCGCTTCCACCGTTCCGATCTGCACGCCGCGATACTTGATCGGCGAGCCGACGGAGAGGCCCTGGACCGACTCATCAAAATAGCTTTCCCAATAGACGACGCTCTTGAACCACTTGCCGCCGCTCAGCACGACGATCGCGATGACGGTGATGGCCAGTGCAGAGACAATAAAGACCCCGATCTTGAAATAATTGGCCTTCGCGCTCACGACTCTCCTCTCGCTTCCGCGGTGATGGTTCCCGCCACACCAGGATTGAGAAATTGGCGCACCCAGGGATCGGTGGCATGATCGCGCAAATCCTGAGGGCGTCCCATCGCCACGATCTTTTTGACCCGCTTGTCCAGCATGATCACGCGATCGGCGATGGCATAAATGCTCGGTAACTCATGCGTGACGACGACAAACGTCATCGTGAGATTACGGGCGAGGCCGAGAATCAATTGGTCGAGATCTGCGGAGGTGATCGGATCAAGCCCCGCAGATGGTTCGTCGAGAAAGAGAATCCGCGGGTCCAGCGCCATGGCGCGCGCGATGGCTGCGCGTTTTTGCATGCCGCCGCTGAGCTCGGAGGGCATATACTCGACAAAGGCCTCCAGCCCCACCAATTTGAGTTTCATGCGGGCGATCAGGTCCATGGCATCAGGCGGAAGGTCCGTGTATTCCTCCAATGGCAGCCGGACATTTTCCAACAGGGTCATCGAGCCGAAGAGCGCACCCATCTGATACGTGACCCCGATGCTCTTCAGAATGCTCGTGCGTTCGTCTCCCTCGGCGGTTGCGATGTCTTTCCCCGCGATGAGAATGTGTCCAGCCGCAGGCTCATACAGGCCGATCATATGTTTCAGCAACGTGCTCTTTCCGCTGCCGGATCCGCCGAGGATGGCAAACACCTCGCCGCGATACACGTCAAAAGAAATGTCATCGATGATCACCGCACGTTGGTACGCAGCGGTGAGATGTTGCACTTGAATAATGGACGTCGCCCTTGTGAGCATGGAGTACCAGCGCTATATCCCCAATGCGTAAAAGAGGACCGCAAACATGCCGTCCACGATCGCGATCAACACGATTCCGCTGACGACCGCGCTCGTGGTCGATTGACCGACCGCACTGGCGCCTGTCTTGGTCTGTAAACCTCGTAAGCAGCCGATCGCGGCCACGACGATGCCGTAGGCCAAAGACTTCACCAATCCCCCGAGGAAGTCCCCCAAGGTCACCGCCGACAGGATCTGATTGACGTAGGTGATCAGCGGAAATCCAAACGACCGCATGACCACCGCCCCTCCGATCAAGCCGAAGAGATTCGCGAACATGGCAAGGAGTGGGATCATGGCGACCGCCGCTACGACACGCGGCAGCACGAGGAATCGGACCGGTTCAAGTCCCATCGTGCTCAACGCATCGATCTCTTCCCTCACCTTCATGGTTCCCAGTTCTGCCGCAAAGGCCGAACCGGACCGGCCGGCCAGGATGATCGCGGTCATCAAGGGCCCCATCTCGCGGAGCATCCCCAATCCCAGGAGGTTGGCGACAAAGATGTCCGCTCCGAACCGGCGCATTGGAACGGCCGATTGAAAGGATAAGATGAGTCCGATCAGAAACCCAATCAGCGCAATGATCGGGAGTGCATCGACCCCGGCTTGCTCCGCCGCAAGCCAGGCATCCCGCCACCGGAGAAGACGCGGATGGCGAGCGGCACGGAGCAGCGCCACCGTCAGTTCCCCGACAAAGGTCAGAAGGGCCTCCAAGTCTTGCCACAGCCCGACCGCTGCCTGTCCGACGCGCTCGACGATTGAAAGCGTCTCACGGCTACGTTTCGGTGGAGGCTCTATTGAGAGGCCCCCATAGATGTCGAGCAGGCGCCGAAATTCCTCTTGCAGTCCCTGAATGACAACCTCGCCGCCCGTGCGGGCCTGTCGCTGCTGAAGATCGACCATGAACGCAACCCCTGCCCCGTCACAGTAACTCATCTGTGATGCATCGATCACGACCCGGATTGGTTTCGCTTGCGCCAGTATCTGCTGACCGGACCCCCACCACCTCCCGGTCGTGTCCGAACCCCACCGTCCGGCCATGATGAGCGTGAGCGTGCCGCCATCAGGTGAGAGCTCTGTATCCAGCCAGCCGATCGAACGAGTATCTGCCGTAGTCGTCATGATTCGAGACCCATGCGATGAAGACTCCTCATCTCCTCCCGGACAAATGAGATCAATGTTTGAAGCGCGTCATCTCAAGAGAGTCGTGATGGCCATCATCGAGTGCCGCTTCGACCACAAAGACTGGCACACCGGCCTTATGGTGAAGCGTGAAGGTGCCGGTTCCATGGTCACTTTTCCCAAACACTTGACCGTCCAGAATCGTGAGAGCGCCGGTCCCCAAGAACAACCCCGTTCCGCGATTACTGATGAAGTGAAAGAACCCCCTCCTCTCTGATGATCAGGAGAACCTGTGCATGGTCCCGCATGTCAGGCACCCGTCTGCTCCATCCTTCCCATTCCCCGGTAATCTGGTCGAACGATGAGATGGGGACGATCATTAAAGCAGGAGAGGACTGCAAGGCTCCACAGCCAAAGACACTTGCCGCAAGCCATCCCAGAGCAAACAGTACGTAGACTTTTGTCAGCCACGTCATCACCATCCCCATACCGCCGACTTCCCCTCACCGCTCGCGTGGGTCAGCCGAGCTTGAATATACGCGTGTCGCCAGCACAGGGGGATCCACATCTCGAAACAGGGCAAACTTCATGCTGGATGATCCGCCGTTGATCGTGAGAATGCTGGCAGCTGGCTGAACAGGTGTCGGCATTCGACGGTCTCTTTCTTCGGTATCTCGATTAGCGATCACTGCCGCTTTGGAGGTACTGTCCGACCAGGCGATAGGCGTTATGGAGATACTGCGCCATCATCCTCTGGGTATTGAAGAACCCACCGTTCAATGCAATGGCATATCGCATGATCTCGATAAAGCGTTCACGATCCTTGTAGAAACAGGGCACTATTTTTTGCTCCAACTTGTCGTACAGCGCCGCGGCATGGCAGACGTCCATCCCCCCGCTCGGCTCGAGGCAGGCATCGATCCGATCACCAATCGACCAGCCGGTCACATCTTCCACGTGGCCTTCGATCCACCAGCCATCGAGCACGCTCAGACTCGGCACGCCATTGACCGCCGCCTTCATCCCGCTGGTTCCTGAAGCTTCCATCGGCGGGAGCGGGGTGTTGAGCCACACGTCCACACCGGCACAGAGCAGCTTGGCGAGCGTCATATCGTAATTCGTGAGATAGGCGACCGGAATCTTACCCCGCAGGGACTCACGTAGCTCATGGATGCTGTGAATCAGGTTTTTCCCATCCTGATCACGCGGATGGGCCTTGCCGCCAAAGACGATTTGTATCGGACCGAACTGTTCCGCAATCCTGGCCAGCCGCTCGATATCATGAAAAATCAACGTTCCCCGTTTGTACGCTGCGGCCCTTCTGGCAAATCCAATGGTCAGGACGTCCCGATCAAACCCCACGTTCGTCTCACGATTCACAGAGTCGATGAGCGCCCGTTTCGCCTCCATGTGCGCATCCCAAATATCCTGCGTCGGGATGCTGATCGCGTACCGAAGCGAAAGTTGATCATGCCGCCAATCCCGAAGGTGCCGATCATAGAGCACTTGAAAGGAGGGCGCAGCCCAGCTGACGGCATGGACTCCATTGGTGATCGAATGAATCGGATAGCCAGGAAAGAGGCTTTGGGAAACCTCACCGTGTTTCATGGCCACACCATTGACGAAGCGTGAGCCGCGCAGCGCGAGCTGCGTCATGTTCAAGCTGTGGTCATGCCCACAGGCTTTCAGCCACCCGCACCGTCGATCACCGAGCACACGATGGGCCAGGTCGGCGGGAAATTGGTCATGGCCGGCCGGAACCGGCGTATGCGTCGTGAACACGCACTGTTCCCGAACGGCATCGATGAGATCGGCAGGGACCGGCTCTTCATGAACACGTGAAGCGAGTTTCTCTTCCAGCAGAGCGAGCACCAGCAAGGCCGCATGTCCTTCATTCATGTGGAACCGTCGAATATGCCCGTATCCCAGCGCCCGCAACAGCCTGAAGCCTCCGATACCCAGCACGACTTCTTGGCAGAACCGATAGGAGTCGTCGCCGCCATAGAGCGTATCCGTGAGCGTCCGATCCCAGGGTTGATTCTCCGGGAGATCCGTATCGAGCAGGTAGACCGACACCTCACTGCCCGACTCGCCCCTCACCTGAAACTGCCAGGCCCCGACGTGTACCGTGCGACCTTCGATCTCGACCGCGACACGTTCATCGACAGGCTTGCAAAAATCGTTGATCGGCCAGGCCACCGGCTCTTCGTGCTGCCACCCCTGTTCGTCCAGCCGTTGATAGAAATAGCCTCGACGATGCAAGAGGGTGACTGCAACCATGGGGACTTCGAGATCGGCAGCCGATCGGATGGTGTCTCCAGCCAGCACACCGAGACCTCCCGCATAGGTCGGCATGTCGGGATCCAAACCAATCTCCATCGAAAAATAGGCGACCAGTGAAGAACGCCCCTTGCTTCCCTGTTGATCCATCAGGCAGCCTTTCGCAACAACACCACAACTGAACGTGCAATCACCGGGTAGCGAAGAGATCGAACAGGTTGTTCCTGTCGGGACTCACATACATCATCCGGACTGTGAAGACTCGTATCGATCACCCTCCGCCACTCCGTGGCTTGACCCTCCTGGATCGTGAACACCAAATCATCCCAATAGGCATTGATCATCACGTAGAGGTCATCGTCCTGTTGCGAGGCCCCGGACAGGAAAAACGCCAGACTGTGCGAGTCATGCGACAAATCGACGTCCGGTCCGATTCCATACCAATGAATATCCTCGCGCCAGAAACGACTACGGCCAAGTGACGGATGGGCC
>WBZQ01002330.1_pt1 | contig 12268 bp, 23 predicted proteins | sample 5204251 | NCBI WGS metagenome assembly WBZQ01 (sample SAMN12412402, study PRJNA552823) | activated sludge metagenome | isolation source: activated sludge from nitrification reactor of wastewater treatment plant... | place: USA: Virginia | collected 2017-09 | reverse complement strand
TAGGTCTCGTGGAGTCAGCGGTTCGCTTCCAGCCTTGGGAAGCCTCCCGTGTTCCGTTCTCGGCTTCGGTTCTCGCTAGCCAGCTTTTCGCTAAGCGAATGAGTGCGTCTTGAAACAGAGCTTGCTTTCTGGATGCTCCGGTTTTGTAGACCATAAGATCAGGAAGAAAGTAACCGAGAGTTCTTCCAACAGTGTTCGCGGGACCACTTACGCCAGCGATACGTGAAAGGATATCGGGATCCGCAGCGAGTTGATATTCAACCATAGAGGTTATCTCGCGAACCTCACTACGAAGCTCTGTGAGAACTGTTTTGAGGTCTGTTTCCACCGGTGAGTTTGTGTTCTTGTTTCCAAGAAAGAAAACACGAGTTGGCTCGCACGAGAACGCTTTATGCGTTTGCTTCACGCTCCACCTCCTCGGCAACGGTGTTCAGGAACTTCCTTCTTTGTTCCCATCCTCGGAGACGATAGAACTTACCGGAAAACGAAGCGAGCAAACTCATGAAGTCTTGCAGGAGGACTTCATGCGGCTCCTTGCAGTCATCGGAGTCAAGAACAACAAGTTCGGTATCACACAGTTTGAACAGTTCTTCGAGATAAGAAACACCGAAACGAGAGAGACGATCCTTGTTCGTCACGTGAACAACGTAGCGTCCTGGCTTCTTGATTTCTTCACGGAGACGCCTCAAACCTACTCGGTTCTCACGGAGTCCGGAAGAGGAGTCACTAAACACGAGATCAGGTTCCCCAAACGCTGCGGTGAGCTTTTCTGTTTGGGTTTCCAGGAGGATGTCGTTTCGGTTAGAGGAACGGACATAGAACACCGTTATCGCAGCCGGAGGCTCCTCTCCACGACGTTCACGAAGGAAACTCTCTAACGTTTCCCGCTCATAGATCCTCTGATTCGCGGCGTTACGGATATCAGGAAGAAGACCGTTGTTCGTCCATTGACGAACGGAGGAGCCGGAAACACCGAGAATACGAGCTGCTTCACGAACTCTGATCGCCACTGAAAACCCCTTGATAACTCCTGTCCCTCTAGTGTACGCTATGTGTGGCTAATATAGTGTTTGCTAAGCTGAGAGGTGGCTGTGGATTACACAGCGCAATCAATGGTGCCCGCGAACACCGCTGCGCTGGTTGACACAGGGGTGAGTATCACGTCTCCCTAAAGGCAGTTCCCCTGTCTTGTTCCCGAGTCGCGGCTCGGTAACTCAAGGTGCGCCTCGCGCGGCGCTACCAGGAGCATATCACACGTTTTAGAAATAAGACGGGAGAACGTGCCACATCGGTTTATGCGTCGGGGTGACCCCAAGCATCTTCGCCGCGTTGGCGAGTTTTGCATCCCACTTCTCCTCTACGCGGCGGCGTTCCAGTTCAATCATGTCTGCAGAAATGGTCTCTCCCTCTAGACTTTCTGATGCCCACACGGAAAGAATCAGATCGGAGGTGAACTCCCCACGATACTGGTAGTCAAAAGTTGCTTCTACGCCAGTATCCTTTAGAAGTTCATTCGCTGCGTCAGCATAAGCTGGTAGACTATCGGGGGTGTCGTCATCATCGTCCCATATTTTCTCGCCTGTGGTGTTTTCTGGTTTCCACCATGGAGCGTCCGGAGCCCCGTAAGGTTCTGGAATTTCTTCCGCAATGTTCCAACATCCACTGGACTCACCTCCGCAAAGGTTGTACCCGAAACACAATGTCGCGCCAAGGCTCACTCCCATTTTTCTGTTCTCCTTACTCGTCGTCCGTCACCACTTCCGAGATAGCAATTGCTTCGATCACAACATACCCTAGTATATTACTGTTACTTTAACATTAGCGGACTCGCGCCGCGTGATCAAGGATATTGACCATCACCAGCACCAGGTCAGTAGACGACAAATGTTGTGCCGTATTCGATTTCCTCAATAGGATCGAAGTTCGGAACAACCTCTCCTGTATAGAACGCGTGACGGATCGAGGACGCGACTACTTCACCATGCAGCGGATAATGCACGTCCACAAGGTGAAGTGCATTATCCTGCACGCGAATTGCGTAGACTCTGATCAAACCCATGCGCAGCGCCTCGCGATAGCCGTGGAACTCCAGATGGCGGATGATGTTCGAGCGTGTCGGCGTCATAATTGCTCCGTGTACTGTCCAAGGGATCGGACGATTTCTTCCGCCACATGAGGTTCGTATCCCGACCAGTAGCCCTCCCAGGAACATCCTCGGCAGGTATGCCATCCAGGGCTGTCAGGGCGAGACCCTTTGTTGTCGTAGTCGTACACATGTTTCTGCAACGTGTTTAGCACGGACCAGTACGGTTCGGAACGGAACAGCGCTTCCTCTTCAGGTGTGCGCACGATTCGGGGCATGTGCTCATTCTATCATGGTGTTGAGCATATGTTAACGCCATAGCTTTCGGCGAAGTTAATTATGGGTTTGTTCCTGAAACAGGTAACACCATAATTAAAGGTCGTAGGCGACCAACTTGCCGTTGGGCATATGCCCGACTTGCCCACAGTCAACGTAAGACACCCACCACGGCATCGACGTGTCGCTGAACGCGCCGATGACAGGAGTCACTCGATCCATGACAAGTACGGAGAGTTCCTCGTTGATGTCTTCGAAACGACATGGAGCGACAGGTATCTTGTCATCACCGCCGCGCTGGAACGTGGAAAACTCCATGCTGTTTCCCAGCCAGCCCTCATCCGTTGTCGGAATCTTGACCACGACATCGGGATACATCAAAACAGTCCGTGTCCTTGCTTTGATGATCTCTTCAGGGTCTCCAATCTTCAATGCGCGGCGGGTATCGGACACCATTTTGCGGATTTCAGGAGGAAGGTCTCGTGTCCCGCCGCGTGACGCTGGAAGGGACGAGGGACAGCGCCTGCCACCAGCAACGCACATCAGGAGATAGCTGCCAGTTGGTTAGCCATAGCAAGGGTCTCCAGCACAACCAGATTCTCGTTCCATAGGATTCCGTACATGCCCACGTCCGTCCACAATCCAGTCAGGCGCGTGATTCCGTGCGTATCATACTCTTCGGACCACATGTCTCCTGCGTGAGCGGTGTCGAAACCAATCCACGGGTGGTCCGAGAATGTCACGCCACCGTGAACGTTCAAATGTTCGTCCAGTGCCCAATCTCCTTCCGGGAACTCCTTCGACCACGGGTGACCGGAGTCAGGGACACGAACATACCCGTTCAAACCAATAGGTCCACGAGCGACAGCCCACACGATTCCCTCCGCCACACCACTGCGGACGATCTGAGTAGGAAGCAGAAACGTCTTCAGTGCCTTCTGAAGGTTCTTGTCGGTCACGGTCACGATGACTCCTTTGTTGGTGTTAATGAAATCTTATCACCAACAGTTAACGGCGTCAAGCTGTACCGTCAACAAGGAATAGCAAAGTGACCTCAAATCCCTAGGTCGGTTCCCATGCCTCGCTGAGAAACTGAACGTCATCAGCACGGAAACGCGCGATGCTAAACCCGTCACGCGGCGGGTGGCTGACGGTGATAGTGTGTCCTACGAACCGCGCGGCGGTGTCCGCGAAAAGCTGGGCGGTGTCGTTACCGCGAAACATGATGTACGCAGAACAGTTCAGGTGACGATACTCCCGTGTTGACGTGTAGAACCCCTGGCAGGAATACACCGTCCACATGCCCGCATCCCACAGACGAAGAAGAAGCGGGGCGAGATCGTAGTCAACGAAAGTGGTGTCCCCGATAGGTGTCGGAATTTCAACTTGACGATGCTCGATGACAGGCATATTGTCCGTTACACGCAGCAAATCAGCGTACCCCAGCTCCAGGTCGGAGTACGCTTTCTCCGCTACAGCGTCCGCGCACATGGTAATCATTCTACGGTGTTTCCGGTATCTTATCAACCAGTCGAATATGTGCACGGAGTATGCGCAGGACTTCCCACGCAGCCGCCTTGGACGATGCGCGGACTGCCCAATCAGGTTGCTGAACGATGCGCAGGGACGAGGCTATCACCTGGTGTGCGAGCCAGTCCTCACCTAGATCCTCGGGCATAGGTCACCCGAAGGATCGCCGTGCAGAATGCTCATTGTCGAAGATACGACAGCCCCACACTGTCCAGGTTCCGTCGTCATGCTGCTTCAGCACACCGTATGTGGTCTTCGCGTTCTTCTCGGCGTTCCACTTCTGCACAGCTCCGTCAAACGTGTCTGCCTCGTAGGTGCCCAAGAACATAGCTTCCCCGGGCTCGCAGGTCGCAGCGTAGCCCTCCACCCACAGCGAGTGCCTAGTCATCGTTGTGGATACCCAAGATGATGCGCAGCGCCTCTGCGTTCCCGCGAGCGTCGTCCACAGGGTTGTGGGTATGCGCGGTCTTGCGAAGCTTCTTCCAGTCCGAAGACCGTCGCCAATCGCCCTTGGTTCCCGCGTAGAAGTCCCCGATGCGCCGCGAGGAGAACCCGAACGGGTTACTCACCTCTTGCGAGTCGAGAAAACAGGTGAACCACATATTGTCAAACCCTGGGTTGTCGCTCACCATGATGGGGTGTTGTCCGTGCGGACAAGTCTGACTTACCCAGGAACTGACCTCCCGCGCAAGGGTGTGAAGACCGCACGTGTCCAGTTCGTACAGCTCGCTTCCTGGAATGTACGGGTCGCTGGGACGGAACTCCGCTCGGAGATAGGTGCGAGAACGCGGGTCCGTGACCACAGGAAGCGCGGGAATATCGGGGTGCGGGGTGAAGTCGTACAGCTTCCCGTAGAGGCTTAATCCGCTCATCATGTGGACGATGCCGAACTCGGTCATCAGTCCCGTCATGGGTGACGCGGTGGTCGCCTCGGTATCGAGGATGAAGATGTTGCCGTAGTTAGTCATGTTGCTGTCACATTAACATGTAACTGCTGGCTAGTCAACGGTGCTGTCGTGGCGGAAACGTCGTACTCCGTGCTCAGGACAATCACCCCGAATCCAGACCAGTTTTCTTGTCACCGGATTTCTGGTGCATCCGCACGGCATCTTTCCCCAACGGTTCACCCATTTCCAGTTTCGGGAGTGGACCCCGCTGATCGCCCACCGTATCTTCCAGGAATGGAGCTCGCGTGCGTGAAAGGTACCGTCCTCGTTAACGGTTGTGGCGTATCCGGTGACCAAGAACTTGATACGTCGGGGCTGCCTACGTGCCCAGGAAACCAATCCCATTTCAGTGATCCTTCTCATCGACAATCTTCGCAGCTTCCTCGTCGTCCCACCAGCGGGGACGGTACATGTCGCTGACAGTGAGCGTGAGTCCGTTTCCCAAGTCACGGCACATGTCCCAGGAACCGTCCTGCGAGTTCAACCCTTGTGACATGACCCAGGAGCATCCGAAAGAGTCGCCGCAGAACGTCATACCCACGAGAACGTTTCCGTCCGCATCAGTGACAGTCACGTCCTCATAATGCAAGGTGTCCATCACACGCTGCGACAGGCGTGCCAGCTTCCATGCCAACCAAAACCGTGGGCGCTTCCACATGGGGCGGTCGTCAACGGGAAGCGGCATACGTTCATCAGGGTCAATCATTCGTGCTTTCTTTCGTGTAGGTCAAAACCAGGGTTCCGGAATCCCTAAAAATCCGCGCGCATAGTTCCTGCGTTGCGCTGGATCATCTAGAGCGTTCAGAACGTCTGTGCGTATCCTAGCAATAGGAACAGCTCTTCCGCTGAGCCATTCACGGACAACGAACGTTCCGGTGTTCGCAAGTTGCGCCACATCTTCGACACCGTGATCGTGTTTGTCCATCAAAACTTTGAGCTGGTCGCGGAACGTTTCTATAATAGGCACCGCAACCTCCAACAGAAAGTTTAGGTGCTCCGCCGCTTGGAACAGTCTGTCGTCCCTTGCGCTTCCACCGTGTCGGTGTCCTGAAAGTCACGGGCTCCCCGCCGACTGATCGGCGGACCCTGGTGGCTTCCAACGAAGCTGATAAGGACACTTTAACATCTTATCTTCAAGGCGCGCAACATCTTATCAATATTATTTTCAGAGAAAAGGAAACAGCCCCTCTGGAGTAGCATCCAAAGGGGCTGTTTCTATGTGACGTGATTATCGACGCGCGGGGTCGGTCGGGGTGCACGTGCCCAGGTTCGGGCAGCTTACTGACAGATCGCCGCTGGTGCTCGGAACGGTGTTAGCCTCCGGGGTGTCCACCTTTCCCATGTTCTGGGCGGCGTACTCCATCCAACTGTCATTGGTGCAGTCCAGTTTCCCGATCTTGGTCAAGGTGCACTGACCGTTGACAGTGCTCTGCGTGCGTCCGTACTCGTTGGCTTCAGAGTTCACCTTGACGGCATACAGGCACATTCCCGATCCCTTGACGCAGGTGAGGCTTCGGATCGTGACGTTCGGGTAGTTTCCAACCTCAGCACGGAACTGCGACTCAATCTTCGTAGTGTTGTCCTGTGCGGAATTCGAGGCGAAATTGCATCCCGAAACACCCAGCGCACTCAGCGCTAGGGCTCCGATAACAACTGCCTTGTTCCAGTTCATGTATATAGAATAACACGCTAAAACCAAATAGTGCAAGTATTTATGCAAATTATTTTCCAGAATCGTGTAAATTGAATGGTAAATAGTATTTGACCTGCGGTTTTGCATAAGATGTGTTATGGTGCACAAGGTCTAAAATGATGGATGATCTACCCTTTACACCCCTGGAGCGCCCTAGAGTCCCGTGAAACGGCACGATAGTTCGCCGCGTAAAGAGCTGTAGATGAGGGAGTGGAACTAGCTGAAAATAGCCTACGAGGTGCCCACCGCGCACGGATCGGGGAACTGGAAAGAATATCGTGACGTTGATGTTTATGTGATTACAGCACAACATGTGCTATTCTAAACAATGGTTGGCGTTGAATGACGCCCGAAACAAGTATCAATTCATCACACGCACTGGTGTGAGAAGATTGGTACCCTATCAAAGGAAAAATCTTGAACAAGAATGAATTGATCAACGCCGTAGCGCAATCCACCGGCGTTGATCGCAAGACCGCTGACGCTGTTGTGGATTCAGTGTTCAGCACCATCGTCCGAACAGTTAACAAGGGCGATTCCGTCACCGTCACAGGTTTCGGTGTCTTCGAAAAGCGTCACCGTGCCCGCCGCGTCGCGCGCAACCCGCGCACGGGCGATGTGGTGAAGGTGAAGGCGACGAACGTTCCCGCGTTCCGTCCGTCCGCGCACTTCAAGGACGTTGTCGCCAAGCGCACGAAGGTAGAGCGCACTGGTTCCGTCATCAAGAGAGCCGACCGTGCGGACGCTGTAAAGGCTGCTCCTGTCAAGGCTCCTGCTAAGGTAGCCGTTAGGAAGGCGGCTCCTGCCAAGGCAGCCCCCACTAAGAAGGCAGCCCCCGTTAAGGCTGCTCCGAAGAAGGTTGCGGTTAAGGCTGCTCCGAAGAAGGTTGCGGTTAAGGCTGCTCCGAAGAAGGCAGCTCCCGCCAAGAAGGCAACCCCGAAGAAGGCTGTCGCCAAGTAAGTCCGCATGAAACAAAACAGCCCCTGGACTAAGTCCAGGGGCTGTTTTGTGCTTTCAGGGACGCCAGCCGCGTTCCCTCGCCCACGCGTAGATGTCGGACGCGGACTCGCCGCTGTACTTCCAGTACTTGATGGTGTTCTTCGGTTCACCTGTCGTTTCGTGAATGGCGTTGACAAGCGCCGCGTTCTGTACGCTGTCCCAGAAACTTGACACCTTGTCGCGCAGTACCACCGACTTCTCGTACGCAAGGTCCAGCGCCCGCGCAATACGCGGGTGATTGAGCATGAAGATGAACGGTTCGCGGAACAGGATGGTACGGTTCCACCACCAGCGATAGACGCGCGTATCCTGCACATGTTCACGGATATTTGTCACGACTGTTCCTTTCTGTTGAGAGCGGCATCAGTTAGCTTCTGGACCGCAGCCACAAGTTCGTCGTAAGGCACGGGAACCCCCGCACCAAGGTTTCGGATACCCTCGGTCAACGTCACCGCCGCGTCGGATGCGTCATTGAGTTTCGCAAGAGATTGAGCATCCTCAACGTTTCGTTTCAGAACATCACGTCGGTGAGAAGGAACAGTGTTCCAGAACTCTTCGAAACTAATGGACATGTGATACGTGAGAGTTTCCGTGTCACGCTCTACAGACGCAACGGTAAGGGCTGCAACGTCGTACGCCCCTCCATTCACCCAAGACATACACACGTAGTCATAGATGTCCCGCTGCGCGTCGTCTAGAAAGGTGAATTCCTTAGCAGCGAGGTTTGACCACACCGCGTCGATTTCCCTGATGCGAGCGGACGCCACCCCGCTGAGTCGCTCCAACTCCGTAGGACGCGCTACAGGACAGTTCTCACTGCGATGGTGCAGACGGTCGCGCCCACCCCAATTGGTGTCCGTGCATCCCCCATCCAAGCACCACTTTTCCGGTTCAGCGAGAGCGGTGTTGGCGCTCTCCATGAATCTTACGTAATGCTTTCGGTCTCCGAGCGGCGTGTTGTTGATCATCGTGTTGCTCCTTCTTGGTGTTATGAGCATCATAACACCTTGTGGGTAGACGCGCAACACCTATAATGGGAGCATGCCGAATCACCATCCGTCCCGTTCCTGGCGAGGATGTCCGATGTGCAAATCCCACAAGAGGCGGGGACACGGACGCCGCGAGAAGGATCCTGTGTCGGTTAAGCGCGCCCTTGGACTTTCCCGCCGATACTCACGCCACTCCATCGTAGAAATCAGATAGCGCGCCGACGCAGGAGAAACGTCGGCGCGCTATCTCGCGGTCATCAGCAAGGACAGGTTTCTCCGGTGGAACGGGAGCCCTTCAGGCGGAAATCAAAAAACACCCACGATCCAGCTGATGAAAGCTTGTACGCCTCAACGGTACATCAGCGTTAATGAGCTGTCAACAGCGAGCCGCCGCGCGTCACGGTAGCTGAATGAGGCGCGGCGGTTCGTCATACACAGGTCAAGGCAGGTGCTCCAAGGTCCGGGAGTCCTTTCACGGAAATCCTAAATTCCGTTTCAACCAACGACCTGGAAGTTCTTGTCACTCTTGAAGTTTAGTGAGTCTTCTTCTGCGCTCCAACTCATCGAGTGCTAGCTTTTCTAGTTTGTCCATATCCAGTTCAGGTGCGTTTTGGGAAACATCAAACTCTCGTCCAAGCTCCTTCACGTCACGCAAGGAAACGTCACGGTCACCGTTTATCATGATATGCGGGACTGTTCCGCTGTCGATGAGCTTGTTGAGAAACAGTCTGCTAACGCGAAGTTCTCGCGCCGCGCCTTCCACAAGCATGACTATTTGCCCCCGACTTTCTTTCGGTGATCTGTGTTGTGCGCGTTAATCATCATCCTGCGAAGCAAACTACGCGCGGTTTGCTTGACTGTGTTCGGCACGGGATGTGACCAGACCTGACCAACGCGATATCCGAGGTCTCCGGTGAACTGGCGGATAGGGAACTGGATGACGTTGGTTGTCGAGACAATCCCCTTATCTTTACCGCTCTGTTTCACGGCGGCTGCTTCATCCAGACCGACGTACACCATCCATGCGCCACTTCGCTGATTCAGGGACATGAGTGAACTATATCAGTCGAACAGGCGCGGGACTTGGCGCTCGGTCATGGTCAACGATATGCTCCTCCGCCGCGTGTTTAGCCGTGTCCAGGTCCGCATGAACGTTCAGGTAGCAGTCAACGCCGATGGACTTCGTCTCCAGGCTCAGCGTCCATCGGCGGGTCGCATGGGACTGCGCGTTCCAGCGGATATGGAAGACGCTGTCCTCATCAAGAGGTGCTTCGAAATCCGTCAAACTGCGTCCGCTGCGCGTCCAAGTGAGTGCCACGGTGACCTCCTAGTGTTTCAGGGTGAGCGTAGCGAACACTGTATCCCTGTTGCGGTTACCTTAACACTAGCAACGTGCCCCGTCAACGACATAGCGATGTGTCCACGACACCTCCGCAACACCGCTGCGGTCACTAGGGCGGATGACACCGCGAAACCCCTCCATTTTCATGAAGTGTTCCATTCCGCCGGACCATCCTGCGGGGAAATACGTTCTCACATTTTCCCCGTCACGGGCACCGGTTGCGGTGTGGAACGACAGCTTCTGATTGAGAACACGCCCCATTGCTGAAGCGTATGACGGATCAATCGGAACCCAATGTCCAGGCTGGTCCGTTTTCGGCTTGGGCAGATAGTCAGCAGGGTTGTACTTCGGTGTCCTGGTCATGGCGGTATTCTACGTCAGTCTTCCGAAACTACCGCGTCCTCGTCTGCTTTTTCCCTGAGACTCTTGAACCATTCCGCATTGGATTCATCGACGGGGAGTCTCCAGCACACGTAGTCGTACCCCGAATCCACCAGACCAACCTCTTCAGGATCGGCACAGTGCCATTCCCCAAATTTGTCGAAAACACGATGTTTGGTGAAGGATCCGATACTGGAAAATGTCTGGTGGCACGCGGAACAGTGATGCTTTCCAAGTCCTGTCCACCTCTTCCCGCACTTTGCATGGACAATGAACTCCGCCATCAGAACCGCTCCTCGCTATTGCGGACACTCATATTCGTGTCCTGGGTGCCACGCACTGGACGGTCATCGAACTCCGGATGCGTCACATAGAACTCCGTCATCGTCAGGCAATGCCACGCGGCGGCGATCAGGTGTGGAGATCCTGTCTCTTCGTCAATGTACTCCCCGTTGCGGGCTGTCCACAGATGCCGTTTCAGCGCTGCGAACGGCTTGGACCACTCGTATCCAGCAGCCCAGTTATGCGCCGCGTACTTCGCTGCGCCTGCGCCATAGTGGCGGGCGAGGGCGAACAGACCCGACGCGGGGATGTTGTCGTAACGCGGGGACGGGTCTCTGTACGCGGGGGAAGCCAGAACCTTCAGCGGAAGGTAGTCCCTGCAGGAGGACTCGAAGGTTTCTTCACGGTCAAGCAGCTCCAGGATCCCAGCCGCAGCGGCGATCAGATGCGGAGACCCTGATGCTGGGTCCTCGTTATCGCCAATCCAGAACGCGTTCAGATGATCCTCGACGTAGTTGAATATCGGCTCCCACGCCTCGGTTTGCGCGAAGTCCACGACACCTGTCCCGTAGAACCGCGCGAGCAGATTGACAGGTCCGGATGGGATGAGGTCGAACGCTTCCGGTTTCACGCCCTTCGCAGCGCCTGTACTGGATACGGTGCGAACTTCCCCTTTTGCGGATACTGTCCCCTTCGATGGGTCTTCCCAATCCACGAACTCCACGGCGGAATCAGGATCTCCTGCTCTGCGGGCGATCTTTTCGAGGTCAATGTCGGGCACGTTAAACTCCTGGTACGGTAATGGGGACGTGATGTAGGTTGCCTATCAGTTTACCGCTGAAGTTGCTGAATCAGCCGTCTTCTCGCACTTCCCTTTTCCAGTCACGGGTTTCCTGCGCTCGGGACTTCCCCAAAGGAATGACACATTCGCAGAATCGGCACCCGCACAACGTCCATCGCCCTGTGCGGTCCTTGATCCGCTGCGCGTGTCGCTGGCATGTTTGGCGGTACTTCGCGCCGGAATCCCGCATCATCTTCGGCATGCGTCTAGTCTAGCGGAATCCCCAGCGCAAAACGGAGGAGCTCGGTGAATGCGAAGTCGATATCCAGGTCTGTGTTCCCGCTGCGTGTTTGACAAATCCCGAACGCAAGCTCCGTCCGTCAGGGCGGGGTAAGTGAGGGCTAGCTCGCCTTTGGTCTACCCGGTTTTCTGTTAGGCTTTCGCTGATCTCTGATGTACCGCCGTACTCGATCTTGTGTGTTGGAACCTACAGAGCACACGAAGTAACTAGGGGACCAGAAATGCTTACCCCACAAAGACGTTGTCACCTCTTCAAAATCCTTCTGACGGATACGAAGAGACGTGTTTGTCTTCACAGCTCCCACAAACGCTGACATGGAGAGTTTGGGAGGATAGTCCACGAGAAGATGTAGGTGGTCTACGTCCCCGTCAGCCTCAATAAGATCCACTCCAAGACGTTCACAAACCTCTCTGGCGGTATGAATAAGTGCTTCGCGGACGCGGTCAGTAATCACCCCTTTTCTGTATTTTGTCACTAAAACGACATGCGATTGTAAACGGTAGACCACATGCCTTCCTGTTCGATAATCTTGCGATAATACAGACATTCTGCTACAATAGACCAGTGAGCATCAAGCAACGAGCCTATCCCGAACAGGGAGCGCAGTCGGAGATGCTCTTCACTCATTGTTCTCACGCTCGGTTCGTCTACAACCTCGGTGTCG
>WBZQ01002329.1_pt1 | contig 12270 bp, 8 predicted proteins | sample 5204251 | NCBI WGS metagenome assembly WBZQ01 (sample SAMN12412402, study PRJNA552823) | activated sludge metagenome | isolation source: activated sludge from nitrification reactor of wastewater treatment plant... | place: USA: Virginia | collected 2017-09 | reverse complement strand
GGTGCTGTTCCCTCACCCTCGGTCCCTCTCCCGGTGGGAGAGGGAAGTAAAAGCCCCTCTCCCACCGGGAGAGGGGTTGGGGTGAGGGAAAACGGTGTAGCCATTTCGGTAGCTGCCAATCGCGATTACGCCGCCGCCGTGCTCTGCTGCGCCTGCTTGGGCTTTTGCGCCAACTGTTTGAGCGCGCGCCGGTATTCGTGCGGGAACACTTTGACGAATTTGGCGCGTGCCAACGCCCAGTCGTGCAGCAACTCTTTGGCGCGGAAGCTGCCGGTGTAGCGGAAGTGTTTTTCGATCAGGCTCTTGAGCAAGAACTCGTCAGTTTCGCCCAGGTGCCAGAGCGCTTCATCCACGCTCTCTTGCTGTTGCTGTGCGGGCAGCACGGGTTCCAGTTCCACCATGGCGGTGTTGCAGCGCTGACGAAAATCGCCCGTGGGGTCGTACACGTAGGCCATGCCGCCAGACATGCCCGCAGCAAAGTTGCGGCCCGTTTGCCCCAGCACCACCACGGTGCCTTTGGTCATGTATTCGCAGCCGTGATCGCCCGTGCCTTCCACCACGGCGGTGGCGCCGGACAGGCGCACGGCAAAGCGCTCACCGGCCACGCCGTTGAAGTACGCCTCACCACTGATGGCGCCGTAGAGCACGGTGTTGCCCACGATGATGTGTTCGGGGCCAAAGCCGGAGAAGTCATTGGGGCTGCGCACGATGATGCGGCCGCCCGATAGGCCTTTGCCGGCATAGTCGTTGGCATCGCCCACGAGGTCGAGGGTGATGCCTGCGGCCAAGAACGCGCCAAAGCTTTGCCCCGCCGTGCCTTGCAACTGAATGTGAATGGTGTCGTCGGGCAACCCGGCATGGCCGTACTTGCGTGCCACCTGGGAGCTCAGCAGTGTGCCCACGGTGCGGTTCACGTTGCGGATGGGCGAGATAAAGCTCACACGCTCGGCGCGCTCCAGCGCGGGTTGCGCCTGCGCGATGAGTTTGTGATCGAGCGCGCGGGCCAGGCCGTGGTCTTGTTCATCGGTGTGCTTGCGCGCCACCTCGGCTGGCATTTGCGGCTGATAGAAGATGCGGCTGAAGTCCAGTCCGCGCGCCTTCCAGTGCTCGATGCCTTTTTTGGTGTCGAGCAAATCGGTGCGGCCGATCAGGTCATCAAACTTGCGGATGCCCAGTTGCGCCATGAGTTCGCGCGCTTCTTCAGCGACGAAGAAGAAGTAATTGACCACGTGTTCGGGTTGGCCCTTGAAGCGCTCGCGCAGCACCGGGTCTTGCGTGGCCACGCCCACGGGGCAGGTGTTCAGGTGGCACTTGCGCATCATGATGCAGCCCTCGACCACCAGCGGTGCGGTGGCAAAGCCGAATTCATCGGCGCCCAGCAGCGCGCCGATAACCACATCGCGCCCGGTTTTCATCTGACCATCGACTTGCAGCGCCACGCGCCCACGCAAGCGGTTGAGCACCAGGGTTTGCTGCGTTTCAGCCAAGCCCAGTTCCCACGGTGTGCCCGCGTGTTTGATGGACGACAAGGGCGAGGCGCCCGTGCCGCCGTCGTGCCCAGCAATCACGATGTGATCGGATTTGGCTTTGGCCACACCCGCGGCCACCGTGCCCACGCCCACTTCGCTCACCAGCTTGACGCTGATGCTGGCTTGCGGGTTGGCGTTCTTGAGGTCATGAATGAGCTGCGCCAGGTCTTCAATCGAATAGATGTCGTGGTGCGGTGGGGGCGAAATGAGGCCCACACCCGGCACCGAGAAGCGCAGCGTGGCGATGTATTCGCTCACCTTGTGGCCGGGCAACTGACCGCCTTCGCCCGGCTTGGCGCCCTGGGCCATCTTGATTTGAATTTGATCAGCGCTAGTCAGGTACTCGGTGGTCACGCCAAAGCGGCCCGAGGCGACCTGCTTGATCTTGGAGCGCAGTGAATCGCCCTCTTGCAGCGGGATGTCGGTCTTCACGCGCTCGTGGCCCAACACGGAGGCGAGCGTCTCGCCCTTCTTGATGGGAATGCCCTTGAGTTCGTTGACGTAACGGGCTGGGTCTTCGCCGCCCTCGCCGGTGTTGCTCTTGCCGCCGATGCGGTTCATGGCAATGGCCAGCGTGGCGTGCGCCTCGGTGCTGATCGAGCCCAGTGACATGGCGCCGGTGGCAAAGCGCTTGACGATGTCTTTGGCCGGTTCCACTTCTTCGAGCGGGATGGCTTTTTTGGGGTCGAGCTTGAACTCAAACAAGCCACGCAGCGTGAGGTGACGCTGGCTTTGATCGTTGATGATCTGCGCGTATTCCTTGTAGGTCTGGTAGCTGTTGGCGCGTGTGGAGTGTTGCAGCTTGGCAATGGCGTCGGGCGTCCACATGTGCTCTTCGCCACGCACGCGCCAGTGGTAGTCGCCGCCGGCATCCAACATCTGCGCCAGCACGGGGTCCGCGCCAAACGCGGCTTGGTGCATGCGCACGGCTTCTTCCATGACTTCAAAGAGGCCGGCGCCACCTACGTTGCTGGCGGTGCCGCGGAAGTATTTGTCGATGAGCGCTTTGTTCAGGCCCACTGCTTCAAAAATCTGCGCGCCGCAGTACGACATGTAGGTCGAGATGCCCATCTTGGACATCACTTTTTGCAAGCCTTTGCCGATAGCCTTGGTGTAGTTCTTCAGGGCGGTCTTGCCATCGAGGCCATCTGGCGCGTGGGCATAGCGCTCAAGCAGCGTTTCCATCGCCAGATACGGATGGATGGCTTCGGCGCCGTAACCTGCCAGCAGCGCAAAGTGGTGCACCTCGCGCGCCGAGCCGGTTTCCACCACGAGACCCGTGGAGGTGCGCAGACCCTGCGCAATCAGGTGCTGGTGAATGCAGCTGGTGGCGAGCAACGCGGGGATGGCCACTTGCGTGGCGTCCACACGGCGGTCGGTGATGATCAGAATGTTGTGGCCGCTCTTGATGGCATCCACCGCTTCAGCGGCTAGCGAAGCCAAGCGTGCCTCCACGCCCTTTTTGCCCCAAGTCAGTGGGTAGCAGATATCCAATTCATAGCTCTTGAACTTGCCCGAGACCGCGCGCTCAATGTTGCGGATCTTGGCCATGTCGGCAAAGTCCAGCACGGGCTGCGTGATCTCAAGGCGCATCGGCGGATTGATGTTGTTGATGTCGAGCAAATTGGGCTTCGGCCCCACAAAACTCACGAGCGACATCACCAGCTGCTCGCGAATGGGGTCGATGGGTGGGTTGGTGACCTGCGCAAAGAGCTGCTTGAAATAGTTGTAGAGCGGTTTGGCTTTGCTGGACAACACAGACAGGGCGGCGTCATTGCCCATCGATCCCGTGGCCTCTTCGCCCTGCGTGGCCATGGGGATGAGCAGCAGCTTGATGTCTTCTTGCGTGTAACCAAAGGCTTGCTGGCGGTCGAGTAAAGGTGGGTCAGCGAAAGGCGCGTCAGCGCGGGCTGTCGGCCCGGTGGCTTGGGCTTTGGCGTGAGGATCGAGCATCAGGCTGTCGAGCTTGACGTTGACTCGACGAATCCACTCGCGATACGGCTTGGCGGCAGCCAACTGAGCCTTGATCTCGGCGTCATCAATGATGCGGCCCTGCTCGGTATCGATGAGAAACATCTTGCCGGGCTGCAGGCGCCACTTCTTAACAATGCGCGCGTCGGGGATGGGCAGCACGCCCATTTCAGAAGCCATCACCACCAGATCGTCGTCCGTCACGATGTAGCGGGCCGGGCGTAGGCCGTTGCGATCAAGCGTGGCACCAATGCGCACGCCATCGGTAAAGGCAATGGCGGCGGGGCCGTCCCAGGGCTCCATCATCGCGGCGTGGTATTCGTAAAAGGCGCGGCGCGATTCGTCCATCAGCGTGTGCTGTTCCCACGCCTCGGGAATCATCATCATCATGGCGTGAGTGAGCGAATAGCCCGACATGGTGAGCAGCTCGAGCGCGTTGTCAAAACACGCCGTGTCGGACTGCCCGTCGTAAATGAGCGGCCAGAGTTTTTTCAAGTCCTCGCCCATCACGGGCGAAGCCATGATGCCCTCGCGGGCGCGCATCCAGTTGAAGTTGCCCTTGACCGTGTTGATTTCGCCGTTGTGCGCCACCATGCGATAGGGGTGCGCCAGCTCCCACGAGGGAAAGGTATTGGTCGAGAAGCGCTGATGCACCAACGCAATGGCGGTGACCACGCGCGGATCTTGCAAGTCCTTGTAGTACTGGCCCACTTGATGCGCCAGCAACAACCCCTTGTAGACCACGGTGCGGGTGGACATGGACGGCACGAAGTACTCCTTGCCGTGCGCCAGCTTGAGCGCCTGAATCTTGTGACTGGCCGTCTTGCGGATGACGTAGAGCTTGCGCTCCAGCGCGTCGGGCACCATCACATCGGGCCCGCGGCCGATAAAGATCTGCCGAATGACGGGCTCGCCCTCGCGCACCAGGGGCGACATGGGCATGGCGCCATCGACGGGCACATCGCGCCAACCCAACACCACTTGTCCTTCGGCGCGTACCGCGCGCTCCAGCTCCTGTTCGCAAGCCAGGCGCGACGCGCTCTCGCGCGGCAAAAACACCATACCCACGCCGTACTCGCCCGGGGGCGGCAGGCCGATGCCTTGCCCGGCCAGCTCCTCGCGATAAAACGCATCGGGGACTTGAATCAGGATGCCCGCGCCGTCGCCATAGAGCGGGTCGGCCCCCACCGCCCCGCGGTGATCGAGATTGCGCAAAATCAAAAGCGCTTGCTCCACCAGCGCATGACTGGCGCGCCCCTTGATGTTGGCCACAAACCCCACGCCACAAGCGTCGTGCTCATTGCGCGCCGAATACAACCCATGCGCTTGTGCATGCTGCAAATAACTGTCCATAGCGGCTCCCAAAGATGCTCACGATCGTACTGTGCCGCACCACCACCCCACAACAAAAATAATCGGGGTCAGAACACAATTATTACTGCGACGCAGCAAATGGCGTGAATTATTGGGGACAGATCAGTGGATATGCGAGCCAAGAGATCAGTGGGGCACAGACTTTGGCCTGCCGGCCCGACTCGCCACGACTCGGCGGTTTTGTTGTTGTGCAAGCTCTTGGATCCAAGCGCCTCTACCGAGTGGAAGTCCGCTTTTCACTGAGGATCTTATGAGAGTGGTTGCTTGCTCATCTAATGGGATCTCAAACATTTTCTTGTAATTGGCTTGCCGCTCAAAGGGCGTGTTGCCTAGCGCCCACATGGCCGTGTGCTCGGTCACGAGTGGGTGCTTCTCTAGGCCCACATTGTGGCGGTAGCTGGACCACCGATAGTCCCCAGGGAATTCAACTAGACCCGCTCGTATAGGGTTCATTTCTATATAGCGAGCACACGCAAACAAATAGAAATCTGTATCAACGACTGAGGATCGGAACCTGCCTTCGAACAGCGTTCCGGTGCGCGCATGACGTTTGTTGAACCAGGGGACGTAGGCGCGGCCAACGCTTTGCATCACGGTGGCCATGGCGGTTGCATCGTGGGGCGTAGCCAACAGGTGTACGTGGTTACTCATCAAAACAAAGGCGTGGATGGGCAAGGCGTAACGCTTGGCGGCTTCGGTCAAGAGCCAAAGGTAGCGTTCGCGATCAGCATCGTCCAAGAAAATATCCTGGCGGTTGTTGCCCCGTTGGACGAGGTGATGGGGGTAGCCGGGAACGACGAGGCGAGCAAGGCGTGCCATATGGTGAAAATTGGGTTCTGACCCCGATTTATTGGCCGATGGCGAACAGGCGGTGGTGCTCTTTCATGGCATAGCGATCCGTCATGCCGGCGATGTAATCGGCCACGGCCCGAGGAAGGTTGGCGGCAGCGCGGGCTTGGTGGTCGGGGGGTAGCAGGCGGGGTTCATCGTGAAAGGCATTGAACAAGTCGGTGACGATGCGTCGCGCCTTGCTGGTCATGCGCATCACGCGGTAATGGCGATAGAGCTGAGCAAAGAGAAACGATTTGAGGTCGGTGGATTCGGCGCGCACGCCATCGGAAAACGCCACCAGCGGTTCAGCATTGCGCACATCGTCTGGTGTCTGCGGAGCGGTTGCGGCAATGCGCGCTTGACTCTCGTGCACCAGATCGCTCACCAGTGTGTTGATCATGCGGCGCACGACCTCATGGATCATGCGGCGTTCGGCCAGCTGCGGATGCTGCGCGCGGACTTGCTGGGCGTGGCGCGCGAACAGGGGTACCTCGTCGAGCGCTGCCAGTGAAATGAGGCCAGAGCGAAGGCCGTCATCCACGTCGTGGTTATTGTAGGCGATCTCGTCTGCCAGGTTGGCGATCTGCGCTTCGAGCGAGGGTTGCTTGCGATCAATAAAGCGTTGACCGAGTGTGCCCAGAGTTCGAGCGTGCTCCAACGAACAGTGCTTGAGAATGCCCTCGCGCGTTTCGAACATCAGATTCAAACCGTTGAATTCGGCATACCGTTCTTCGAGCTCATCGACCACGCGCAAGGACTGCAGATTGTGTTCAAAGCCGCCGTGCGCTTTCATGCAGGCGTGCAAGGCGTCCTGACCGGCGTGTCCAAACGGCGTGTGACCCAGGTCGTGGGCCAAGCAGATGGCCTCGGTGAGATCTTCGTTTGCGCATAACCGGCGCGCGATGGCCCGCCCGATCTGCGCCACTTCTAGCGAGTGTGTGAGCCGCGTCCGAAACAGGTCGCCTTCGTGATTGATGAAGACCTGTGTTTTGTACTCGAGTCGGCGAAATGCCGTCGAGTGCACGATGCGATCACGGTCGCGTTGGAAGGGGCCTCGGCCTTCAGATTCGGGCTCGCGGAGCTGGCGGCCGCGTGACCTCGGAGCATCCGTGGCATAGGACGCCAGGGTGGGCGATGGTGTCATCAGGCAAACCCGTTGTCTTTGAGGACTGCGGTGACGACGGCGTCATCCACTTGTCGCGATGCAGCCTGTCCAAGACGCGTTAGGACCACAAAATTTATTTGCCCTGCATACGCTTTTTTGTCGGCTCGCATGGCATCGATCATGTCGGCGCAGCTCAGGCCTGCAGCGGTGGTCGGCAACTTGGCTACCTTGACCAGTTGTCGCACGCGTTGCACCTCGTTGTGGGTGATCAAGCCAAGGTGTCGTGACAAATCCGCTGCCAGACACAAACCCATGGCTACGGCCTCCCCATGCAGCCACACGCCATAGCCGGCTAGGGCTTCGATGGCATGGCCAAAGGTGTGACCGAGATTGAGCAAAGCGCGCTCGCCGGCTTCGCGCTCATCGCGCGACACAATGGCTGCTTTGATGCGGCACGAGCCTGCCACCGCGCGCGTGAGTGCGGCGTGATCGCAACTGAGCAAAGCAGGCATATCGCGTTCAATCTGTGAGAGGTAGGTCGCATCGGCCAGGAGGCCATGTTTGATGACCTCGGCCAGCCCCGCGGAAAGTTCGCGTGGGGGCAGTGTGCGCAACGTGTTGGTGTCTGCAATCACCGCAACGGGTTGATGAAACGCCCCCACGAGATTTTTCCCTTGGGCGAGATTGATCCCCGTTTTGCCGCCTACCGAGGAATCTACCTGCGCAAGCAATGTGGTGGGAACTTGCACAAAACGGATGCCGCGCATGTACACCGCTGCGGCAAAGCCAGCCAAATCGCCGACCACACCACCACCGAGTGCCACGATCACGCTGCGCCGATCTAGTCGCTGCTGAGCGAGCTGATCGAGCACATGACCTAGGCAAGTCCAACTCTTCGCGCCTTCGCCATCTTGCACGAGCAGCGTGTCGGTAGGCGCCACGCGTTTGCACGCTTCGATCACAGCGCCACCATGTAAGCGCAGCACGGATTCGTTACTGAGCAATGCGAGACGCGTGGGCTTGAGAGGAGCCAGTGCTGTATCAATGTGCGTGAGCTGATCCGGTCCGATGGTGATGTTGTAACCAAAGCCGGGAGCGCTGACCGCAACGCATTCAAGGGTGTGTGACATGGCAGAAGTGTACGGACGCAAATCGATGCCGCAGGGTTGGCTGTCGAGCCAGCCCGGATATTTCACCAGGCTGCCTCCGTTGATGAATATTTTCGCTCTCAGAGCGCACCGTTTCATGGCACGAATCGGAAAGCCAATTTGGATCGTCGGGGCTACGCGGGCTTGCGCTCAAGTGCTCGCCAATGCATCCGCGCAACGCCCGCGTCCCTGATCAAATATCCGAGCTAGGTTGATGTGGGCGGCATGGCCGAGAAGAGGCGAGTCACCTCGGGCGTGTCCAGTATGCGGTGCACCAACTGTTTGGGGCTCGATGCACTAGAGGAAAAACACAGGTGCGCACATTGCCGATACAGCGGCGCACGAGCGGCGAGCAGCTCGGCGATGCGCTGCGCTTTATTGGCACTTTGCAGCAGAGGTCGAGAGCGATCGCTGTGGAGTCGGCGCAGCAACTCTTCAAGTGATGCCTCTAAGTAAATGACTAAGCCCCGTTCGTGCATGCGAGCGCGGTTTTCGTCCAGGATGACTGCGCCGCCGCCTGTGGCCAGAACCAAATTGTCTTGTTGCGTGAGCTCGTCAATCAGCGCTGCCTCGCGTTTGCGAAACCCAGCCTCGCCCTCGAGTTCGAAAATAGTGGCCACGGATACGCCACTGCGCTCTTCGAGCAAGCGATCACAGTCGACAAAACGAGCGCCTAAGCGCCGCGCGAGCAAATGGCCAATGGTTGATTTGCCCGAACCCATCATGCCGACAAGAATCAGCACGGAACGAGAGTGCGCACACATCCAAGATCCGTCGAATTTGAAAGGTGAAAAATCGTGAATGCTGCCACCAAATGCAATCGGGCCGCTTGCAAGCGGCCCGATTGAGGTGGAGTCCGTGACGAATCAGCGCACCGCTGCCGAGGTGACGCGCTCTGAAACCACGCGTGGCGTGATGAAAATCATCAGCTCGGTGCGGTCGTTGACCTTCACCTTGTTTCGGAACAAATTGCCCACCACTGGGATGTCGCCCAACAACGGAACCTTCACAACCGTCACGCGTTCGGTCTGTTCGTAAATGCCACCCAGAACGACGGTGCCGCCATTTTCGACCAGCACTTGCGTTTGGACGTTTTTGGTGTCAATGGCCGGGCCCGATTGGGTGTCGATGCCACGACTGTCTTTGTTGACCTTCACGTCAAGGAAAATTGCGCCTTCGGGCGTGATCTGTGGTGTGACCTCGAGCTTGAGCACGGCCTTACGGAATTGCACTGAGGTGGCACCGCTTGATGTGGCCTGTTGGTAGGGAATCTCTGTTCCCTGTTCAATGATGGCCTTGATCTTGTCGGCAGTGATGACGCGCGGGCTAGAGACAATTTTTCCGCGACCTTCTTGTTCCAACGCCGTCACCTCAAGATCGAGCAAGCGTGACAGGCTGCTGTTAAAGAGTGTGATGCCGTAGGCGCCGGGCTGAAAGCCGCTTAGGCTCTGCGCGGGAAGATTCACGGCATCGACATTGTTAACGGTGACGTTGTTCGCAGAAAAGCTTTGGCGCGGTCCGGCAGAGGTGCTGGTGCCCGTGGAATAGCGCGTACCCTCAGTTCTGAAGAAGGTGTTGTTGTTGGCTTTGACAAAACCGAAACGGGCACCTAGAGCCTGAGTGAAGCGATCATCGGCCTCGACGACGCGTGCTTCGATGAGCACTTGCGGCACCGGGACATCGACCTTGGCAATGAGGCGGCGCAACTCTTCCAGCTTGGCGGAAGTGTCCTGCACAAACACCTGATTGGTGCGCGGATCAAACACCGCGCTGCCACGCTTGGACAGAATGCGCTGTTTGTCGTCGGTGACCAACTTGGTGAACGCTTCGACCTTGGTGTAGTTCAACTGGAAGGTCTCGGTACGCATGGGCTCTAGGTCGGCCAATTGGTTACGTGCCTCGGCCTCCAATTTTTCCTTGGTGGCCAGCTCTTCGCGCGGCGCAATCAGCAACACGTTGCCGTTTTTGCGCATGTCCAACCCTTTGGTTTGGAGAATGATGTCCAGCGCCTGGTCCCACGGAACGTCTTTGAGGCGCAGCGTGATAGAGCCGCCCACAGAATCGCTGGTGATGATGTTCAGGTTGGTGAAGTCAGCGATGACCTGCAACAACGAGCGCACATCGACATTTTGGAAATTGAGTGACAAACGCTCCCCTTGATAGCCCTGACGGGTGCCTTGGAACAGGCGCGTCGGGTCTTCACGGACGGGTTTGACTTCAATGACAAAACGGGTATCGCTCTGATAAGCGTTTTGCTCCCACAGGCCGCGCGGCTCAATCACCATGCGGGTGTTGGCGCCCTGAGTAAAGGCGTTGATTTGCGCTACGGGTGTGCCGAAGTCAGTCACGTCCAGGCGCCGTCGCAGTTGTTCCGGCAAAGTGGTGTTGAGGAAATCCACGACGACGGTGGCACCCTGCTGGCGAATGTCGACGCTGGTGTTGGGGTCAGAAAGATCGACCACTACGCGCCCCTCGCCCTCTGAGCCGCGACGAAAGTCGATGGCACGTAGTGCGCGACCCTCTGTGGTAGCGCTTCCTGAGGAGGCGGGGGTGGTCGTTGCAGCGGGAGCGGCGTCCGCACGGAACGAGGTGGTGTCTGCAGCGCCCGCACCCAGAGCGACCTGGATGGTGCCGCCGTCGACGGTGATGGCATGAGTCATTGTCTTGCGCAGATTCAGGACTACGCGTGTGCGGCCTTGAGCCTGAACGAGGCTTACTGAGCGCAAATCGCCTTGGTTGAGCTCGACCACGTTGCGCCCCAAATTGTTAACCGTTTGGGGCAGGTCAATGGCGATGCGTGCAGGGTTGGCGACGGAGAAGCTCGGCGGCACTCCGGTGACGGGGGCTTTGAGCTGAATGGTGAGCACCACACTGTTACCCGTCTGGGTGGCGTCCACCCGTTCGATGCTGTTGGCGCTGACTGCTGCGGACGGTGCCGCAGGCTCCTGCGCGGCGACAAGCGCGGGCGCGAGTAATAAATTTGCCGTTGCGAACAACGACACCCACCATGTTGTATGCACCTTCTTGCTCATCGTTTGCTCCCTTGTTGTGGGCGGGCTGCCTCTTGCAGTATCAACTTTGCCGTGCGCTCAACCCATTCGCCCGCAGCATCTTGCACGATTTCTTTCAATTGGACTTCAGTTTCCGACACGCGGGTGATGAGCCCGAAATTTTGTCCGATGTAATTGCCGGCTTGCACCTTGTGCAATTGCCCGGCGGTTTCCAGCAAAGCCACGTTGGCGCCAGAGTTACGCATCATGCCTACCATGCGAATTTGGTCGAGCGAAAACCCTTCCAACACTTCACGTCGCCGGTCCAAATCGGGCTTGATTGCGGAGGCCGATGCGCGGGCTTGTGCCTGTCGGGCAACCGCCATTTGAACCTTTTGCGGGTCAAACGGATCGACTGCGGCACGTGCGTCATAGGCCTGTGGCGAGAATTCTTTAGGTTCGGGCACTGGCACGACGGTGGGTTTCATGGTCTGTCGAACGCTGGACATCCATTGTTGGATCTCAACATCATTCGAAAAACTGCAGCCGGCCAGGACTGTGGTGGCGGCAACGCCAAGTGGTAAGAGGGATTTCTTCATGGGGAAGGGCAGCATCGATGGGCTATTTCTTCGTTTGAGCCGCCTGCTTGGCTTTGCGTTGTGCAGCGACTTCTTCTTCGTCCAAATAGCGGAATGTCTTTGCAACCGCCTCCATCACCAGGGCACCATCTTTAGCATCTTTGCTCGCCTGCAAGGTCACGTTGTTGAGCGTGACAATTCGCGGAAGGTGGGCAATGTCGCTCGTGAAGGCGCCCAGATCGTGATAGCGACCTGATAATTTGACGCTAATGGGCAGCTCGGCATAGAAGTCTTTGACATTGGTAGAGCCAGGCTTGAACAGTTCAAACTGTAGGCCGCGTCCGATGCCAGACTGATTGATGTCTGAAAGCAAGGCGTCCATTTCCGCCTTGCTGGGCAGTTGTTTTTCTAGCGTCAACACATATTGGCTGACTTGCTCTTTCTGTTTGCGTAGCTCGTCTAGGTTGATCGCTTGTTGTAGCTTGTTCCGATATTGGTCTTTGAGGGCGACCTCCTCAGCGCGAAGTCGATCCAGTTCATCGACTTGTTTGGTCCAGACCAGAAACCAGCCGAGGGCTGCGCAGAAAGCAACCACAAATATCCACACGGCAGCACGTGGCGCAAACGGCCAGGAGCCGACGTTCTCAAGCGTGAGCCCCTGAAACTGGGAAACGATGTCTTGGGCAGCAGCCATCCGAGAAGTCCTTGTTTACGCAGTCATTGTTTTTTGGGCGCCGCACTGGT
>WBZQ01002328.1_pt1 | contig 12276 bp, 14 predicted proteins | sample 5204251 | NCBI WGS metagenome assembly WBZQ01 (sample SAMN12412402, study PRJNA552823) | activated sludge metagenome | isolation source: activated sludge from nitrification reactor of wastewater treatment plant... | place: USA: Virginia | collected 2017-09 | reverse complement strand
TCAAAAAAACCGGGGGGTCGGGGGAAACGAGGCTATGCGACTGCGTGACGGAGTGGGTCACCCGTAACGAAACCGCATAGCGCCTTTGTGTGACAGTTGACCAACCCCCTAGCCGCGTGAACATGACTTGGGCTCGTCACGAGAAGACGAGAAAGGGTGCCAGTCGAAATCGATTATTTTGGAAGTTTGTCGGCGAGAATCTCGAGCTTGTGGATCTCAGGCGCTTTCTCAAAAAGATCCCCAGCCTTGGCCTTTTCCATTAGCGCGGCCGCGACCTTTCCGTTGAGATGGGCGTCGCGCCCGGCCTCGTCATCGAATGTATCGAATATCGCGAAGCGAGATGGTCCCTCTTGAATGGCAAACCACGAGATCGTGCCCGGTTCAGCATTCACCAAGGGAAGAGCAGACCGCAGAAAGTTCTCTACTTCCTTTTCCTTGCCAGGCTTTGCTTGCAGAGGAACATACAGGGCAAATTTTGTCATCCAATCTCACTCCTCACATATTTCTCATCACGCCATATCACACGCTATAACACATGTTTCTCACTCTCCGCATATAGCGAACGACCGAGGCCGGGCTCCTCTGCGGGTTTCGAAAATGAATCTGCTTTCACCAAGTTCAAATACGGGGACGATGCCTTTCGACCATCCGATAGTGGAATTCATGGGGGTCTTTCCACTTGAACGTGATGTGGTCGGACACCTATTTGGTCGCATGAAGACAAACGTCGCTGACGACAGTCGAAACAGCTTGCGCGAGCTCGGGAAGTGTCGGCGCCGGAGCGTGAGAACGACCCGCGCTTGATTTTGTCCGCTAAGGGCTGTGACAATGTCCGCCCGCATCTGCCGGCGGACTTGATCAGCGAAGTACTCATGAAGCTCCACGATTTTGCGCCGTCGCACAATTGCTACAAGGTTCGCCTTCTCCTCGCCCTGCTCGGGGTAAGCTATCGCCGGGAACCCGTGGATCTTTTCGGCGGGGGTAGTCGTACGCCTGAGTTCCTCGCGCTCAACCCACGTGGTCAGGTTCCTGTGCTCGAGGATGAGGGCGAAGCAATCTGGGACTCAACCGCGATCCTGGTCTATCTGGCGCGAAAATATGGCGAGCCCGATTGGCTACCTTGCGAGCCTTATACTTTAGCGCGGGTCTCGCGCTGGCTTGCGGTGGCCCAAAACGAACTCCTGTATGGACTTGGTCGGGCGCACTGGCTGAGCCGTGGTGGCAGCGGCGACATGGAAGAGGCCGTGCGGCGAGGACGGCGAGGACTCGCCCTCCTCGATCTGCAGCTTGCCGTGGGGATTTGGCTAGCCGCGCCGCATGTCACGATCGCAGATATCGCCTGCTACCCGCATGCCTCCCTCGCGCCGGAGGCGGGTATTGCGCTGGACAGCTATCCAAATGTCGTGCGCTGGTGCCGCTCGGTCGAGGCCATCCCCGGATATGTCACGCGCCTGGCGTGAAGCTGCTTATTCCTCAATCGGACAACCGCGAGTGCAGTCGCACCCAAAATACTAGCGACCGAGCCCGCCCTTCATCTCGACGAACGACGTGATCTCGGCAAGCCCCTTCAGCCGCAACAGATCGGTGAACACATAGGGCCGCCCAGCACGGGCACGCTCGGTGTCGGCGCGCATGACGTCAAGATCTGCGCCGACATGTGGCGCGAGGTCCGTCTTGTTGACGATGAGCAGGTCGGAGCGCGTGATGGCCGGGCCGCCTTTGCGTGGAATCTTTTCGCCCTGGCAGACGCTGATGACATAGAGGGTGATGTCGGCGAGCTCGGGGGAGAAGGTCGCGGCGAGATTGTCGCCGCCAGATTCGATGAAGACGATGTCGAGATCGGCGTGGCGCCTCGTGAGCTCGGCGACGGCCTGGAGATTGATCGAAGCATCCTCGCGGATCGCAGTGTGCGGGCAGCCGCCGGTCTCCACCCCCATGATCCGATCCTCCGGCAGCGCCTGCAGGCGGTTGAGGATGAGCGCATCTTCTTTGGTGTAGATGTCGTTAGTAACGACTGCGATCGACCAGCGCCCGCGCATTGCCTTGCAGAGCTTCTCGGTAAGCGTCGTTTTACCGGAACCGACAGGTCCGCCAATGCCCACGCGCAAGGGTCCGTTGAGCGAAGTCATGAGCGGAACAGTCGCGGCTCGAGGGTTTGGTGGCGGAGGCTCGCCATGTCGGCAGCAAAGCACGCAGAGCCGAGATCGTCGAGCGAGGCATTGGCGGCGCGCTTGGCAGTGTCGAGGACGATAGGCTCAACCCGCGCGATGGCCGAAAGGCCGTCCGATTGGCCAAGCGGCACAAGGCGGATGGCGGCCGAAACAAGATTCGACGTGAGAGCATGCAGAAAGGCCGCGGTCGTATCGGCGAGCGGGATGCGATTGCGTGCGGCAACAATGCCGACGGCGACGGGATAGACAGTGGGCGCCAACGGCTCATCAAGCCAGGGTGAGGCGCTTCGCGTGAAGGCTTCGCCGAGCAACATCGTTTCCATGTGCCGCTCGGCTGACGGCGACATCGCCTCTGCAAGCTCGGCGATTGCCGAGATCTCGTCCTGACTGTCCGCGATGGTAGCACGCCATGACGCAGCCAGCAGGAGAGCGTCGTTCCATCCGCTGCCCCGTGCGATGACATCGGCGAGCCATTCGAAGACATGGCCGGACGATGTGACTTCGCCCGACCGCACGGCCCATTCGAGGCCGTGCGAATAACTGAAGGCGCCCACCGGAAAGGCCGGCGACAGCCAAGTCATGAGACGCAGAAGTGCCCGGCGGTCAGAGATCATGGCTGTGGCCATAGGCGCCGCTTTCGGGATCGAAGGGCTCGACGATCTCGCGCAGCGACGCGCCCTGATGCTCCAGCATCTGCGCGATCACATGATCGCGGCGAATGAGAATGCGATCGGGCTCGATTTGCGCCGGCAGATGACGATTGCCGAGATGCCAGGCGATGCGAATAAGATGATGACGGCTGCGGCCGCGCACTTCGAGAAGCGCTTCGGGCTCCGCCAGAATTTCGACGATACGGCCATCGTCGAGCTCGAGACCGTCGCCGGCACGCAGATGATGGGCGTGCGGCAGGTCTAACAGGATGTTCACGCCGCCTTCGCCGGTCAGCGCCATGCGGCGCCGGTGCCGGTCGTCGTAGGTCAAGGCGACACGGTCGGCGGGAGACCCGCTCCAATCGCCTCTGCTCCTGATGGCGGCGACACGCATGGTCAGAACAGGAAGTAGCGCTGCGTCATGGGCAGAACCGTCGCCGGCTCGCAGGTCAGCAGCTCGCCATCAGCACGGACCTCATAGGTCTCGGGATGGACCTCTATATGGGGTAAGGCGTCGTTGTGGATCATGGATGCTTTCGAGATACCGTTACGCGTGTTCTCCACCGCGATCATCTCCTTGTCCACGCCGAGAGCGTGCTTGAGGTCCTTGGCGAGCGAGGCCTTGGAGACAAAGTTGACGGAAGACTTTGTGATCGACTTGCCGTAGCCGCCGAACATCGGCCGGTAGTGCACAGGCTGCGGCGTCGGGATCGAGGCATTCGGATCGCCCATGAGGGCTGCCGCGATGCTGCCGCCGAGGATCACCATGTCGGGCTTCACGCCGAAGAAGGCTGGCGACCACAGCACGAGGTCGGCCCTCTTGCCGGCCTCGACCGAGCCGATATGCGCCGCGAGCCCGTGCGCAATGGCTGGGTTGATCGTGTATTTGGCGATATAGCGCTTGACGCGGAAATTGTCGTTGTCGCCCGTCTCTTCTTTCAGGCGGCCGCGCTGCACCTTCATTTTGTGTGCCGTTTGCCAGGTGCGGATGATCACCTCGCCAACGCGGCCCATAGCCTGACTATCCGATGAGATGATCGAAAAGGCGCCGAGATCGTGCAGGATGTCTTCGGCGGCGATCGTCTCCTTGCGGATGCGGCTTTCGGCGAAAGCGATGTCCTCGGCGATACTCGGGTCGAGATGATGACAGACCATGAGCATATCGAGATGCTCGGCGATCGTGTTGACCGTGTAGGGTCGCGTCGGATTGGTCGACGAGGGAATGACGTTTTTGAGGCCGCAGACCTTGATGATGTCGGGCGCGTGGCCGCCGCCGGCACCTTCGGTGTGGAAGGCATGGATGGTACGGCCCTTGATGGCCGCGATCGTATCCTCGACGAAGCCCGATTCATTGAGCGTGTCGGTATGGATCATCACCTGGACATCGTAGTCGTCGGCGACCGATAGGCAGCAGTCGATCGCCGCAGGTGTCGTGCCCCAGTCCTCATGCAATTTCAGCGACGAGGCGCCGGCTTCAATCATTTCGATGAGCGCGGCGGGCTGTGAGGCATTGCCCTTGCCGGAGAGCCCGATATTCATCGGGAAGGCATCGAAGGACTGGATCATCCGCGCGATGTGCCAGGGCCCAGGCGTGCAGGTCGTGGCGAACGTGCCATGCGCGGGCCCCGTTCCGCCGCCAAGCATGGTGGTGAGACCCGACATCAGCGCTTCCTCGATCTGCTGCGGGCAGATGAAGTGGATATGCGCGTCCATGCCGCCGGCGGTGACGATGCGGCCTTCGCCGGCGATGATCTCTGTGCCGGGACCGATGACGATGTCGACGCCGGGCTGGGTATCGGGATTACCGGCCTTGCCGATGCGCTCGATGCGGCCGTCCTTGAGCCCGACATCGGCTTTCACGATGCCCCAGTGATCGACGATCAGCGCGTTGGTGATGACGGTGTCGACGGCGCCATCTGCACGCGAAACCTGGCTCTGGCCCATGCCGTCGCGAATCACCTTGCCGCCGCCGAATTTCACTTCTTCGCCATAGACGGTGAAGTCCCTTTCGACCTCGATGACAAGGTCGGTGTCGGCGAGACGCACGCGATCGCCCGCGGTCGGACCGAACATGTGCGCATAGGCGGAACGGGGAATCTTCGAAGTCACAGCTTGCCCATCACGCTCTGGCGGAAGCCGTAGATCGTGCGGCTGCCGGAGATCGGCACGAGGCTCACGTCGCGCATCTGACCGGGCTCGAATCGCACCGCCGTGCCTGCCGGAATGTTGAGGCGGTAGCCGCGCGCCTTGTCGCGGTCGAAGGCAAGACTGGGATTGGTCTCGAAGAAATGATAGTGCGACCCGACCTGGATGGGGCGGTCGCCGGTATTCGAAACTTTGAGCGTAATGGCGCGGGCACCGGCATTGATCTCGATGTCGCCCGCCACGGTAAAGACTTCGCCAGGGATCATGGCCGGTTCCTAGCGGATCGGCTGATGGACGGTGACAAGCTTTGTGCCGTCCGGAAAGGTCGCCTCCACCTGCACGTCGTGGATCATTTCGGCGACCCCTTCCATGACTTTGCTGCGGTCGACCACGTGCGCGCCGGCTTCCATGAGCTCTGCGACGCTGCGCCCGTCTCGCGCGCCTTCGACGACGAAGTCGGTGATGAGTGCTATGGCTTCCGGATGGTTGAGCTTCACGCCGCGCTCGAGGCGCCTCCGGGCGACGGTGGCGGCCATGGCGATCAGCAGCTTGTCCTTCTCGCGGGGTGTGAGATTCATGCTTGCCTCATTTGCAGTCAGATTGCCCAAAGCTTCGGCAGCGCTCGCCCGGCGCAGAGGAATTCCAGCGCCGGAAGAAGCGATTTGCGCAAGCTGTAACCATCCTCCGCGGCGAACCTAGCAAGAAATTTGCCATTGAAAGCGCTGGCAGCGACATGCGGATGCTGCCGACGGAACCGATCGATCAGTGTTTCGACCTCCGGCGAGAAAAAAGCGACGACTGCCAAGGCGCTCGCGCCTCCGGCGATGGCGGTTCGGCCGAGCAGTTTCGCTACGTCGCCCTCGAAGCGCAGATCCTCGGCATGAATGAGCCTTCCATCGCGCCTTATGCGCCAGCGGTCGGAGAGAAACGCGTTCCGTACCGTCTCGCCCATGGCCGTGCGGCCGAAGATCATCGCCTCCACCATAAGCAGCGATGCGGTCCCGGCGAGATCGGCTGCGATCGTGCGGCGCAGGGCGGAGCCGTCGAAAAGGATCGTCTCCTGCGGCAGCCAGTCGAGACGCGCGCCTGCTCCGACTGTGATGTTCGTGTCGATGGTGGCGCGCTGAAGCTTGGGTGAGCGATAGAGTTTCTCGGCCGCCTGCGTGGTCACGCAGAGATGGCTTTCGGCTGCGACATCGATGGTCCAAGCGAGGCGGTCACCGCCGGTGAGGCCGCCGGACGTATTGATGAGCACGGCTTCACAGCGGCCGGAGGCTCGTGGCAGGCGTATCTTGGTGGCGCCTTCTTGATACAGCCGGCGCAGAACCGTTAAGCCGTTGAGCGGTCCCACTTCGAGCCGTGCCTCGCCGGAAGCGCGCTGGAGCCGGGGGGGCAATGTCGTGGGGAGAGCAGTCACAATGAAGGCCCAGACTGGCGATCAGCCAAGTGAAGGCAACCGACAGGCCTAGTCAAATCGTCAAATGCCGCTTGATCGCTTCGGCCTTGAGGTCTGCAACATTTCCGGAAATGACGATCTCGCCGCGTGTCATGACAGACACGGTATCAGCCAGTTCATGAGCAAAATCGAAGTACTGCTCGACAAGGAGGATGCCCATTCCGCCGCGCTCGCGCAGATAATTGATGGCGCGGCCGATGTCCTTGATGATCGAGGGCTGGATACCCTCCGTTGGCTCATCGAGAACAAGCAGCTTTGGCCGCGTTACCAGCGCGCGGGCGATTGCGAGCTGTTGCTGTTGGCCGCCGGAGAGATCGCCGCCGCGCCGGCCAAGCATGGATTGCAAGACTGGAAAGAGCTCGAAAATCTCCGGGGGAAATCGGCGTTCGCCGCGCGGTAGGTGCGTGAACCCAGTCTCGAGATTCTCCCTCACGGTGAGGAGAGGGAATATCTCGCGGCCCTGCGGCACATAGCCGATGCCCCGCTTGGCACGCTCGAAGGGTTTGAGCCGAGTTATGTCGGCGCCTTCGAGCAAGACCTCGCCGCCGCGCGGGAAGAGTTGGCCCATGATAGTGCGCAGCAGCGTCGTCTTGCCGACGCCGTTGCGGCCGAGAAGGCAGCACACTTTGCCGGTGTCGACGGCGAGCGAGACGCCACGCAGCGCCTGGGCCGCGCCGTAGAACACATCGACATTGTTGACCGCGAGCGCCGTCATCGTCCGAGATACACCTCGATCACCCTGTCATCGGCGCTCACATGTTCGAGCGATCCTTCGGCGAGCACAGAGCCTTCATGCAGCACCGTGACTTTCACACCCAGCTCGCGCACGAAGCTCATATCGTGCTCGACGACGACGATCGAGCGTTCGCCTGCGATCGATTTGAGCAAGCTTGCCGTGGTTTCGGTCTCGGCGTCGGTCATGCCCGCGACCGGCTCGTCGACGAGCAGCAGCCTGGGCTCCTGGGCGAGCAGCATGCCGATCTCGAGCCATTGTTTCTGACCGTGCGACAGGCGAGCTGCCAGCATCTTGCGCTGCGCGCCGAGGCGAACGATATCGAGCAGCTCGCCGAGCCGGATCGTCTCGGCATTCGACATGCGCCAGAACAGGGCTTGCGTCACGCCGCGGTTTCCGGCGAGCGCCAGCGACAGGTTCTCCTCGACGGTGAGCTTCTCGAAGACGCTCGGCTTCTGAAACTTGCGGCCGATGCCGAGCTGGGAAATCGCCGCTTCATCGAGGCGGGTCAAATCGCGCGTCTCGGCGAACAGCACGTCGCCAGTCTGCGGACGGGTCTTGCCGGTGATGACATCCATCATCGTGGTCTTGCCGGCGCCGTTGGGCCCGATGACGGCACGCATCTCGCCGGGTTCGATGGTCAGAGACAGAGCGTTCAGGGCCTTGAAGCCATCGAAGCTGACATTGACATCGTCGAGGTAGAGAATCGAATTGGTAGCTTTGTCCATTGAGTCACTCCGCCGCTTCGGGCTGAGCCGCGGGGATCGCCTTTGACGGCTTTTGCGCCTGCCGCTCGAACAGCCCGGCCAAACCCTTGGGCAGGAACAGCGTGACTGCGAGGAATAAGCCTCCAAGGGCGAAGAGCCAGACATCGGGAAGTGCGCTGGTAAACCAGCTCTTGCCGAAATTGACGACTACGGCGCCGAGAATCGGTCCGAACAGCGTCCCGCGTCCGCCGACCGCGGTCCATACCACCGCCTCGATCGAATTCGCGGGACTGAATTCGCTCGGATTGATGATGCCGACCTGCGTCACGTAGAGCGCGCCTGCAACGCCGGCGATGCATGCGGACACCGTAAAGGCGAACAGCTTGAACATCTCAACCCGATAGCCGAGGAAACGGGTGCGGCTCTCGGCATCGCGAATTGCGGTCATCACCATCCCCAAGCGCGACTGCGTGACGAAGAGGCAAAGCAGAAGGCTTAAGGCAAGCGCAACACATGTCGCGATGAAGAGCACGGTGCGCGTCAAGCTCGACTGCAGACTGAAGCCGAGAATATCCTTGAAGTCGGTGAGTCCGTTATTGCCGCCGAAACCCATGTCATTGCGAAAGAACGCGAGCATCAGCGCGAAGGTAAGCGCCTGCGTGATGATCGAGAGATGCACGCCGCTCACCCGCGAGCGGAAAGCGAAAAAGCCGAAGAGAAAAGCGAGGATGCCGGGAACGAACAGCACCATGAAGGCGGCGAAGACGAACCAGTCGAAGCCGTGCCAATACCAGGGAAGTTCGGTCCAGTTGAGGAAGACCATGAAATCGGGAAGGTCGGGACTGCCATAGACACCGCGGCTGCCAATCTGGCGCATGAGATACATGCCGATGGCGTAGCCCCCCAGCGCAAAGAAGGCGCCATGGCCGAGGCTCAATATGCCGCAATAGCCCCAGATGAGATCGAGCGACAGAGCGAGCATGGCATAGCAGAGATACTTGCCGATGAGCGCCATTGCATAGGCTGGAATGTGAAACGCGCTCGTCGTTGGCACGAGCAGGTGCAGGGCCGGGACCGCGACCAGCAGGGCGAGAATCACGATGAGCGTGATCGCGATACCCCGATGTGAGGCGCCGAACAGAAGCTTTGTGATCATGCCTCGACCGCGCGCCCCTTGAGCGCGAACAGGCCGCGCGGCCTCTTCTGAATAAAGAGAATAATGAAGACGAGGATGAGGATCTTGCCTAGGACCGCGCCCGCAAAGGGCTCGAGGAATTTGTTGGCGACCCCGAGGGTCATGGCCGCTACCAGCGTTCCCCACAAATTCCCGACCCCGCCGAAGACGACCACCATGAAGCTATCGATGGTGTAGGACTGCCCGAGATTGGGGCTGACATTGTCGATCTGGCTAAGCGCCACGCCGGCGATGCCCGCAATACCTGAGCCAAGACCAAAGGTGAGCGCGTCGACGCGTGCCGTATGGATGCCCATGGCGCTCGCCATCTCGCGGTTCTGCGTAACCGCGCGCATTTCCAGGCCAAAACGCGTGTAGCGAAGAATAAGCAGAAGGCTCGCGAATACCATGAGCGCGAACACGATGATGGCGAGACGGTTCGCCGTCAGCGTGATCTCGCCAAGCTGTATCGAGCCCGACATCCAGGAGGGCGTGCCGACCTCGCGATTGGTCGGCCCGAAAATCGTTCGGACTGCCTGCTGCAAAATGAGCGAAAGACCCCAGGTCGCGAGCAATGTCTCCAGCGGCCTGCCATAGAGGAACCGGATGATGCTCCGTTCGATCGCGATACCGATGAGCGCCGTCAGCAGGAAGGCTAGCGGAATAGCGATTAGCAGCGAGGAGTCGAAGAGATAGGGCGCGGATTCGCGGATGACGCTTTGCACCACAAAAGTGACATAGGCGCCGATCATGACCATTTCACCATGGGCCATGTTGATCACGCCCATGACCCCGAAGGTGATCGCAAGGCCGATCGCGGCGAGAAGCAAGACCGAGCCGAGACTCAAGCCGTAAACAGCGTTCTGCACGTTCTCCCACAGCGCGCGCTCGCGCTGGAGTGAGGCGACGCCGTCCGCTGCTGCCTCTGCGACGGGTCCGGTGCCGCGCGCAACGGTAGAGAGAAGCGAGGTTGCTTCCTGATCCCCGCGGTCCTTGACTATGAGGATCGCGGCAAGCTTTTCCGTGTCCGATGCATCGGACACGAGCACCAGCGCCGCCAGCGCCTGTTCCATGCCAAGTTTGATATGTGCAACGTCTTCGTTAGCGAGCGCCTGTTTCAGCGGTTCCACCGCCGAGATATCCCGCGAGCGGAAGATTTCATCGGCTGCCTTGCGGCGGATGTTCGGATCGTCGGACAAGAGCGTGAGACTGCCGAGGATTACCTTGATTTGGCGCCTGATCTTGTTGTTGATCGGGATCTTGTCGAGGTTCGCTTCCGGTATGTCACCGAGCGCTTCACCGCTTGCGGCGGCCTCGATCCTGACCGAACCCCTGCCGTCCCCGATGACGACGAGGCGGTCGTCCTTGCGTATGAAAAGCTTGCCGTCATTGAGCGCGGTCAGGACGGGCGCGACTCGCGGGTTTCCTGTTGCAGCAATCTCGGCGATCGCCTTCTCTTTCTTGGCGAAGCTCGTTGTATCGAGTCCCTTGAGTTCCGTGGCGAGATCTGCCGCCATAGCGTGCGCGGCCATCAGCAGCACGCCCAACGTGACAAGAAAAATCTTTAACCAGGCACGGCTCGCCATCGGCTCTCCTGATGGGAATTGGTGGAGGCGGGTCCCCGGAGGACCCGCCTCGTCATGCGACACCGGAGGAGCAGTCGAGCCTAACTGCCCTGACCCCCGCACTTACCCGTCACGACATTGAAGTTTCCGCAAGAGAGCGGCTTTCTCCAGTCGGAGATCAGGTCTTTGGAGCCCGGGAGATAGTCGGACCATTCATCGCCGACGACCGTGCCTGACGTTTGCCAGACGGTCTCGAACTGACCATCGTCCTGGATTTCGCCGATGAGGACGGGCTTGGTGATGTGATGGTTCGGCATCATAGTGGATGTGCCGCCAGAAAGGTTCGGCACGCTGACACCGATGATCGCGTCGCCGACAGCATCAGGATCGACGGTGCCGGCCTTCTTCACCGCCTCGACCCACATGTTGAACCCGATGACATGGGCTTCCATCGGATCGTTCGTGACGCGTTTGTCGTTCTTGATGAACTTCTTCCACGCAGCGATGAACTCCGAATTGACCGGCACGTCGACGCTCTGGAAATAGTTCCAGGCGGCGAGATGGCCGACCAGCGGCGCGGTATCGAGACCGGCAAGCTCTTCCTCGCCGACCGAGAAGGCGACGACCGGGATATCCTCGGCCTTGACGCCCTGGTTGCCCAGCTCCTTGTAGAAAGGAACATTCGCATCGCCATTGATGGTCGACACGACTGCGGTCTTCTTGCCCGCGGAGCCGAATTTCTTGATGTCGGACACGATGGTCTGCCAGTCGGAATGGCCGAATGGCGTGTAGTTGATCATGATGTCTTCATCGGCAACGCCCTTGGCCTTGAGATAAGCCTCGAGAATCTTGTTGGTCGTGCGCGGGTAGACATAGTCGGTGCCGGCGAGGACCCAGCGCTTCACTGCGCCGCCATCCTCGCTCATGAGATAATCGACGGCGGGAATGGCCTGCTGGTTCGGCGCCGCCCCCGTGTAGAATACGTTCTTCGAGCTCTCCTCGCCCTCATACTGGACGGGATAGAAAAGAAGGCCGTTCAGCTCCTCAAAAACCGGCAGCACTGATTTGCGCGACACCGAGGTCCAACAGCCGAACACGGCCGCGACCTTGTCCTTGGCGAGCAGGTCACGCGCCTTCTCGGCGAAAAGCGGCCAGTTCGAAGCCGGATCGACGACCACTGCTTCGAGCTTTTTGCCTAGCAGCCCGCCCTTTTTGTTCTGCTCTTCGATGAGCATCAGCATGACGTCTTTGAGCGTCGTCTCCGAGATCGCCATCGTTCCCGAAAGCGAATGAAGGATGCCGACTTTGATCGTCTCTTCTGCAACGGCGGCCGGCGTTATGAAGGCGGTCGTTGTGAGGGTGGCCGCCAGAAAAAGTCCGCTAGAAAGTTTTGAGAATACGGAACTGCTCATATTTTCTCCTTGTCGTGCTAATGCCCTCGCCGTCGGCATGCACCGCAAGGCTTGTGCCAGTTGCTGCTATTTCAGGCTGTTGGTTTGAAGCTTTGGAATCGCCGAGAGATTCTTATGGAGCTGCGCAAAAGCCCTCTGCCTGACCTACTAGATGGCTACAAGTTTGGGCAACTCAGGCGGCAACCGCCCAGAAATTGGGCTGTGATCGACAACGCTCGGCGGGTGCACGCCGTGCCCATCGTCGGAGAGGATACGAAGAGGCG
>WBZQ01001707.1_pt1 | contig 12278 bp, 14 predicted proteins | sample 5204251 | NCBI WGS metagenome assembly WBZQ01 (sample SAMN12412402, study PRJNA552823) | activated sludge metagenome | isolation source: activated sludge from nitrification reactor of wastewater treatment plant... | place: USA: Virginia | collected 2017-09 | reverse complement strand
CAGGCGGCGGCCAAGGGATATTCACAGGATGGCCTCGTTCCCTGCCGCTCCGCGCTCAATACCCCGGCCAGTTGCGCCAGTCCCGTGGCTCTGGCGCGACCCGCGGCCTGGATCTTGCTTGACATGGCGTTATGGCTGTCGACATCCGCCAGCCGCAGTTCCAGATCCAGGCATTGAAAAAACAGAGCGGCAAAATGATCGCAGGCCGTTAACCAGCCAGGGATGGCGAGTTGAGCCTGGGTATCGAGCACCTTAATCCGCTCCTTGGCCCCCGCCTCGGGGTTGAGGATCCAGGTCTGGGCGGTCAGGACACAGAGAGGGCCGGATGCGGGGGTCGCCACCTCCTGAATACCCAGATAAAGCGGGGCATGGGCCGAGCCATCCTCAGGGGGGATTGGAGCCGGAAGCGGATTTAGCCACCAGATACCCTGGGCAGGGCGTAACACCCGGGTTTCGCCGAGGTCAAGCAGTTGGCCGCTCACCAACTCCTGTCTCAGATTGGGCTTGGGGGTGATGTCCCGTGTCAGGCCAGCGCACAGTCCAGACAGGTAGCGATCGAGGGCCATAGCCACGGCCTGCCGCCCCTTTGCGCCGGCTGAATCCTCCGACCATGCCAGCAGGCGTTCCCGGTCGAGGCGGGCAACTCGCGTTCCGGGCAACCCGACGACCTGCAATGCCAACCCGTTTTCACTCAGTCCTGGGCTGATCGCCAGATCTCCGGCCACCAGGGTACACAGATGGCGGCGCGCACCCTGGGGTCGGCCATCACGCACGCGAACGGCGTAAACCTCGGCGCGACCCTCAAGAACTGACCAGGCCAAGGCGGGATCGACCAGCAGCAGCGGCGTCTTGCCACTCAAGGCCTGGGTGGCGGTGACGTCCACCCCCCCGTATTCCAGGAGTAGCGTCTCGTTCATGAGTCGCGTCAGGTCACCAACAGTTGGGCATAGTGGCCGCCCGCCGCCATCAGTTCCTCATGGGTACCCCGCTCGACGATGGCGCCCCGATCCATGACGATGATTTCATCCGCGTCGCGGATGGTCGAGAGCCGGTGAGCAACGATCAGACAGGTCATGCCTCGGCGGCGCAGACAAGCATCGATGTGCTCCTCGGTCTCCGCATCCAGGGCCGAGGTGGCCTCGTCCAGAATCAGGATGGATGGGTTGCTCGCCAGGGCCCGAGCGATCTCAAGACGCTGTTTCTGACCTCCGCTGAAGTTGGCGCCACCTGTCAGCATCTCGGCATGATAGGCTTGGGGTCGGCTGGCGATCACCTCGTGGATCGCGGCATCCTTGGCAGCCTGAACGATATCCTTATCCAGGATAGCCGGATTCCACAGAGTCAAATTATCGCGAACGGTGCCCTCGAAGAGAAAGATCTCCTGGTCCACGAAGGCGACGGAACTCGCAAAGAGGGCGGGAGGGATGTCCGAACGCGGGATAGCGTCAAACCAAATCTCACCGGACCAGGGCCTGTAGAGTTGCGCGATCAGCCTGACGATGGTCGATTTACCCGATCCCGAGCCGCCCACCAGTGCCACCCGCGACCCGGCCGCTACCTTGAGGGAAAAATCCCGGATCAGCGGTGGTTCCGTGGCGCTATAGCCGAAGGTCAGGTTCCGCAACTCGAACTCTCCTCCCAACCGCACCCCAACCCCAGGCAGCACCAATCCCCTGGGCCTAGGGTTCAGAAAGAGAGGGTCCAGAGGGTGCTGCATCACCTCCTCGACCCGCTCGATGTAGCCTCGCAAGGTCAGAACATTGGCGCTGGAATTCACCAACTGCTGCACCGGAGCGATAAAGGCGATCAGGAGCGCCTGGAAGGCCGCCAACATACCGATGCTCATACCCCCATCCATCACCCGCAAGGCCCCAACGCCCAACACCACCGCCATGGACAGACTGGTCAGCAGAATGGGTATTTGCCGCAGGGACATCTCCCAAAGCGAGTAGTGCTGGCCAATATTTTTGGCATAGGCCTTGAGACCCGCCCACCGCCCGAAGAACTCCGCCTCGCGCCCGCAGGCCTTGAGGGTCTCGATGATTTGCAGTCCGTGAAGCGCGGCGGCGCGGGCCTTGCCCTGCTCCGCAACGAAACTCGTAAACAGCCTTTGACTCTTGCCCGCGGCGAACTTCAGGATCACCAGATTGAGCAAGGCCATGAAAACGCCAAGCAAGGTCAGCAGGACATCGAATTGCAACATTACCAGGGCGTAAAGGGCGATGGTCAGGCAACTGACGGCCGTGGCGGTAATATCCTCAACGATAATCTTGGCAATGATCTCGATATATTGGCCGCGCAGCCCGACTTCGCCACCATGAAAGCGGGTAAAAAAGGCATAAGGCAACCGGAGGGCATGGGTCATGAAGGCCGCGCTATCGCCCATGGCCCCTTTCAAGGTCTGGCGGAGGAAGGTCTGGCGCTGCATGAAGCCTAGCCCCGCCACCATTACCAGGGTGCCCGCCATGACCAGCAGGAGCGGTCGCAGCCAATCGACGCGTTCCGGGCTGAGGATGCTATCGATGAATATTTTGGTGTAACCCGGTTGGGCAACCCCCGGGATGACCTGCAGCAAACCCGCAACCAGGGCAAAGGCGATGGCCGCGGACATGCCGACCAGACGGTACAGAATGGCCCCCACCCACCCCGAGGGTCGCCAGCCGGGAATCTGAACGCCAGCCCCCCCGAGGCTCATCCGAAGGCGCCCTTCAGGTAGGGAATGATGAGTTCGATCGGGGTCTGACTACGGGCTATGACGCGGATCATGCACTGGGTCCCGGATTCGATTGGGGTCGGCGGTCCCAGACCAGAAGACCAGCTATAACCCGATGGGGTATCCGGGGCCTCCTGCAAACTCACCGTCACCATGACCGGCGCCCCACTCCGGGTAAGGGTATCCACCAGTTCCTGATTATCCAGAACCCGCATCATGCCTTTTGGCGAGGCCGGATAGCGGGATACGGTCTGAACCTCCCCCAACATGACCCCATACTCGTCCTCCGAAAGGGTCTCGGGGATCACATGCACCGGCATCCCCGGTCGCAGTTCCATGCCCTGAAAGGGCGGAATGAAGGCGACCACCAGCGGCTTGCCCGCCTTGGCGCGAAAGAGATCCGCGTCCTCCGCCCCCGCGACATCCTCCCAGGGGCTCATCTCCAGGGTAGCCACGGACTCCCCCTCCTGGAGTCGGTCCCCAGGATTGCGGTGCATCTCCACGATCACGCCGCTGTGCAGGCTTCTGACCTCGGAAAAGGTCCGCAGGCGCTCCTGGAGGGACAGCACCCGTTCCTCCACGGGGACCCGGGTCTTCGTCAACTCCAGAAGGTTTTGCTCCATCTTGGTGTCGGTCTGGTGACGCGTCAGGTCTAAACCGGCCAGCTCCTGCTGGTCCTGGAGCAGCCGGATCTGGGCATGGCGCAGTTCGCTTTTCCATTTTTCCAGATCCAGTCGGGAGACGGTCCCCGCCGAGCGCAGTTGCTCATAAAACTTCACCAGTTCGCCCAATTCCTTGACGAGTTCAATCCCGAGCCGGATCGACTCCTCCAGCGTCCTGCGCTGCTTGCCGATGTAGGCATAGACCAACTCGACGTTCTTTTCCTGCTTCGCCTCCAGGAAGGCCCGTTCCTCATCCAGCTTGGCCAAGAGGCTCTGGGCCTCACGCAGTTCGGACTCAATTTCCGGCTGGGCCAGTCGCGCCACCACCGTGCCGCGGCGGATGGCCTGGCCCTCTGTCACCAGGACGTCGAGAATCTGTCCGGAAGACACCCCCACGATATTGAAGAGGACGCCGCTGCGGATGAGGATGCCCTGGCCGGAGACCTTAGTCAGCACATTACCCAAAAAGCTCCAGGTAATCGCCGCCGCCAGCAGCAGGCCGACGGTGCCTAACGCCAGCCAGGCCCGGGACGAGACCACATACATGACCTGGTCCAATTCCTCCAGGGAGGCAGGGTCACCCCGGGCATCCCGCCGCTTCCCGTTCTCAGTCACGGCCTTCATCTCCCGACGCTACCCTCCGCAGGCGCTCGCAGCTTCATGCCCCGGCTATTCCCATCGAAACAGCCAGGCGGCAATGCCGATAAAGACCAGGGCCAGGGCCGCGAGCAGCAGAACCTGGGGCAGGATATCCGCCACCTGGGCGCCGTCGATCATGACCTGGCGGGCGGCGTCCACCAGGTGGGTCAGGGGCGAGAGTTGGGACAGGAAGCGGGCGATGGCGCTGGTGCCCTCCATGGAATACCAGACCCCTGACAGCAGCAACAAGGGCCAGGAGATCAGGTTGAGCACACCATTCGCCAATTCCTCCGTACGCCAGCGCGAGGCGACGATCAGCCCGAGACTGATGAGACACAGGGCGCCGGTGGCAAAGACAAGGGCCAAAGCGACATAGGAACCCCGCATAGTGAAATCGAGCAGCAGATCGACCCCCACATATATTAGGAGGCTCGCGCTCATCACCACCAGCAAACGCGACAGCACCTGGGCGGTGAGAAACTCAAAGGGAGTCAGCGGCGTCGCCTTGAGCCGGCGCAGGACGCCATTCTTCCGGTAGCGCACGATGACCCAGCCCACCCCCCAGAGACTCGAAAACATGACATTCATGGCCAGGATGCCGGGCAACACCCAGTCCGCGTAACGCAGCGCAGCGCCACTGCGGGTCCGCCGCACCGGTGCCGTGTCGGGATGCCGGACGGGTCCGCCCACCCCGGACTCCTCCCCCAGCAGGAGGCGTTCTGCCAGATAACCCCGAGGCGATTCCAGATTCACCCAATAGGCGAGGGGCTGGCTGCGCGGGTCCAGCAAGAGGTCGAGCTGATGGCGATCCACCTGGGTAATGGCGGCCGGCAAATCCGTGACGGGAATGAAATGAATATGCTCGAGGGCCAGGAACCCCGTCGTCGCGGGCGGCAGGGCTCCGTCCGCCGTCATCACCCCCACCTTGAAGGGATCCTCGGGGTCACCGCTGAAAATCACGGCAAAGGCCAACACCATCAGGATGGGCATAAAGATATTCCAGCCCAGACCCGCGCGATCCCGGTAAAACTCCCGGTTGCGGGCGACCAGGATGGCAAGAATGCGACGCCACATGTGGGTTACTCCCAAGTTCCCGAATGGAGAGGTCCGCTGCCGGGGCCAGGCAATCACCCAGGCCCCTCAAGTCCGCAACTCATGTCCCGTCAGTTTGAGGAAAAGGTCCTCCAGATTGGGGCTCGCGACCCGCAGGGCGCCCAGATCCGCCCCGACCGCTTCCAGTTCCTTGAGGACCGGTGGCACCGCCTCGGCAAACAACTCAATTTCGCCATTGCGGCTCATGGCACCCGCCGGCAAAGGCTCCTGGGCCGGCCAGCCGGCGGCGGGCAGCCGGATCACGGTGGCGGGGAAGTGCTCCCGCACCAGTTGGGCCGGGTTGCCCTGGGCGATGATCCGGCCCCGGTCCACGATGGCGATCTCGTCGCACAGGCGCTCGGCCTCTTCCATATAGTGGGTGGTGAGCAGGACCGTGGTCCCGCGAGCACGCACCGTCTCGATCAGGCCCCAAAAGTTGCGCCGGGCCTGGGGATCGAGGCCCGTGGTCGGCTCGTCGAGAAAGACCAGCTCCGGGTCGTTTACCAGGGCGATGGCTAGCAGCAGGCGTTGGCGCTGGCCCCCGGAGAGCTTGCGGCTGTCACGATCCAGGATCTCGCCCAGGTTGCAGAGCCGGACCAGTTCCTCGCGGGGGGCGGTACGGCGATAGAGGGCCGCAAACATATCGAGAGACTCGGCCACGGTCTGAAAGTCCTGGAGGGCGGTGACCTGAAACTGGATGCCGACCGCCTCGCGATAGGCGGCGTCCAGGGGCCGACCCCGGTAGCGGACCTCGCCAGAGGACGGCGACTGGATACCCTCCAGCATCTCCAGGGTCGTGGTCTTGCCGGCCCCGTTGGGACCCAGAAGTCCGAAACAGCGGCCCGGAGCCACGGCAAAGCTCACCCCATCCACGGCGCGCACGCCAGGGTAGGTCCGAACCAGGTCGTGGGCTTCGATCAGACTGTCCAAGGGTAATGACCTTGAGGTTAGGGTGGACAAGGGCGGGGACAGGGGCGGCTGGCTTCCGGTAGTATTGTCCCAAGCCCAGGCTCGAACCGCCAGCAGCGATTTGCCGCCCTGACCACCTCGACCCGATCCCAAATAACCCCACCGGAGACCCCCCGCGTGATTATCCTTATCCTTGGCCTCTGTCTCTTCCTCGGCATGCACTCCCTGGGCTTCCTCGCCCCTGCCTGGCGCGGGCGCATGGTGGCGCGTCTGGGCCAAACCACCTGGCAGGGCATGGCCGGCGTGGTCGCCCTGGTGGGCTTCGCCCTGATCGTCTGGGGCTATGGCCTCACCCGGAGCGCGCCCATACCGCTCTATGCCCCGCCCATCTGGACCCGCCACCTCAGCCTCTTGATCATGCTGCCGGTCTTTCCCCTGCTCCTGGCCACCTATCTGCCCGGCCGCATCCAGGCCGCGGTCGTCCACCCCATGCTGACCGCGGTGATCATCTGGGCCCTGGCTCACCTGACCGCCAACGGCAACCTGGCGGACCTGCTGCTCTTCGGGGGCTTCCTGGCCTGGTCCCTGGCGGACCGCATCTCCCTCCTCTCCCGTCAGGCCCCGCCGGTCCAGGGCGCCCCTAGCCGCAAGGCCAACGACCTGATCGCCATCGGCGCCGGACTCGCCCTCTATGTCGTCTTCCTGCTGTGGGCCCACAAGTGGCTGATTGGGGTCTCGCCCCTGGGCATGGCATGACCCCACCAAGGCTCGGCACGGCCCTGCTATGGGTCCTGCTGGTCGTGGAGACATCAATGAGCGCAGAGTTACCCAACCCCACTCGCCCGGTCATCGACTTTCGTGACCCGACCCAGGCCGAGGGCTGGACCTCGGTTGATGATCAGGTCATGGGCGGTGTCTCCGCCAGCCAGGTCAAGGCGACGCCGGCGGGTCTGGTCTTCAGCGGCGAGGTATCCCTGGCCAACAACGGCGGCTTCGCCTCCATCCGCGCCCTGCCCCGGGACTACGGACTGGCGGGGGCTACCGCCCTCATCCTACGCCTCCAGGGCGATGGCCAGACCTACAAGTTCGGCATTCGCACCGATGACGCCTTTGACGGTGTCCAATACCAGGCGCGGGTGACGACCCAGGCTGGGGAGTGGCTGGAGGTACCCTTGCCGCTATCGGCCTTCCAGCCCAGTTTTCGGGGCCGCCCGGTGTCCGCCCCACCCCTGGACCCGGCACGGATCCGGGTCTTCGGCCTCCTCATCGCCGACTGCCAGGCCGGACCCTTCCGGCTCCTGGTGGAATCCCTCCAGGCGCGGTTCTGAGCGCCGGCCCTGCCCCCTTGGCGTTAAGGCCCCGGGCCCCTGGGGCTCGTCAACCCCATTACCCGCGCCAGATCACGTCGCAGCGCGTTCGCCAGTGGCTCGGGTACCCGCCCGGCAAAGGAGGTGACCAGTTCCTGGTAGTACCAGAGAGAACCCGCCCTGCCGCCCGTAAAGCGATCCCAGACAGTCTCGCCCGTCTCGGTCAGGTCCAGGAGGATCGCCTGCAGATTCGCCAGCTTGTCGCAAGCGGATACCAGCACACCGGGACCCTCGGCCGCTCGCAGATGGGCAAGGTAGGCCTCCTTGCGCGGGCGCCAGGGCGGCTTGAGGCCCGCCGCATCCGGCAGGCCATCGGTACAGAATTCCACCAGTGCGAGCACCTCGGGTCCAAAGGCCTCCTGAATGGGTTGCGCCCAGGCGGGTCCGGCATCCTCCAGAACATCATGGAGCAGGGCCGCCAGGATCTGGGCCTCGGAGCCACCATAGCGCTGCACCAGGGCGGCCACGGCCACCGGGTGGGTGATGTAGGGCAACGGCAAACCTGCCGCATTCTCGGTGCCCTTGCGGATCTGCCCCTGATGGGCGGCGGCGGCCAGGGCCAGGGCGGCGTTGAAATGCTCCGATAGCCTGTCCAATTTCCGGGTCCTTAGAGGTGATGGACCGGCATGCCGAAGAGACTCCCGAGGAGGGTCATCACCAGTGACCCCACCAGGGTCAGAATGATGACCGCCGGGATAGCGGCAATCGCCGCCTTCACCATAAACACCACGATGGACCAAAAGGGTATTTTGATGTCCACGACAACGACTTCGCCCGCACGAAGGTTTTCCATCTTGCTCTCCCGAGATCGCCAGGTTGAAACGTTGATTATTGCACGTCCTGGATGAGGACCCGGCACCCTGGCCACCGGCAAGTACCTCATGGAGCGTCGCTAAAGGACCCCCGCGCCCGCGCCAACCGCGAGGACCACACCCGCATCGCCAAGGATTTTTTACAAATCCACGGCTATCTCGGGCCGGTGCCTCGATCAATGTCGTGCCCCTGGTCGGGGCGATGAGACGCTTGTGCATTGATGGCAGGCGGCTGCCCCACGCACCAGAAACCAGCGCAGGCGCTTGACACAGCAAAGACCCACTGAGGCACCGGCAAAGGCGGGAATACCTGATCGACCAAGGTGCGGCGATCTCCAGTGCGGCGATCTCCACCATGCGCTAGGGGGTGCAGGACGGACAGATGCCGCGGCCCTTGCAGGATCAGGCTACCCGGAAATCGCACAAGCCGTGCAGCGGTTGCGGGCAAAGCTGGAGGCAAGGATGCCGCAGGCGAGATAGCGGCGGAATTCCCATGCCACGACGACGGCACGACCTGGCCTGCCCCGTCACCTTCGCACGCCAAGGCGAATTAGGTCGCCAGATGGGACGGGACGATCCGTTAGGACAGTAGGCTGGAGCCCCCCGCAGTACCCGATGCCGGAATGCCAGCCGCCGGAGGGCGGAAATCGGGATAGGGGCGGTCAGGATACCTGACCGTTCCCCTCCCCCACCACCCGGCATGCGGGTCCGCACCGGGCGGTTCGAGTAGTTGAGGTCATGAGAGCCGGGGTGCGCCGAGCTTGTCGAAATAGGCGATGGTCAGCACCCGCTTGATGTCGCCATTGCTGTTTCGCCACCAGCAGCCTGCATTTTGTGCCACGCGCTTTGCCACCTGTTCAGCCGCGCCTAGGTGGGTCAGTTCCCGGTAGATCGTGCTACCCCGCTTCCAATGCTTGAGCTGGATCGCCCGCAACCGATGCCGCAACCATTCGTCCAGCTTCCGCCAGACTCCCGGTGTTTGCGCCAGCCTGAAGTAGGCTTTCCAACCCAGCAGGTAAGGTTTCAGCTTGGCGATGACCTCGACCATGCTGCGCCCGCCCGAGCGCCGGGTCAGTTGCCTCACCCTCTGCTTGAACGTCGCCATCGGCTTGTCGGCCACCCGACGCTTCACCCCGTCCTTGGCCAACCAGAAGCTGTAGCCCAGAAACTTCCTTCCCCACACGCTCGCCACCGCGCTCTTGGTCTCATTGACCTTGAGCCGTAGCTTGGCGTAGCACTTGCGCAGCAGTGCCATTACCCGTTCGCCGGCCTGCGGGCTGCACACCTACACATTGCCGTCATCGGTATAGCGGGCAAAGCCATGACCGTGCTTCTCCAACACGTTATCCACTTCATCCAGCATCACGTTCGCCAGGAGCGGGCTCAGCGGCCCGCCTTGCGGCGTGCCTTGGTAGCACTCCTGAACGACGCCATCGCTCATGATGCCGCTGTTCAGGTACGCCCGTATCAGCCGGGTGACCCCGGCGTCGTCGAGGCGCTGCCGTAGGCGGTCAATGAGGAGGTCGTGATTGACGCGATCAAAGAACTTCTCGAGATCGACATCGACCACGATGCTCCTACCCGACGGGATGTAGCCCTGCGCCGCCAGGATCGCGTCGTGGGCGCGCCTGCCCGGTCGGCAGCCGTCGCGGTGGGCGCTGAAGGTCGGGTCACGTAGCGGTTGCAGTACTTGCAGCAGGGCTTGCTGGATCAGCCGATCCGTGACCGTCGGGATGCCCCGCGCGCGCTCACCTCCGTCCGGTTTCGGGATCGTTACCCGTCGTACCGGACGGGGCCGGTACGTCCCCTGCAACCGTTGGTCCCGAATCTGCGGCCATGCCGTGACCAGGTGTTGCCGGGTCTGTTCCATGTCCAGACCCTCGACTCCCCCTGCCCCTTGGTTGGCTTTGACCCGTTGCCACGCCCGTTGCCGGTTCGCTCTCGCCAGGACGGCTTGCCGCAGCCCCGGCCCCATGCTCTCGGTGTCCGGTCGCGGGTCGACCGCTTCGTCGCTGACTGGATCACGCCGGGCTGCACCTGGCGCTACACCCGCCCGCTCTGCTGGCGCAGACTTCTGACGCCTTGTGGTCAACATCGACATGGCCTCAAGCATTCCTTCTCGTTCGGCCCTTCGCCCCCTGCCGGCAGCTAATATGGCCTCTGCTGACTTCTCGCTCCGCCTTTCAGCGTCGGCCTTGCAGCCACCAGGCGAGATCTCCCCGGGTAAGAACGCACTCTTTCACGGCACAACCGCCGGATCTACGCCACTTCGCCTTGATCACGAGCGCTGCGCGGAATCGTGCCCGCTCGCCCTGCTCGGCAGCGCCTGCTATCCGGTTCTTGTCCATCGGCTCGCCGTTTCGCTCCACGCTTCCTCCCCACCATCAGTCGCCCTCATGCCGTTGCGCTTCGCTTCGTTCGCTGTGATCAACTTACGGGAGGACTTTCACCTCCAAGAGTGCGCCCATGCCGGGCGCACACAAAAAACCGGGCCTGCGCCCGGTTGTCAATGCGGCCGGGGACGCGATCATGCCGCTATCTTGGCGCACTCCTTGGCACAAGCTTCGCAGGAGTTCATGCAGTCCTTGCATTCCTGGTGTTTGTCAGCGTGCTGCTTGCACGCATCCTGACAAGCCTTGCAGGTGTCCTGGGCGATCTTGGCCATGGCGGGAAGGTAGGGCGATTGTTGCGCGGCCAGGTCGTGCAACGCACGACAGATAGACAGCATCTGATTGACGTTGGTAGCGCATTCGGCCATGGACTTGTCGCCCTCGCCGAGCAGCACGATGCAATGGGCCAGACAGACCTCGCCGGTATTCATGCAGTTGCCAGCCGAGTCGATCAGCGCCTGATTTTTGTTCGTGCCATGATGATGCATATTTTCGTGGTCCATGGGGGTCTCGGCCGCAGCCTTGCCCGCCATCGCAGCGGCTGCCAGCATCGTCAGACTGCCCAGTGCGGTTCTTCTATCCATTCAGGTTTCCTCCGTTGGCTGCCCCTCTTTTGCCGTGATATCGGCGATTCGCCGTCACCAACTGGGGCAGAAGGTCTGGTGGCGGGCAACCTATGTTAGGGTGAGGTAGCAAAATCCTGCAAGTCCGCGTGCCGACCCAGCGGGGCCCCCCGGGTTGCAAGGAAAGCCCCTTTCAAGCCATGATGCGGTCCCTCTTTTCACCCCCAACCTTCGGATCCTTCACCACCATGTCGAACGAAACCAACGTAACCTGGCATGAACATCAGGTTACGCGCGAACGCCGCGAGGCCCTGCACGGTCACCGTGGCTGTGTCATCTGGTTCACGGGCCTGAGCGGCTCGGGCAAGAGCACCATCGCCAATACCCTGGATCACCGCCTCCACGGCCTGGGCCTGCACAGCGCCGTCCTGGATGGCGACAATGTGCGCCACGGTCTCAACGCCGGACCGGGCATGCTGCGCGACACCCATGGCCCGGAATTCGCCAGCCGCTTCGGCCTCGGCTTTTCGGCCATCGACCGCGAGGAAAACATCCGCCGGATCGGCGCCGTGGCCCAACTCTTCTGCGAGGCCGGGCTCATCGCCCTGACCGCCTTCATCAGCCCCTACCGCATCGACCGCGACCGCATTCGCGGCACCCTGCGCCCGGGTGAATTCATCGAGATCTTTGTCGACACTCCTATCGAGATCTGTGAACAACGCGACCCCAAGGGCCTCTACAAGAAGGCCCGGGCCGGCGAACTCAAGGGCTTCACCGGCATCGACGACCCCTACGAGGCACCCTATGCCCCGGAGTTGGTACTGGCCGGCGGCGAACTGACCCCGGACCAGCTCGCCGAGATCGTCATCGATCACCTCATCCTGAAGGAAATCATTCCGCCGCGGCGCGCCTGAGCGTCAGGCCCGTGCGCTCGACCCGGTCGGGGACGCCTCATGACCCAACTCTTCGATCGCGTCCCCGACCGGCTCTTCTCGCCCCTGGCCAGCGCCAACCGGCGCACCTATGGGGCCCTGCTACTGGACCTCTACCCCCTCTTCTTCGATCAGATCCACGCGGACGTCTTCCCCTCCCGGGAGACGGTACGCCACGAGATTGAGGAACGGCTGGCGG
>WBZQ01000475.1_pt2 | contig 12292 bp, 9 predicted proteins | sample 5204251 | NCBI WGS metagenome assembly WBZQ01 (sample SAMN12412402, study PRJNA552823) | activated sludge metagenome | isolation source: activated sludge from nitrification reactor of wastewater treatment plant... | place: USA: Virginia | collected 2017-09 | reverse complement strand
GGCTTGGCTCACCGCCACCACGTCTGGCGGCAACTCACTGAGTTCGTCCATCAACCTGGCCGGCACGTCATGTTCGCCGAGCACTTCAACCATGCGCTGGGCGGGCCCATGGCCTTCACTGAGTACGACGATGCGATAGCGCTGGGCCAACTTCGACTTGATATCGGCAATGGCAGCCTCGATATCGCCGCGATAGGGGTCGATGCCAGCAATCCCCAAGTCGCCGTCGACACCAAACTCAGCCTCGTCGAGCCCGAACGGCGAGACGCTCCACCAAGCCTTGCCTTGTTCGATAGCCAGTTCGCGCACATCGCCAAGCTGGCGCAGCGACGCCGCCCCCACGTCGATAGGTGCCGAACCGCCGGCAGCCGCGGCAGCCCAGGAGGCTCCCAGGAACTCATCGCTCGTCGCAACCAGATCATGGGCCCGAGCACGCACGCGTTCGGGGTCGATCACCAACACAGTGGTGTTCTCCGGCATCAATTCGACGAGGAGTTCCATCTCATCGACCAGCACGGGGGCCAACGACTCCATGCCCTCGACCGCGATGCCTTCGGCGATCTTGTCAGTGAGATCGAGGAGTTGAGGGTGCTTCTCGCCCAGGGCGGCGGCACGTCGACGTACCTCCTCGGTGAGGAGAAGTTCGCGACACGGGGGTGCCCACAGGCGGGGCACCGGTGCGATGGTTCGCTGGTCGGCGACCGCAAAGGAGCGGATCTCGTCGACGTCATCGCCAAAGAACTCCACGCGCAGTGGGTGCTCTTCAGTCGGTGGAAACACATCGACAATGCCGCCTCGCACAGCGAACTCCCCGCGCTTTTCCACGAGGTCGACGCGAGAATAGGCAGCCTGGGCCAACTGCCGCACCAAGGTTTCTGGTGGCACCGCGTCACCAACCCGAACCTCGACAGGAGCCAAATCCGCGAGTCCTTTGACTTGCGGCTGCAAGACACTGCGGATCGGTGCCACGAGCACGTTGATGGGGCCGTTGTCTGCATCGGCACCTGGGTGTTTGAGGCGGCGCAGCACGGCCAAACGCTTGCCAACGGTGTCGCTTCGAGGACTCAGCCGCTCGTGAGGGAGGGTTTCCCATGCGGGATAGAACGCCAGCCGAGCCGGGTCGACGACCTCACCCAACACGGCCGTGAGGTCTTCGGCCTCGCGCACGGTGGCAGTCACTACGAGCACGGGTCGGCGAGCCGCCAAGCCTGCGATCACAAAGGGATGCACAGCCGGTGGGCCGGTGAGTTCATGGGTGCGCGCGACGTCAGCATCGGCCAGCGCTTGAGCCAACGCCGGGCTCGTCGCAACTGCCTGCACAAGGCCACTGATGCTCACAACCACTCCTCTTGGCACGGCCAAACACCCCCGATCCACATTGGATAGGGGGTCAGCCGTGCAAGGTCAGTCTAGGTGTTCCAGGGCCCCTCAGGTGCGCTCACCCGAGCCTCGTCGGCGGCCTGGTCGTTGTCTTGCTCCTGGCTTTGGCGTTCGGCCTCGACGCGTCGCAGGTAGTGGTCGACCTCGTCGTCGATGCGAGCCTGGTCCCAACCAAAGACCTCCGCCATCAAAAGGGCTGCCGGGCGTGCCGCGCTGACACCTCGGTCGTCGGTTTCAATCGAAATTCGAGTACGTCGAGCCAGCACGTCATCAAGATGGCGTGCACCTTCATGGGATGCGGCATAAGCGATCTCGGCGGCCAGATAGCCATCGGCACCTTCGAGCGAGTGACCCAGTTCGGGTCGGTTGGACACCAACTCCAACACCTCATCGATAAGCCCGCCATAGCGCCGAAGCAGGTGCTCAATCACGTCCACACCAAGGCCGGATGCTTTAGCGATCGCATCGCGCTGTTGAGTGCGTGTGGCGAACCCTTCGGCACCCATCAACGGCACGTTCTCGGTGATCGATGGGCCGACCTTGTCAAAGGTTGCGGTTGCCAAGTCGACGGCGTCTTTGGCCATCACACGGTAGGTAGTCAATTTGCCACCGGCAATCAGCACGAGTCCGGGCACCGGGCTCACGACGGTGTGCTCACGACTAATTTTGGTGGTCGCTGCGGCGGCGTCGCCGCGGTCGCCATCTTTGGGAACCGTGCCCTTAAGCAAAGGCCGAAGGCCGGCATAGACACCGATGACGTCGCTTCGATCGAGCGGGACCCGCAACAACTTGTTGACGTGCTCAAGGAGGTACTCAACGTCGGCCTTCGAGGCTGCCGGGTGCGCAAGATCGAACTCCCACGGAGTGTCGGTGGTGCCGATAATCCAGTAGTTCGCCCACGGGATCACAAACATCACTGACTTCTCGGTCTTAGTGATGAAGCCGGCTTCAGCCTTGATCCGATCGCGGCTCACCACAATGTGGACGCCCTTGCTGGCCTCGACATTGAGGGCGCCTTCGCCGCCCATGAGTTGCTGGATTTCGTCGGTCCACACACCAGCAGCGTTGATGACCGTGCGGGCTCGCACCTCAAAGTCCAGGTCGTTTTCCAGGTCACGAACATTGACGCCCACAACACGGCCATCTTCGTGAATAAACCCGGTCACCTTGGTGCGGGTCGTGACGTGCGCGCCGTACGTCGCGGCCGTGCGGGCCACGCTCATCACGAGTCGCGCGTCGTCAACTTGGCAGTCGTAGTAGCGGATCGCGCCATGCAGGTCATCGGTGCGAATGTCGGGGGCGATCGCTTTGAGCTTCTTGCGGAACAAGTGGCGGTGCTTGGGCACTCCCATGGAGTACTTACCGGCCATCGCCATGGTGTCGTAGAGCGCGACACCGGCGCCGACGTAGGGCCGCTCCCACGCGTGATGCAGTGGGTAGAGGAAGGGCACCGGGCGCACCAAGTGCGGCGCCAAACGGGTCAACAACAGGCCACGCTCTTGCAGCGCCTCACGCACCAACGCGAAGTCGAACATCTCCAGGTAGCGCAAGCCACCGTGCACCAACTTCGAACTGCGAGAAGAGGTGCCACTGGCAAGATCTCGTTGCTCGATCAAACCGGTGGAGAGGCCTCGGCTGACCGCGTCGAGAGCAATGCCAGCGCCCGTGATGCCGCCACCAACAACGAGTACGTCGAGGGGCCCATCTTGCATTGCGGCCAATGCACGCTCACGAGAAGCCGGACCAAGATCAGCTGAAAATGCCATGGCCTCATCTTCCCATCAGGGGGTGGAGGCATCTGGCAGTGGCTAGTCGCTAGGACTTTGGTGGGCCGGTTGGGCGGGCCTAGTGGCCCCTGATGCGTTTGCCGGTGGCAACCACCTGGGTGAAATAGAGCGGGTGGTCAGAGGTGGCGTTGACGACCCCGTTGTCGAGGCGAACGTGCCCACTGAACTCAATCAGGGGTGAACCCATGATCCAGTCGATGTTGTGCTCCCCTGGTGGGTGACAGCCACCATTGTCACTACCCCCGTCAGAGGCATGCATCGAGGTGTTCATCACCATGGCACAGAAGTAGGTGTTTCGGTCGTTCATGTCGCCCGCGATGATCAGCGGAACGCCAGTCGCGATGATCGCGTTGGCGTCGCGGATCTGCATCGAGACGTTACGGGCACGCCAACCAGCCTGATTGCCCATGCCGAGCACGCCGCTCGCCGGGTTGTGGTAACTGGTCACCCAGAACTCGGCCTGAGTGTCTTTGTCGCGCAACTTCACCAACGGCATGCGTCGGGCTTGACCGCGGAAGTAGTGGTAGGTGCGCGTGGTGCCTGTGACCAACTCAAAGCGACTCTTGCGCCAAATCACCTGATTGTGAGCGTCGCCCTCGCGAGCATTCATCGCTGGGTACATCCCGTAGGTGCCGCCGTAACTACCCAAGATGGCCGCACGCTGGTTGCGTTGCACTTCTTGCAGCGAGGCAACGTCGACGCTATTGCCTTGCAGCAGCGACATCGCCCGAAGCACACGTGAGGCGCCGCCACCACGGTGCGAACTGCCCTGCACATTGAAGGTCGCCATGGTGAACTTCGTGACGGGAATGACCAGAGTCTTCTCGTGCTTAGCGCGCTGCTTGTCGATTGTTTCCAACGCCGCCTGGTGCTGGGCAGCGAGCGCGTCAGCAGTGGAGTCATCCTCTTTGGCGCGACTCGCCGACATTGTGCGGTTCAGACTCGCCACAGTAACCGAGGGTGAGTCCAACGACATCGGATCAGATTTATGTGGGAAGAAGGTGAGTGCGGCAACGCCAAAAAGCGCCAGGATGATCCCGGCGTACGCCACCCCCAGCAGGGTCTTCTTCCGCTGCACGTCCTAAGCCTAACCGAATCGCAACCAGTTCGTTACTTCACATTGAGTGCGTTAGCCAACAACGACTTCGACTCGCTGGAACTCCTTGAGTTCGGTGTATCCAGTGGTCGCCATCGAGCGACGCAAGGCTCCCACGAGATTCATCGTGCCGTCTGCAACACGTGATGGACCGAACAAGATTTCCTCAAGCGTGCCGACCTGATCGAGCGCGACTCGCTCGCCTCGCGGAAGTTCGGTGTGCACCGCTTCGCTGCCCCAGTGGAAGCCGCGACCAGGCGCATCGGTGGCGCGTGCCAACGGCGAACCGATCATCACCGCGTCGGCACCGCACGCGATGGCCTTGGCAACATCGCCTGAGCGACCAATCGACCCATCGGCTATGACGTGCACATAGCGACCACCGGACTCATCAAGGTAATCACGACGCGCAGCCGCAACATCGGCAACCGCACTGGCCATGGGTACGGCGATGCCCAGCACTGTGCGAGTGGTGTGAGCCGCTCCCCCGCCAAATCCGACCAACACCCCTGCGGCACCAGTGCGCATCAAGTGCAGAGCCGCCTGGTGAGTCGCGCAGCCACCCACAATGACCGGGACGTCGAGTTCGTAGATGAACTCCTTGAGGTTGAGGGGCTCGGCATGGGACGAAACGTGCTCGGCACTCACCGTCGTACCCCGAATGACGAACATGTCGACGCCGGCGTCAACGACCGTCTTGGCGAACTCCTTGGTGCGCTGCGGGCTCAGGCTGCCGGCCACCGTGACCCCAGCCGCGCGCATCTGGCGCAGTCGTTCGGTGATCAACTCAGGGCTAATGGGAGCCGAATAGATCTCCTGCATCCGCTGAACTCCAGCCACACCGGCCAGACCCGAGACCTCATCAAGGAGAGGAGTCGGGTCTTCATAGCGGGTCCATAGGCCCTCGAGGTTCAGCACACCAAGGCCACCGAACTTTCCCAACGCAATCGCGGTCTCAGGAGACATCACCGAATCCATCGGGGCGGCCAAGATGGGCAGGTCGAAGCGGTAGGCATCGATCTGCCACGAGAGGTTGATCTCCTCTGGGTCGCGGGTGCGCCGACTCGGCACGATCGCGATGTCGTCAAAGGAGTAGGCCCGGCGGCCGCGCTTGGCTCGCCCGATCTCGAATTCAGTCACGGGTGGATTCTTCCATGAAGTCTGGGTTGGGAAATCTTGGTTGGGTCGGCTTGGGACCCGAGCGCTTTGCCCGGGAGTTTGGCGCTTTGCGGGGGAGATCTCCCCCGCAAAGTGCGAAAGTCACAGGTTTACTTGTGACTTTGACACCCTCAGCGACCCGAATAATTCGGCGCCTCGACGGTCATCTCAACCCCATGGGGATGCGACTCAGTCAGCGAGGCAGAGGTGATCCGCACAAAGCGTCCCTTGTCTTGCAACTCAGCGATGGTGCGGGCGCCGGTGTAGAACATCGACTGGTTCAGACCGCCGATGAGTTGGTGGGCAACTGCCGCCAGGGGGCCTCGGTAGGCCACTTGGCCTTCGATGCCTTCGGGCACGATCTTGTCGTCGCTGGTGACTTCGGCTTGGAAGTACCTGTCTTTGGAGTAGGACTTCTTGCCTCGGCTGCTCATCGCACCTAGCGAGCCCATGCCTCGGTAAGACTTGAACTGCTTGCCGTTGACGAAGACCAGATCACCGGGGCTTTCCTCACACCCGGCTAGTAACGATCCCAACATGACTGCGTCGGCACCGGCCACGATTGCCTTGGCGATCTCACCTGAGTGCTTCATGCCGCCGTCAGCGATCAGCGGAACCCCCGCAGGCTTGGTCGCCAGTGAGGCTTCGTAGATCGCGGTGACCTGTGGGACGCCCACGCCGGTCACGACGCGCGTCGTACAAATGGAGCCTGGGCCGACCCCCACTTTGACGGCGTCGGCGCCGGCATCAACGAAGGCCTGCGCGCCTGCGCGGGTGGCGACGTTGCCGCCGATGACCTGCACGTGCTTGGTGGCTGGGTCGGTCTTGAGTCGCTTCACCATGTCGAGCAATAGGTGCACGTGACCATGGGCGGTGTCTGCGACGAGTACGTCAACGCCGGCCTCGATCAGCCTGGTGGCCCGATCCCACGCATCGCCGAAGTACCCAATTGCTGCCCCGACCATCAGTCGTCCATCGGCGTCGTAGGACGCGTTGGGGAACTGCTCACCCTTGACGAAGTCCTTGACGGTGATGAGGCCCAGCAAGTGATCCTCGGCGTCAACGATTGGCAGACGCTCGCGCTTGTGTTGGCGCAACAACTTGGTGGCATCTTCGCGACTGATGCCTTCGTGGCCGGTGATCAGTGGCATCGGGGTCATCATTTCCCCGACCTTGGTGCTCGCCCACTCGGCCACGGGCGTGAAGCGCAGGTCGCGGTTGGTGATGATGCCAATCAAGGTGTTGGTGGCATCAACCACAGGCAAGCCAGAGACGCGGTATTCGCCACACAAGGTGTCGAGGTCCTCGAGTGTCGCCTCCGGTCCGATGGTGATCGGGTTGGAGATGATGCCGGTTTGGGTGCGCTTAACCAGGTCAACCTGGTAGCTCTGATCTTCGATGGAGAGGTTGCGGTGCAACACGCCCAGCCCACCTTGGCGAGCCATCGCAATCGCCATGCGTGACTCGGTGACGGTGTCCATGGCGGCACTCACCAGTGGCACTCGGATCGAAATCTCGCGCGTCAACCGCGTGGTCATGTCGATGTCGGTGGGCGCTAAATCAGTCTCACCCGGCAGCAGCAGCACGTCGTCGTAGGTCAGCCCTAGGGCTGCGAACTTCTCGGGGAGTTCTGAAGTCATCTCGCCTTCCGGGGCCGCTCAACACCAAAGCCGCAGTCTAATCCGTGGGCCGTTGACTCCTGACCAGCACGGACGCGATGCACCTCACGTGACACTGCGGGTAGCCACGAAGTATTCACCGATCACGTCACCGAGCAACGTGCCAGCCGTGACATCGGTTGGGTAGTGGCCAGCCATATAGATCCGACTGAAGTCGATCTGCGATTGCATCCAGGAGTACTCCGCGTCTCGATGCGCATCACGGCTAGCCAAGAACACGCGGCTCCCGGCAGCGGCGGCCGCATGGCGAGAGGGGTAAGAGCAGGGGCACTTCTGGCCTGGGGTCACGGTGTGATCTGGTCGCAAACTCGGCTGCACGACGTACGGCGCATTGGAGCCGAACTTTGCCCCCAAGTCATCGGCGACCTGCTTGGTCATGGAGAGCAGGTCCTTTTCATCAGTCTTCAAAGCATCGCCTGAGGCTGGCTTCATCAACTCGGCCTGATCGTGGGCATAAAGCTTCCAGATGTCCTTCTTACCAAAGGCTTCTAGCCAGGTCGCAGCAGCCACGCCTGACTTGGTGCGCTGCTTGAACCAGTCTTGATTTACGCGGATCTCGCTGGCCAGGTTGCTGGGCGGACCAGGGAAGCGGCCCTCGAGCCAGGTGATGAATGCCTGGTCATCTCTAGTGGTGCCGTGCACCTTGGTCCACTCGGCAAACATCGCCTCAGCTTGAGTTGTCTGGGCATCGTTGGCGGTTTGGGTCGCGCTGACTTGAGCCTCGGCAAACAGTGCCGGTGGCGGAGACGCCGCGATCCGATCCTTGGCGTTGCCGAATCCCAGTGCAGCTAGCGCACCTGGGCCGAAAATCCCAGCCACGATCGCTAGGGCCGCCGCTATCGCCACGAGCACGTAGCGTCGCGGGTGAGCGGTCAGTGGATTAGTCATCTTGATCCTCCTTAGTGGCCCACGAGTTACTCGCAGGCACGGTGCGTCGTACGTCAACCACAGTCCGACTACGCACGTAGTCGACTGAGCGCACCGCGACTCCCAGAGGCTCCGACCCCAGGTGCTGGGTCACCATCTGCGCCAAGGCATCGGGGTCTGCCTCTGCCTTCTTCAGCGTCATCCGAACCACCTCAGTGCCTAACCGCTGACGGGTGTCATCGACTAGCCACACAGCCAAGATGAGCACTCCATCGAGCACGGCAGCCATCCACAACGCTGAGCCAGGCAACGCGTTGACCAAGGCGAGCACTAGGGCTGTGAACGTGTAGGCAATGTCTTTGATGGTGAACTGGGTCGAGCGCAGCCGCACGAGTGAGAGCAGTCCGAAGAGTCCAAATCCGACCCCGACAGGGAAGTCCCCCGAGGCAATGGCCACCATCGCTGCGAAGAGACCGATATTGAGCATGGTGAAGACCATGGTCATCTCGGGCGCTGAGGCGTGACGACGGTAGAGCCAGCCCACGAGCAGTAGGAGGCTCAGTACGTCGAGGCCAAGGCCGACCAAGTTATGTGCCATGTCATGCAACGTAGGTGCCTCGTATGAAGAAACTCTGAATGATTCTCCTGGTCAGGCGACCTACGATCGCCGGTGTGCACATCGTCGTCGTCGAAGACCAACAGCGCATGCGTGAGTTGGTCTGCTCCTACCTCACCGAGTCTGGGCTGAGCGCCACCGGATGCGCCGATGCCGAGAGTGCGCTCATCGCGATAGGTGATCGCGATGCCGACGCCGTCGTACTCGACTTGATGCTGCCCGGCATGAGCGGCCTCACCATGTGCCGCACACTGCGCAAGCTGGGCAACGACATTCCGATCTTGATGTTGACCGCCCGCGGATCGGTTGCCGAGCGAGTCCAGGGACTAGAGGCGGGAGCAGATGACTACCTCATTAAGCCCTTCGCGCTCGAAGAACTGCTAGCACGCGTGAGAGCAATCACCCGACGCAGAGAGCCGACTAGTGCTGCGTTGGTGGCAGGAGACGTTGTGCTTGACCCCCAGTCCCGGCGGGTCACCGTCGCTGGCATGCCAGCAAAACTCTCGCGCCGAGAGTTCGCGGTGCTCCAAACCTTGATGTCCCCGCCTGGTCGCGTGGTCTCCCGCTTGAGACTGCTCGATGAGGTCTGGGATGAGGAAACCGACCTTCGTAGCAATGCGATAGAAGTCCACCTCTCTCGGGTGCGCCACCAACTTGAGTCATCAACCAACGTGCAGATCACCACGCTGCGCGGCGTTGGCTACCGCCTCGACGTGCGCCGATGAAACTGCGCCGCCGCATCGGCACCCGACTCGTGTTGGCGGTGATTGCCGCCATGTCAGTGGTGCTCACAGGGGCCGGGGCCTTCGTCTATTGGCGGGTCTCCTACGCACTTGACCGTCAGCTCAACCAGGACCTGACTGCATATTCCGAACTCGTCGCCACCGCCGTGCACCAAGGCTCTGCACTGCCCAGCGGCCCAGGCGAAACCGTGCAGGTCTACAGCCCGAGTGGCCAGTTGGTAGAGAGTTCACCCGATAGCCCGCCGCCCCTCGTGAGCGTCGATGACGTGCGCACTGCGACCTCACGACCTCGAGTGATCGATATTGGAACGTTCGTCCCCGCAGTCAAGGTGGCCTTCAGGGTGTCACTGATGTCGGTGCGCAGCCCTCACGGCAGCGTCGTTGTCGCGGCCGGCATCAGTCGCCAAAAGCATGATGAGGCGCTGCGTGAACTCCTTCTCCAACTGTTCCTCTCTGACATTGCCACGATCGTGGCCGCCGGCTTTGTGGGATACGGCGTTGCCCGAGCCGCCCTCGACCCCGTGGAGCGCTACCGCCTAGCTGCCAAGGCGGCCTCAGGATCGGCGAACACCCGCTTGCCGGTCGATTCAGATCGCGATGACGAACTGACACGACTCGGACACACCTTCAACAGCCTGCTCGCTGAGATTCAAGATTCCCAAGCCCGTGAGCGCAGGTTCCTCAGCGATGCCGCCCACGAACTTCGCACCCCACTGGCGGTGCTCGCCGCCGAGTTGGAGTGGGCCCAACACCGCCCGCGCAGTTCGCAACAGATGAGTGAGGTGATGTCGTCGTTGGGCTCCCAGGTTCACGGGCTCATCGACCTATCCAACGCGCTGCTTGATCTTGAGGAACTGCGCGCCATCAACATCCACGCGCAGCCCATTTCCTTGCGCTCTCTGGCACTTCCCGAGCTGGACGGCCGCGTGCTCGTCAACGTCCTACCCGACGTCGAAGTCACCTGTGATCGCAGGTGGGTTGAGGTTGCCCTAGCAAACCTGGTGCGCAACAGCGAGAAGTACGGCGCTGGCACCATCACCGTGAACGCCGCGATGTCGAAATCTAAAGTGACCTTCGTGGTCGGCGACGAAGGTCACGGGATCACCCAGGAGTTCGCTGAGCGCGCCTTTGAGCGGTTCAGCAGAGACGAGCCCTCTCGCACGAGCCCTGGGCACGGTTTGGGACTCGCAATGGTGAAAGCGGTAGCTCAGGCCCACGGCGGCTCGGCTTGGGTCGACAAACGTGGGCGGGTCAAGTTTTCGGTGGCCACCACCCAATCTTGAATGCAGGTTAAGGCGAACTTGAGCCGCTCGGAGGTGGCATAGAAGCATCGGATCCGCTACCTCAGGAGGAATCATGCTTCGCCGCCTGCCACGCATCGTCGCCATCTCATTGGCTGCCGCCGCGATGGCCCTACCTGCACCCGCAAACGCCGCGACCGGGCATCGGTCGTTTACCTGCACTGGCACTCCCGCTGAACCCTCGACCACCCGCACCGTGACTGGTGTGATCGGCAGGAGCGGCCTGATGCGCCACGTCACCGTGTTGGACGCGGCAGGCTCTGTGCTCAGCACTCGCCAGCACCCGCGGCGCGTAGGCATGTCGCGGTGGCACGTCGGTTACGTCGACCGAGACATCACCGGCGCGAAGGTGCCGGACCGATACGTGCTTTCAGTCCCGCCGAAACTGCCCGGAGGTGGCGGGTACTTCGACGCCACGCTGGTGATCGAGTTCGCGGCGGGAGGCAACTGGCAGATCTCGATGTTTGACTGCCAGGTGAGCGGAGGGCCGACCCAGGTCGGAAACGGCCGCACGTTTGCGTGCACGGTCGTCCCTGGCGAGCCTGGTACCAACTACGCAATCTCCGGGCGACTCAACCGCCACCATCAGCCTGCGCGCGTCAGGGTCGTCGAGAAGGCGCTGGGTGTTGACCTCACCCGTCCAGGAACCGCAGCGCTCATTGGCACGGTGGCCGCCTCGCCTTGGCACTCGGGATACACAGATTGGGACATCACCCAAGCCAACCCTGAGGGCAACTCCTACACACTGACTATCCCGCCCGTAATCGCTGGCACCGGGGGCTACTTCGACGCTGAGTTCATCGTCGATTTTGGCGCTGGAGGGTCACTCCAGACCAGCGCTTTCGACTGCTCGGTCAGCTAGCTCACAACGCTTAGGAAAAAGCACTCACCCCGCCCGGATCGGGCGGGGTGAGTGTGGATGAATCAGTGGCCGTGGCCGTGCCCGTGGCCTGCGGCCGGGGGCTCTTCTTCTTCAGGCTTGTCGACGATCAGGGTCTCGGTCGTCAACAGCATGCCGGCGATCGAGGTGGCGTTGGTCAGCGCCGACTTGGTCACCTTGACCGGGTCGAGGATGCCTTGAGCCAACAGGTCGGCGTACTCGCCGGTGGCGGCGTTGAAGCCAACACCCTTGCCAGCCTCGCGCACCTTGGCGACCACGACGTAGCCCTGGTCGCCGCCGTTTTCGGCGATCCAACGCAGCGGCTCGTCCATCGACTTGCGCACCACGCGCACGCCGATGGCTTCGTCGCCGGTCAGGCCCAGGTCACCATCGAGAGCAGAGGTGGCGTGGATCAGAGCAGATCCACCACCGGCCACGATGCCTTCTTCGATGGCAGCGCGAGTTGCGGAAACTGCATCTTCGATGCGGTGCTTCTTTTCCTTCAACTCAACTTCGGTGGCTGCACCAACGCGAACCACACACACGCCGCCGGCCAGCTTGGCCAAGCGCTCCTGGAGCTTCTCGCGGTCCCAGTCAGAGTCGGTGTTTTCGATCTCCGCCTTGATCTGCGAAACACGGCCAGCGACCTCTTCAGAGGCGCCCCCGCCTTCGACGATCGTGGTGGTGTCCTTTGTGACAACCACGCGACGGGCGGTGCCGAGCACGTCGAGGCCGACCTGGTCGAGCTTGAGCCCGATCTCGGGTGCGACAACCTGACCACCGGT